>Ga0247839_1001256_pt1 | contig 43037 bp, 67 predicted proteins | sample LaCruzMarch2015__6_FD_192405 | JGI IMG/M metagenome (GOLD analysis project Ga0247839, IMG submission 192405) | Freshwater microbial communities from meromictic Lake La Cruz, Castile-La Mancha, Spain - LaCruzMarch2015_16m | ecosystem: Environmental > Aquatic > Freshwater > Lake | place: Spain... | reverse complement strand
ATTTTATTTATTTATACGACAAAATTATACATTATATTCTGAAATACAAAAAAACGACTGAAAACCAAGCACCTAACCGCTAACACGCGCCTAAGCACATTGGCTGGCTGACGTGCATTTAGCAGGTTTTGCGCCCGCATTCACCTTGTCGCAGTGCGACAGTGAATACTCCCGCAAACCGCCAAATGCGCTTAGCCTTAGTCGTTGTACGCAACCTTAAAAAAGCGACTGCGGTACATTTTTGAGCCTTAAAACTGATTTATCGAAATACTCTTTCTTCAACTCCGAACCTATAAAGTTTCTTTGCTCAATCATACAGGCTTCGGCTGTCGTTCCTGAGCCTGAATAACCATCGAAAACCGTTTCGCCTTTATTTGTGTAAGTCAATATTAAGTATCTCATTAAATTAGTTGGTTTTTGTGTTGGATGAAATCTATTTAAAGAATTGCATTCAGCTTCATTTTTGCCAATTGTAATTATGTTTTTCGGAAACGCTTTACTTGTATCTTTTTCACGGCTCAAACTTTTAAATTTATTGTAAGTGGCTGAGTATTCTTTGCCGTCTGTTTTTGGCGGTCTTACTAAGTTTTTAGCTTTATCAGTTATTTGTGGGTTATAAGTATGGTTGCCCATTTTCGCACGGCTAAATATTACTATTTCTTCATAACCAGTCAAAGGCATTTTATAAGCATTCAAAAAACCTGCAGCACTATCTTTATCCCAAATCCATTTGTATTTAAAAAAGCCCCTGCGGCTCATTATTAAATCGCTTGTAAATGGGTCATTACAAAATATTGCCCAAATACCATTAGGTTTTAAAATACGTTCCCATTCAAGCCATAATTGCTGCAGGTTTATTTCATATTCCCAATCGCAATTAGTTGTATTATATGGCGGGTCTGTAAGCATTAAATCAATACTACCATCGGGTATTCGCTTCATTGTTTCGATACAATCTTCATTATAAAGATTAACAAAAGGCAGCGTACAACACTCGCTATATGCAATTTGGTGGTCAGTGGTATTCGATATTTCGTTCATTTAATTATCATTTGTTAAGTTTGAAAGTGCAGTGATTTTAATTCCCAAACTGCACATAGCGGAAACGTTATAGCTAATGCTAAGAAAAAAGAGCGTTTGCGTTAATAGCAAGTTTTTTCTCAATTAACCCAAAAACGTCAAAATGATTTTGAATAAGCCAAGAAACAGAATCGAAAGGTAATTTTAATAAATCAATTTCGGAAAGTAGTTCAGATGTACCAGTATGCTCGTAGCAAAATAATTCTACAAGAATATTGTCATACTTTTCACCAGTATTATACTTTAAAAATTCGTTTTTCATTATCGAATCAGCTTCTGAAATAGTTCGAAGTATTGGAAAAAATTTATCAGGAGTTGCATTTACTGTGTCGTGGCAAACAATTGAACAGTTTGAATAAATTCCGCCAATTGTACCAATAACCATTTTACGACAAGTTTTTGTATTTTTTTGTTTGAAATAAGCCTTTAATTTATAAGGCAAATAAGGAGCTAATTCATTTAATTTTAGTTTGTTCATTTTGTTATATGTTTAAAATTAATAATTCGATTAAGAAAATAAAGCACTAAGCCATAACACAACAGTACTCCCAACCCACATAGTAAAATAAGCTACCACTTCATTTTATGTGTTTTTCATATTTTGTTCGTTTATTTCAACACCGCCATGCATTTCAAATAATTTTTAGTTGAAATTTCATTTTCACCTCTGAAATTTCTGTAGAACGTATTTCGAGGAATGCCTGTTAATGCTATCATTTGCGGAGGCTTAATCTTTCGCTCCAGCATTAGCTGTTTGATTTCGTTCATATAGTTTGTTTTAAAATTCAACTAATGGCACTATCGTAGTTCCCACGCTTCAATCTGATTACTGTGCTTCGTCAGATATTCGATTTTTTTTTCTACCGTTGGTAATTTTAACTCCTACACGTAGTCTGTAATCAGAATTTACCGCCTGATACGGCACATATTAATTAAATAGCATTCAGCAATAAGCAACTTATCAATCTTTGTAGGTTCATTCAGGCTTCGAGTGCGGTTTACCGACCAATGGCAGAAGTTCCAGAGGGGCTTTCACCTCACACACTCCTTTAAGTGCGGCACTTGATTAATTTATTTTTTATTTTTGAATGAATGACACTATTGCCATTGTCGGGGGAGTGGATTCGAACCACTATGTACTTGGTCTTGGTACTTTTCAGCCTCTACCGCTTAACTGCCTATCAGTTTACGCCCCGTTATTGCTCGTCTTTCCGAGCTGCCAACCGTTTATAATCTGATACGATGAACCGTTCCCTAAGTTAGAGACTAACCGCACTGTTTTTAGGTGGAGTGCGCAACACCTGTTATTCGCTACCATGCAGTCTAACAACGGCTGCATGGTCTGACTTTGTTCGTCTCGTTTGGCTTTTGTTCGGCTTACCTACCCGCAGTGTTTTGTAACACGATGCAAATATACTACATTAATACCAAAGTTGGTACTACTATTAACATTATTTAAGAATAAAATCAACTATTTGATTAATAAACAGCCAACTTTCGGGTTTAAATGCTATTTCAGTTTGAATAAAATAGTATTCCCCAACCTTTCTAAGCACCTCACAAGATGAATGTGGATTTCCTTTAATAAATCCACGTTGTATAATCCTAACAGCTCCTCCGAAAACGCCTACGTATGTTTTGGCTTTCAGACCTTGACTTGAAATGCTTTTAAATGAGATGATTTGTGGTTTCATAGATATATTCCTAATTTAAAGTTGTTGTTTGAAGTAATTAAAATCGTCGCAAAAAAAAGCTATAAATCCTTGCGCTGTTAGTTGTTCAATTCTGTACTTTTGAAGCTCGGAACGGATACCGTTTTTTGCTTTTACTTCTATAAAAATTGAACGTCCGTTTTTGAATGCAAACACATCAGGGAATCCATTTTTTGATAGTTGAATAGTTTTAACTACCAACCACCCATCAGATTCAAGTGCATTTATTATTCTTGTTTGTAATTTTGCTTCGGCTGCCATGAGTATTGTTTCATAAATAGTTTTTCGTTATATCGCTTTTTTGATTTTACCGCTTTGTATATCCGTTCATTCAAGCTCTTTTTAGCCATGATAAAATAGACGTTATTTTCTGTCCTATCCTTAGTAGTCATTCTATCCCGACCCTGTGTATATGTTTTTCCGCTGTAAGAAAAATTATAATAAACAAGTGCTTCGGCTTCCTTTAGGCTTATTGCTTCGCTACCGCTAATTTGTTGAATGCAGAACGATTTTGAACTCGAATTAAACTCATGTATATCGGTTGTAATAGTTTCGCCAAAAACATTTTTTAATAGCTCCAATTCTTTTTGAAAATAGTAAAAAATAGCTATTTTTTTATCTCTGAAATACTGCTTTATAAATTCAGCTTTATATGTATCAATTACATAGGAATTAAGCTGCTCGGTTATAACAGTTCCGTTTTCGATTTGGTGAATTTTATTCAACATTGCAGCGGCATTGTTCGCAACAATGTTTTCTTTATTGCCTCGTATCAATTCGTCTTTAAGTAGTGTTTCAGTCATTTTGCGCAACTTATCAGGCATATCATAGTAAATCACATGTTCGGATATTTCAGCCGTAAAACCAGCCTCTTTTTGCGTATATTTAAGCAAATACGAATCAATGATAGGGTTAATTAATTCGTCAATTGATTTGCTGTAATCTTTTACCTGTATATTTCCAAAATGCTTAATGGCTGGCGTTGTATATTTTTCAGCCCAACGATAAAAGTTCTTTTCCGTAAATGGTGAATAGTTGCTAACCCAAAATGAATGATACCACTGGCTCCCGCTTTCGATTGCTGGCGTACCGGATAGGAATATCATTGGCAATAATCCGAAGCGTTCCTTTATTTCCTTTGTAGTTTTATTTGGCTTCGGATAGCTTCCGTTCCTGTGATGCTCGTCCGAGATTAGCAAATCAAAATCATTGTCAGTAACTTTGTGCAGTGATTCGTTATTTGCTATTACTATTTGAAACGATGGCTGCAAAGCGTTGTAATCGTTTTGAATAGTACTGCTTTCAACAGCTTTCTTTTTAGTTAGGAATAACACCTTTTTAGCTCCGTAATCATTTGCAGCTGATAAGGCTGTAAGTGTTTTTCCTGTGCGAACCTCCATCGCTAAATAAGCTATTTTTCTATTCTGTAATAATTGCACCGCTTTAGCTGCAATTATTGATTGATAATCTCGAAGTGTAATCATTTCATTTTTTCTAAATGTTGATATATTGTTTTTCTTGAAACACCTAAAATATTAGCCATGTGAGTAACTTTTACATTCGGATTTGCTTTTAACATTTCAGAAACTTTTTCAAATGTACTTTTACTTTGATTTTGTGTTGAAATCTGTTTAGCTTCCGTGTATTCAATAGTATTTAATTTATGCTTTTTAGCCATTAATACAAAGTATTTTGATAGTTTTTCAGCACCTAACATTGCTTTTTCTGATATTGTATTCACTTGATAATTATCTGGGTCTGTAAACCAATAAAGAGTATTAAGCAGTAGTGCAAATCTCGGAATATAGGACTTTTGTTTCGGGTACATGCTTTTCATATATTCATTTTCATCGTCTGAATTTTGGTGCGAAGTTATTTCGTTGAAAATTCTAATCCAGTTTGATTTAGCCACTTCACTCATTGAAGATATTATAGGAATAATCTCACCTTCTGCATCCTTTTTGATAAATTTGTTTTTAATGAAATCGAAAAAATCAACAATAAAATCATTGTACCATTGAATTATATCATCAGGCAATTCATTCTCATTATATTCATCAACCTTTAAATCCGGATAAGTTGTCAGCATACGGTCAATAAATCCATTATCTTTGTTTTGCTCGGTAAAAAATTCTACAAGTATTTTTGGTTGAATACCTCCCAACACTGGCAAAATAGGACTTTCAACAAATGAACTTTTAGCCGTTTTTCTATTTACTGCAATTCCTTCATTCGACCAAGAACTTAGCCAAAACTCTAAATCCGAACCAGCACGATATTTATTCATATCTTTATACCAACCAGCAAGCTCATCGCAAAAAACACCAATACCGTTTTTACTTTCTTCATGTAGATCTGTTATTGCTTCAATAGTAAAATCAGATACAATAATTTGTGATTTTGTTGGTTTTTTCACTTCCTCATTTACTTCCTTTTCTTTTTTAGAAAGTTCGTTATATTTTTCGTATGCCTCACGTTGTTTGATGTATTTTTTAATCTCAAGGTTATTAACCTTTTTCAAAGGATAAATTACACGATTTATCGATGGAGTTTTACCAATACCTGCTTCACCAACTAATGAAATCCAAATTATAGCTGATTCAGTCCATCCACCTTTTACTTTTATTTTTATTGAATTGCCGATAATAAGCGAAGTCAACCAAAGAAACGAACAACCCATATAATCTATATTGCTATTCAAAGTGCTATTGCATAACTTAAAATAGTACTGAATATCATTTGGCATTATTTCGAGTGGAAATTCAATTTTAGATGGTAATTTTTCAATTTTTTTTTCAGCTATGTGATTAACCTTCGGCTGCTCTTTTACTATTCGAGTTCCATAATTTTTTTTATACAAATCTTTAGCGGCTTCAGAAAAGTTGCCATTGTAGTTTTTTATAGCGTAAATATCAAACGGTGATAGTGGCTTTTCGTGTGGATAAATTGTGCCTGTTGAAAATAAATACAGCTTATTATCTTTGTTGAATATATTCCCACTGGATGCGCTTGTAGCTCCATGTCTTCTAAGTACCGTTTTGTCTGATAATTTTTTTACAATAGAAAATTCATTACTTATTAAATCCCAGATGCGATTATTATTGTTGAAGTCTTCCCACGGGGTTACTGCATCTTCGTTTACCTTATATTGTTTAATTATTTCTTTTGGCTGCTCCGGTTGTTGTTCAATATAATTAAATGAACGTGATATTTCCCAAAGTAACTCCCTGTCTTTCTCTGAAATAAATTGAACATTATCATAACCAAATTTACTTACCTGATTGTCGTAAATCCAAACATAACCTCCTATACCCCTGCTCTCGATTATAGCCTCTTTATATCCTTGTAATTTTGCAATTTTTATATTACCATCAAGTTTTTCACATTTATAAATAATGTGATACCCATTGTTTACGGTTTTATAAATAACAAACTTATTGTCAAAATCATCGATTGACTCCCGAAGATACATTGTGTATTCGTTCCAAAAATCTTGCTGGTCTTTAAGCGTTGGTAACACCTTCAAATCAATATCAATTACCTCAAGATGATTATACCCTGTAATTATACCTATTCCTAATGTAGGTTTAATTTCTATTTTCTCATTTGTAGACTTTTCAATATAAAATTGCCCTCCATAGTAATCATATATTTTTATAAAATCATCCTTTGAAAGTGCTTTAGTCTGGCTTTTTTTCCAACTAAAATTAGGCTTTTTGCCTTCTCCCACTGTTAGCAATGAATATCCATCATCTAATAGCTTATTGCAACGTGAAATACTTGGTTTATTCATAAAAGTGTAACCTTTATTTTAATAAGTGTAACCTATTATTATTGTTTAAAATACTGATTGTCATATATTTATACTGTTTTGTAACGGGTTACAAAGTGTAACCCTATATAAAAATAAAAAAAATAGAAATAGAAAAAAATAATTTTTTAAAATAAAAGTGTAACCCCCACGGTAACAGTTTTTATTTAATTAATTGAATATCAGCTGTTTATGATTAATATTAAAAACATTAACTATTTGATTATTAAACATTTATAAAAACGTGGGGGGTTACACTTTTTTATAAACACAGGTAACACTTTTAAAATAAAAAACCCATTAAATCGGCATCGGGCAGGATGCTTCTTTAACGGGTTAGTTTTGAACTTACGTTCTAATTTCTTATGTTGTTCGCCCTGCCCGTTGAACTTGACTGCAAATATACTACTATTTTCCTAAACTGCAATACATTTCTTAATTAATTTTCTTCAAATTCAATCGTTTTCATTTTCAATCTGTTTAAATGTTTCTAAAATCTCTTCCACTTTTACCTGTCTAAAAATCGACATTTTCGGTATTTCTGCAAGCTCCCGAAGTAGCTTAAATAATTGTTCGTAGTTTTTCATAACCAAATAATTTGTTGTTTAAAAATCCATTTTGCAAAACCATATTCTAAACATGCACCACGTGAATCAATCCAGTTCTTTTGCATTGCTATGTGAGTGCAGGTTCGAAGCACCTGAATATCGGCTATCATGTACCATAACCACCACTCTTTGTGAAGTTCTGTCCAGTGTGTTTTATATTCAACACCATTTTTTGTTATTATTTCTTTTGTTCGTTTCTTTCTACCGAATAGCGGATTTATATAAAGCGGGTTGATAAAAATAGCATTCGAGTAATTCGCTTGATAATTGTAAACCATTGAACGCTCTGCAGCAGCAAAATTGCTTGTATATTCCGCTTCGGTAAGTCCGCTTATTCTTCCTGATATGTATATTCTCATAAATTTATCAAATGATTAATTAAACTTCTAATTTCCGATTCTAAAGCCGTTAGCTTGTAAATCGCCTCCAATCTTTCCTCGTCTGAGTTCAAATCATTGTGCAATTGAATAGCTCCTTTGCAGTCGTGAATGGTAACTTTCATAATTCCATCGTCTTGCACTTTGCAATGAATAGCAGCCATTGTACGTGGACTGTCCGGCACGAGAAAAGCTTTTCTATTGTACGTTTTCATATTCTTTTTTTAAGCACCCCGATTAAAGGGGTGCTGTTAATAAATGTTTATCAAAAAGGTACTTCTGTTTGCGATGTTGGCTTTACTTCCTCTGCAACTACCGTTTCAACGTTACCAAACTTAGATGGTTGGAAATTACCTAAAATAGGTATATTTTTTCTTTGCTCCTCTGTTAATGCTTGATAACTAGCTTTTTCGAGTTGCTGTTTTACAAAGTGAGTATCTCCAAACTGACCAGCACCGTTTTTGCGCTCAATAATTTCCATATTACAATACAACTCCCCGTTTTTCCCTTTGTAAAATTCGGACGTTGGAATGCAAACACATTCAACTGTTGAGGATTTTCCTACAATCGGCATGACAAAAGCCCGATTCAATTTTTTAATGTCGATTTTTTGACTGTAATTCATTTTTTAATAATTTAGTGAGTTAATATAATCTCGTGCTGTTTCAACACGTTTTTTTAATTCTTCGATAATTTCAGGTTGATAATCAAAATCAAAACGTTTAATTCTGTATTTTGTATCAACATTACTGTAATTAATTTCAGGCGTGTTAAACGTTTCTGGTGTGTTCAAAAGTACATAAACAACACTTGCTTTCTTTTTTACTGTAAGGTGCATATAGACCTGCACTTGAAAAAAATAATCGTCTGTCGGTATTTCATTTTCAAAAAGTGGAAATGTCCAACAATCCCATGAATTTTTAATGTCAATTACCGTATCAGATAGAATTAAATCAGGTTCTCCAGTGAAATAATCATCCGAAAAACGTTGTTTGTTTTTCAATGCAAACGGTAAATCTAACCATTCAATCGCCTTGTCAATAGCCATATCTTCGTACTCTAATCCTTTTGAAATGTACTTTGAGTTAATTTCTTTACGCTGTCCGTAAATTCCTTCTTTAATCCAATCGTGCAAAAAGGTTTTTACTGTCTTTGCCAATAACTCATTTTTTGCTCGTGGGTTGGTCATTAATATACCAGCAGCCGAAGCCCTAATCTTGAATTGTTCCATCGTAATAGCCGTTTAATTTTATTAATATTTCTTCTGAAACAGTGTATTTTTCTGAAATATCAGCAACAGTGTAAGTTTGTGATTTCAAAACCTCAACTACTTTTTTCCAATTCGGGTGATTTTTATCGAGTGGCTTCAAAGTTACATCAATTTCGTAACTAATTATATCTTTACGATTTAAGTCAGAACCAAATAACTTCCCGAAATGGTCGCAGGCATCTTTTACTGCTACCGTTTTTGCAATCGGAAAAGCCATCGATAAAGCACCATTATTGATATTTCCTAAATCAGCAGGGCTTGTCCCCTTAGCTGTTTGTAATTGTGCTGCCCCGATGCCATCGTGATAGTCCCAATCTCCTGTAATAGGATGAATATAATGAACTCGAACTGTTACCCATACGCCATTAAAAGCAGTCCCTTGCCCTGTAATTTCTATTCTGTAACGTTTGAAAATTGTTTTGAGCAAAAACTCAACTCGTTCAATCGGAATATACTTATATCCACGAATAAAAGGATGTTCTTTTACCCAATCATTTTTGGGTGGCTGATTCATTAAAACGACTAACTCATCGCTTTTTTGCGCTATGGCTATATCGCCATATATTTCTTTAATTGCTGGTAAATTACTCATACTTTTTCTATTATTTTTTTTGCCGCCTCATAGGCGTTATTAAACTCTTCTTCTTTGATAGCTTCGTACATCTTACCGAACCATGATTTCCCTCCCGAATAAGTGCTTATAGCAACGTGTTCGCCGTTCAAAAATACACTTATACCAACGAAATTGTCATCTACTTTGAAATAGTGAAATCCTACTTTTAATTTTGCGTATTTCATAGCTGTTTCCGTATTTCGTCAATTATCAACTCTTCATAATTCGGTATCTGTTCAACTATTCCATACATATCATTTCTACCAGCAGAATGAATATCAGTAATTTCAATCGAACCATTATCGCCAGGACATTCACGAGTTCCAAAACTCGGCTTTTCAATTTCGGCTTTCACTAGTAATGTGCATCCGAAGAGGTCAATGTAATACTGTTCTTTTTTCATAATACCATTGTTGTTATTAATCCAACTAACCAGCCACCACACGCTATCAGTGCATAAGTAGTCCATTCTGTAGGAATTATAACCACCTCTTTTTTTGCCACCCACTCCCCATTAACCGAGCAGTAATAATCATGTCGGTTGTAATACTCGACATTTACGAGATTACCTTTGTAAATTGCTTTTTTCATTTTCTTGCTTTTTAATTATTTTCTCAATTTCCATATCTGACCTTGTTCCTGCTCTACAGCTTGCAACAGCTACTACTATCGCCAGCAATCCTAAGATTGCAAAAATAATATCTACTAACATAACCCTAACCCTTTCGAAATTTTTTGCTCGGTAGTGGTCAACGGTGTTGATAGTGCGAGGATATAATTCCTTACTGTGTTGCGATGCAGCCCTGTAATTTCTGCAATTTTTTCGTAGCTGAGTTTATCAGCCCGAATTTTGTCTAAAATTTTCTTTCTCATTTTTATGAATTTAATTGTTTATAAATTTTGTCGAACTTATCGTCCAACTGTTTTAAGTATGATACAAGCGATTCAAAGCTTATAATTCCAGCTTTTTGTAAATCTAATAAGTTTTGTTTAGTTGCCGTGATTAAACCTAAATGAGTAGCTGTAAATTGTTTTTCTGACATGATAATTTATTTTTAAATTGTTCAACAAAGATAGTAATTTACATTGGAATGTATTACAATGCAATGTGCTATTTAATAAGTATTAACAATATAGTTTTGGCTGCTCCTTCCGACTTAGTTAAAGATTGTTATTTATTTTGATTAAAGTATACAACTATCAAAATAATGTATTACATTTGTAGGGTACTTCAATGAAGTGGTACATTAATACATACAATTATGAAATACATTGATAAATTAGACTGGACAAAAGTAAATGAAATTATGGACAATATGTACATAACTAAAAAGGGGATTTTAGCATTTACATCTACAAATGTAGGGACGCTTGAAAAACCTGCATACAACGCACACATTTTAGAGCGTGGAAATAAAATTACAGATTATGGCATTATAGACGCTGAAAGATTAGTTTCAATTGCTAGAACTATGGATAGAACTATCCCTTATATTTTTGCAATAAAAGAAGATTCAAGAGGCATTGAAGCAACTAATCAAATGGTAATTGATAATCAAATTTTCTTTTTACGAGGGGATAGGGTTCGTTGTATTTTGTCAACATATCTTCCTTATTCTGTTCAAAAAATAGAAAACTTAGTATGAGTAGCGGTGGTAAAAGAGTTGGTTCTGGTCGTAAAAAATCAGAACCAACCAAATTAAAAACTTTTCGTATTCCTGTCGAAAAGTACGAAGAAATTGTCGAACAGATAAAGCGTATTATTTCTTTTTACACTGACGCATAACTTGCAAATATCTTGCATAATCTGCACACGTTGGGAGGTAATCTAATTGTGTCTTCATTGTGTTACTTTGTTCATAATCTTTTTTTTTGCTGGGTATATAACCGGATTAATAATTTATTTGCTTAATACGGACTTGTTACAGTCCGTTTCGAGTATAAAACTCTCATCAGTTAAGCTATTCAAGTTCATTCAATAAGTTGTTATGGTCGATATAATTCCCTGAAATTAAGTATCTATAAACCCAACATGCATCGCTATATTCGTTATAAAACTTTATTCCTTTGCTTTTTAATAGCGTTTCGAGCTTGTTAGATGCTGTTTTTAGAAGTTGTTCAGGCATAAATAAATTCCACATACCTATTCCGTATTGGGTACTATACATAAAATTTTTGTGCACTCGGCACTCTGATAAGTACAAAGCAATTGTTTTGGCTGCGGTCTCTTTTGTATAATTATTATATTCAGTACCATCGAAGTATAGTTGCTTAACCATATACTTATTAATGAATTGAGTATAGAATGACTTGAATAAATTATCAATTGACTTAACTTTGAAGTCAAAAATAATAAGTCCATCAATACTCACACCATAAATAAAATCAGTTTGAAACTCACTGTTACTATACAACTGATATTCCTGATCGTACCACTTTTTTGCTGTCTGATTTTTCAGGTCATAAAGTTTAATTCCTTTGTGGAATAAACTTGTTAATTTACTGTTTAACTCTTCGATTTTCATTGTTTTATTTTTTTATTGTTATTAAAATTTTTTACTGTCGCCCCATCGAATTTTTTGCTGGAGGGGTGGGGTTTTTTTTTGCTGGGTTAATACTTAACTATTTTTTCTGTCATACGAATAAACTCTGCTACTTCGTTACCTCCAAAACAGTAACTACCTTCGGGAGTAAAAATGTACTGTCTAAATTTTTCGGTTGTAGCATTATTCAACTGAAATTCCTTTGCATTGTCAAACATATAGTTTACAATAGCTTTTTTTAATTCTACATTCATAATCTTTTTTTTTGCTGGGTATTACCCATGATTAATAATTTATTTTGCTTAATACGTGCTTTTTAGGCACGTTTCGAGTATAAAACTCTCATCAGTTAAGCTCTTCGCAATTCCAACCATACTTATGCCTAAACTCAAACGCTTTTTGAATATCACTTTCAACAAAGTACCAACCTGAATCATCTTCCGAAATAAATATATTTAATTCAGTTTCTAACTTTTCAACATCTTTAGGGTCTACATATATAATAAAATAATGATTATCATTGTAGCAATTTTCAATGTAAAAAATAGGTTGTATAATTCCGTTTCTTAATATATCATACATTTCTTTATCGGAGCTATATCCGATTAAACAACTTTCGCCGAAAATAAATCCAGTTGGTAATGTTACATTTGTTTTCATTTTGTTTTATTTTTTTATTGTTATTAAAATTTTTTACTGTCACCCCATCGAATTTTTTGCTGGAGGGGTTATAAACCTATTCTTTTTAAACTTTCAAACCCTAAATAAAATTTGATATGGTTTTGATATTCTTTTATTTTTACTTTTTTATTTGAAATGTAAGGAGATACATCAAATAAAAACAAATCTTTTTTTTGTTGGTCCTTAATATATAGGACCTTTGAATAGATATGATTTTCAACCATATTTTCAATAAGATTTTCAATTTCATTCATAAATAAATAGTTTTAATTAGTTGTTTTTATATGTTTTAATTCGAAATTTCGGACTTTATTTGTTATTTGGTATTTGGTATATTAGTACTGTTTTGAATAAAAGTAGCTTAAATATAGCTTAAAATTGATATTTTGCAGTTCACTAACTGACTAATTTTTTTGTTCCTTTGCACCGTTTCAAAGGTGAAAAGTTTTGGAATAAAAAAAAGGTCTAAAAAACAAGCCTTGCAGCTTATTTTTTAGACCTCGTTGGGTTCTAATGATTAATTTATTTAATTGTAAAAATAAAAATCAGGATAATGATTTTCTAAATACTTATTCAGCTGGATTTCGTTCCTGAAACGTTTTATTATTTCTTTATTTGACCATTCATTTGCAAATGTATAAACCTTTATAAATGCTATGTAATTCCCTTTAAATACCTTATTTTCATCAGCTATATATAAAGTATCGTCATTCAAAACACTCTCTTTTAAAATATATTCAGTCATTTTTGTCTATTTTTAAAATTCAAGTGAATTGTAAATAAAAGGAACTTTTTCGTGAGTACCTGCATTAATTAAATTGTATTTAAAAATGCCTCCATCGGCCACAAAATCTTTAACTTGTTTGTGCATATCCCAGAAATTTACAAAAAAATTGGTGCCTGCGTCGAACTCAGGCTTGTGAATGTAATATGCCAAATTTGTAGCCTCAAACATGCATCGGCATAGCTTATAATATTTTTCTTTAGTAGCTTTCATTTTATTAATTATCTATAATTTATTTACTTGTTTACACTTGCAAATAACTGTAATTGAACCATTTACTGAGTATTCTATGTTATTAGCTTTTATTTGTTTAACGCCGCTTTTTTCGATTAATAACAAACGTTGGCACCTGGAGCATCTTTTTTCAATCATAATATTTCTTTTAATGATTTAGTTCCGATTTTAATTCCACGCTCATATATAACCCTTGCTAATTTTACCTTATCAACTATTTTAAATAGTTGAAAATTAAATTCTGATATAATAGCATTTTCCTTTTGCAAATACTGTTCATATAATTTTTCATTTATGCCTTTCAATTCTATTTTTTTTGACCTCAATTCTTTAACTGAAATCCCATGCATTTGCGACTCTAAAATTTCAGCTTGTTTTTTTTCGCTGTATTTTCCTTTTGACTTGTTTTTTTTAACCTCAAAAGCTATTTTTTCGTCTGATATTCTTTTTTTTGCTTCAGATTTAGTCTCTGAAATAACATAACCAGGCGCAAGTGAACAGACTAAATATTGCTCAGATTCTTTTCCACCTCTACCAATATTCCCCAAATACTTACTATATTGTGGGATTGAACCACGTAAGTTGCAATAGCCTTTAGAACGTGCCCAATATAAAGGACATTTTTTTTCACTTACTACAAAAATGCTTTTACCGTCTGATAAAACCTTTTGTACTGCATTTTCAAACTGCTTTTTACTAATTGTTTTCATTTATTTTGATTTTTTAAATTCTATCAAATACTATTATTTGATGTTTTGCAGCCGGATAACGGTTCAATGTATACCGGCATAGATTTAAATTGAGTTTAATAACTCAATAAGCAATAAATCAATTAATTTGACCTTATCATCGTATGTATACCGATTATTATGTGCAATGCTGTTTGCTTGATTTTCCAAATCATTCAATAACTTGTAATCCGGCTGAATACCGAAAGGACTGTAACCGGTACAAATACATTTTGCACCTATTTGATAATAATCACACGACCAGCCATAATTTCCAGCTGAATAAGCAAAAGGTATTTTATAATATAAAAGATATTGTGCGTTGCAATATCCAATTGAAATAACAGTATTAAAACCGTTTTTAATAGTTTTTTTTGAGGTTTGTAATTTCATACCTTGGTGCCGCTCCTAACGGACTGTTTTAAATGATTATAATTTAGAATTGTCTGTTTTGTAACCGGCTCCGAAAAATAAGGCACATACGAAAAAGAAAAGCACAAGGATATAACTGCTTGTATTTTCATTAATAATAGCGTAAATTAAAGATAGTACGCTTGCCACGCTGCAGCAAAGAAACATTAATTTTGTGTACATGATTGTAATTTTTAAATTGATTAATTGTTATTAAATTCTATCAAATAATAGTATTTGATGTTTTGCAGCCTGCAAATAAGCCAATATTTACAGGCATAAAATTAAAAATTTGCACCGGACTTGAACCGGACTGTTTTAATGGCTCCGCTCCTAACGGCTTGTTTAAGTGATTATTTGTTTTAATTTTATGATACAAAGATAATGTTATAATCAACACAAAACAATAGGTAAATTACTATTAACCAAACATTTAACATTCAAATATCAGATAATAATAAACTTTTATCGGAAAATAATAAACTTTTATCGATAAACGATATACAACTTAAAAACTTTAACGTTATATATTTTAGAAATATACACTATCTTTGCACACAAAATTATAATTGTATGAATGAAATTGAATATAAGGCAAAAGTGGGCGCTCCTTTCAAATATATGCCTGAGAAGCTCGTTATTAAAGTAAATGAATATAAGGAATGGGCACAAAATCAAACATTCGAGAAACGTATGCTTAATCCTAAAACGGGCGAACAAACAAGTGTATATTTAAAATGTCCGCTTACTATTCAACAGTTCTGCTTATATATCGGCGTATCTTACAAGACATTTAAATACTATTTTAATGCAGAATTTGATAATGAATTGAATGAGACAAGTATTAAGATTAACAATGAATTACGTACTATCTTCGCACACGTACACGAATATATTCAGCAGAATCAAATCTCGGGGGCTATCCTGAATGAGTATAACGGTAACATAGTAAGCAGGATTAACGGGCTGACAGAAACGGTCCATGTAGACACAAATGTAACTCTAAACTCACTGCCTTTGCATATTGGGAATCAGGTAATTGATTTAACTAGTGCGGACTATACAGTAATTAACAATAACGTTAATAATAACAACTTACAATTAACTGAAAAAATGTAAACTTACAATACTGTATTAATAGTGTTTGTAAAGTACTTATATTCAATTGATTAATAGTTAATATAAATGTAGTAATATAATTGATATTATGTAAACTTCATTTATTAAGTAGTACTTAACTCGAATAGCACCCCCTATGGCATTTGGCGCAGGTAGAAAAGAGTGCCCTAATACATCCCATTCACAAATTTTTGCCCGATTTTGTCGAAATGTTTTTAGTTAAAAATAATTAACGTATTATGTTTATTTTCCTACCAATAGACTAATAATAAGATAGAGCCGTATCAGAGTATCAATAAGTTAGTTATTTAACTATACGGTATTTATTGCTATATGTATGAAATAAATAGTGTATGTATGGTGCATATTTGTTGTAAATAGTGTATATTTACGGTTGAATTATGGCAAAGCAAAGGATAAAAGAGGTAAGTAGAGAGAATCACTTGACAGGTGAGGTTGTTTCACATTATAGTTTGTATGCCAATAAATACACAGAGAGTTTTATTATGATACGAACAACGTTAGGTAAGGAGTGGTTTTATGCTTTAGGTAATAATGAGAAGAATTTATTGATGATGTTGTGGGACTGGAGCAGCCATGAGGACATGACGGTTTATTTGGGCAGTGTTCGTAGGAATGATGTTTGCCGGATATTGAATATAGGTAAAAGGCAGTTGACTTCGATAATAAGTTCATTGTGTAGTAATGATTACATTAAGCGTATTGGTCGGGATGACTTCTTGGTAAATCCTCAGTTTATGTTTAAGTGTAGTGTTGGTAAGGTAAGAGAAAAGATTAAGTTATATAACGAGTATAAATTTTAAAAATAAAACAACATGGAATTAGCTGATTTAAAGAAGAAAAATGAAGAATTAAAAGAAATTATTGATTCTTTAAGAGCGAAGTTAGATTATGATAATAGAACTATTCTTAAATTATCTAATACTATATCTGTATTAGAATATAGTATTAGAAATGACCAAGTAGAAGAAACTATCAATATGTATAAATTTTAAAAATCAATTATTATGTTTGGAAAAAAGGCAAAACGGATTAAGGAGTTGGAAGGAGAAGTAAAGCGTATGCAATACATCTACAACCAAGATTACTCAAAGTTACAAATCGAAAAATATAACTTACGCCTACACAACGGCAGGTTAATGAATGAGTTATCAAAGCTGCAATCACAGGTGCAGCGATTAAGTCCTGTGCATGGTAAGGATGGTAAATTTATAAAGAAATGAAAAAGCTATTATTAATTCCTATTTTATTGTTGGCATTAACTTCATGCGAGGTTAATCAGGATTGGTTGGTAACGAACACTTTACGTATTGAGCAGTGGAATACTGTATCGAATATAAAGGTTCGGACAGAAACACGAGTATCTACAGAGGTTGTATTAGATATGAGTGAAAAGGAGATAAAGGAGTACTGCAAGCAGGGTATATATACCGAGCAGTACGGTACTACTATGTATAAATTTGTAACGACAAAAACTTATGTAAAGCAATGACAGCACAAGAATTAGCATTTAAGAAGTTTGACAAGCTATTCAGCTACGAATGGTACGCACAGGAAGATGGTGGAAACAAAACTGTAATCTTCTCGTATGTAGAAAAGGCAATGTTCCGAAAGCCTAAAGAAGAGTGGAAGGGTAATAAACGTTTTGAAGCTGAGAGCCTTGAAAAAGCCTTTAATTACGCATTTTCTAACGAGGGGCTGATAGAAGTAGAGCATGGTAATTATCGTTCAATGTTCGGCAAGATAACAGCCTTTGACCACGAAAAATGGAACGAACAGGTATTCGCTGATAAGTTCTGGAGCGTAGGCGATAAATGTTGGAAAAGTTTGAAACAAGTTGTTGAAGCTGAAAAAAGAAAGAAGTATGAAACGGCTTTATCGTAAATTAAAGAAGTGGTACTATATCGAGAATGAGGTTGTTGGTTATGACCCGAACCTCGTTCCGATATTGGAGTATACTGTGTGGACAGGTAGGTTTATCACAATACCTATCTTTAGAATGCGCTTTACGGTGCTTTATGGGTTAGATTTTAAGATATTTGTAAATGACCCTATTAAGGCAACGGCCTATCTGATATTACAAAAGAGATTGTACAAACACGCTGTAACAAGCAAATATAAAAAATAAGATTATGTGGATAAGTAAAGAAAGATACAATGAGTTAGAGTTCAAGAACACAGTTTTAAGAAACAGGAACTTAGATTTATTGTCAAAAATTGATTCATTGAGTAATTTTTACGAAGAAACGCCTAAAGACCATAGTAGACAACTAAACAAAGAGTGCGTTGACTACGTTTTTAGTCGTTTAGACCGCTTGGAAAAGGAAAATATGCGGTTGCATTTTGAACTTTATAAGAAGAATAACGCTACCGAACAAAAATCTGATAAAGATTTAATTCGTGAGTTTTATATCATGCTTGAAAGAATAGAAAGCGTTGTATTGGAGGCGCATGCTAAAAAACTTACAATAAGAGACATCCTTGAAATTGTAGATAAAACGAAAAATTATTACAAAGAACCATCAAAATAAATAAGATTATGTGGATAAGTAGAAAAGGATATTATGATTTAATGGATTTAGCATTAAAGAATAATTTTGATTATAAAAACCAGTTAAGAGAAAACGATATTCAAATTCACTTTTTAAACGAAAACATAAGGAGAATAGGTGAAATGTTGTATAATAAGAATGTTATTTTAAGACGGAAAGAAGAAGAGAATAAAGAACTACAATCTGAAATCGAACGCCTTAAAAAAGAGTTGGAGGGAGTAATTTAACAATCAAGCATGGGTTTCGGCTCACGCTTTTAAAATATTAAGAAAATGGACAGAAAATTTAAACGATACATGGTTTTTGAGTTCAAAGAATTTTATCCCGAAGGCGGTCTTGAAGATTGTACAAATGATTTTGACACTTTAGAAGATGCTGAAAAATGCTATGAAGATGGCAAAAAAGAAGGATATTTCAATTATAGGCATTTGTTTGACAGAGTTGAAGGAGTGATAATAAAAAAGCGATAATATGCCAATAGTAAAAATGACAAAGAACTATTTGCACGAGTACATTTTCACGTTGTACTTGGCGAATAGGAATAGACCCGACCCGAACACTGGCGACCAAACAAAACCTGTGATACTCATTGGTGGGGGCAGTCGTAGCGGTAAAACCGTTTCAGTAGCGCAGGTATCGCTTCGCTTTATGGAGTACTATGCCGACCCAGCATCTGCCAACCCGAAAAAGCTGTATATCATTGTTTACCGTAACACTTCAGTAGATTCACGTAAAACGCTAAAAGATTTTATAAAAGAGTTTGATAGGATAGGACTACTACCTATGGAACAGCGTAGAAACAAAAAGACTGGAAAATATGAAATGAGTGGCGACTACGAAAAGGTAGAATCGCCTAAGCCTGCTATCCGCTACAAAGGACATACAATTGATTTTATGGGTATGCCAGAGGGAGACCAAGAAGCATCAGGATGTGATATAGCATTTATCAACGAGATATTAGAGAATAAAAATCCACATGCTTTCTATTCTATCGTAAGGCGTACAGAATTACTTACTATGGCTGACTGGAACCCGAAGCAATCAGTGCATTATATCTACGGAATTAAGCGTTTTAACTTCCATTACCCTGTAACCACCTATTTGGATAATAAATGGCTACCAACAGGACAAAAAGCGGATGCAGAGGCACAATGCCCGTGGGACTTTAAAGATAGCATCTTCGAGGTTGACATATCCGACCAATTTGGTAATTTGAAACGCTATAAAGCTCCCGAAGGCTTTACTTTAGAGAAATGGTATGCAGGATACTACCAAAGTGAGGAATCGCCTATAAAATTCGATGGTTTCATTCGTAGAAAGTGGCTAAAAGAGGAGCGACCAGAGAACTGCAAGGAGGAGGACTATCATTTGTACAGGATGCCAAACGCTTTGAACGAGGAAAATAACACCATAAACAGGTCTGAATGGCTTACTTATGGAGAGGGCGTACCAAGCGGACAGGATGGAGCTATATTTCAAAATGCTAAATGGGTAGATAAATTCCCTGACGAGGTTGATAATTGCTATTTTGGGTTGGATTATGGTTTTTCAAATGATGTTAGTGCGCTTGTAAAATGTGGAAATATAGGCATTGATATGTATATAGAGCTACTTTGCTACCAGCGAACAGGAACTTCCGATTTATTATTTGATTTGATAGAAAAGCCACTACTACAAGAGGAGAAAAGGCGTTATATTGAAGCAAATAGCGAGCAGTGGTACAACAAGCTAATCGAGCTACGAAAAGAGCGTATATTAGCTTATTCTAAGGTATATCCAAGTATTGACGAAAAAGATATAGCTACCGATATAGCAAATACTGCTTTATACGACCATATCGACAAAGGATTGCCAATCGAGCCTATTACCGTTGTAACTGATACAGCCGATATTTATAAAGGACGTGGGGGTGCAGAGGAACAACAATTTACTACCGATTTGAATATAAAAGCACAACAAAATGGGTACAATTGGATATTTCAAAAAGTTAAAGGGAAAGCTATTGTGCCTGGAATAGCATTGATGAAAAAGTTTGATATAAATCTGATTAAGAATAAAGATTTGGAAGTTGAGCAACAGAATTATTGCTATGTGAAAGATGATAGTGGCACTTTAACTAACTTGCCTGATAAGGATAGTAAGTTTAACCATGCTTTTGATGCTGCAAGGTATTGTGTATGGACTTTCTTTAAATATATTTTTGGTATTTAGAAAAAAGTACTATCTTTGCATTGGTTGAATTTAGACATAATTTATTTAGTTTTAATTGATTCGGAATAGCCTGCTTGTGAAAGTAGGCTATTTTTTTTGTTAAACTAAGTTATAATATTTTGCTATTAAAATTATATATCGTTATTTTGCAATCAAAAAAGCCATGAAAAAAGAAGAAATTGAACAATTAGAAAAAAAGGTTGATGAGCTAAACAACCTTGTTAGAACTTTGACTAACAAATTAAACAGAATGGACTTAATGCCTGACGCTCGTAAGCATTACGGTATTGACGGTAAAGAAATGTACTATATCGGCGTTGCAACAGGTAGAGTGTATCGTAAGCCTATAAATAAGGAAATACTTCTTGCCTTTGAGAATATCCAAGTTCTTAAACCGGAAGATACACGAAAGATTAACAAGTATTTTATGGGGATAGAATAAGGAACAAAAAATTTGAACTATCAATACCACTCTTTTTTAAGGGTGGTATTTTTTTTGCGTTAAATAAACTTAATTTATTGTTTTTCGATAAAAATATATCGTTTATCGATAAAAGTACGTATATTTGCAAAATAATTGATTAGTATGGCAGGAAGTATAGATAATTTAATTCAGACGATAAATGGGCAGGTACAGCTTTCAAGCGGTATCACATTTATCAACTCTGATTCTACCGAAATAAATACAAGCACTATTCAAGGACAGATAGAAGCATATAAAAAATGCCCACCTGTTCAGAGTGCCATTGAGTTGAAGGCTTCGTTGCATAGTACTTTGAGAATTGCAGCTATAAACGACAGCGGTCGTTGGCTTGGCGGTAATGCAGGTACTGAAATTGAGAAACGCACCATAAAAGAGGATTTAAAGAAGTTGTATTGGTGCAATCCAGAACAGAGCTACAATGACTACGAACATCAAAAAAAGGTAATGCTACATATTTTTGGTATTTGCTACGAGCAGAAAGTTCCAATGGTAGGTTTTAAGGATAAATTTAGTTACTACATAATCCCGAATGATATTATTACGCCAGTTTACGGTTTTAAACCACGCTGGGATGCTGAATTTAACGCTATACCTGATAAATACCTTGTAAACGTTCCTAATGGGCAAATAGAGCTTCAAAGCGATGAGGTTTTTATCACAAGGGATAGAATGCAAGGTTTTGGTTTTGATAGAAGCCATTTAAGCCGATTGGTGGCATTAAAAGAGCCTATCAGTGCTATTCTTAGTGCAAATCAAATGTTTACTCAATTGATAGCTGATGGTGGTGCAAGAGGTGGTATTGGTATGGGAGCTAAAGATGCTGAAATGTCGCTTATGCTTAACGAAGATAAGCGTTTGATGCAAAAAGAGCTAAAAGAATACGGAAAGCTACGAGGACAATTGAAATATATAGTTACTAAGGGTGCATTGAGCTATACTCCTTTCACAAGTAGTATTGTTGATATGCAATTGCCGGAAAACCTATTGGCTAAAAAGATTGATATTTGGAGCGGTTTTGGAATACCGAATGCTTTTGTGGTAAACGAGGCAAGATTTCAGGTAGTACCAGAAGCTCGTAAAGAGATTTTCAATGCAAGTGTAACTCCAGAGGGTAAGGTAATGAACGATAATAATATCCGTTTGAAACAAATACCCGAAAGAGCATGGAGATATACAGCTGATGATTCGCACCATGATTTCTATCAACAAAGTTTGAAAGATAGCAGTATTGCATTCCAACAAGCAGCAGGTGCATTAGTTCCTTTGAAAGATGCAGGATTTATTACGGTAGAACAAGGAAAAGACTATTTAGACCCATATTTACGATAATGGATAAAGATAAATTAGACGATATTTTAAATTCTACTGACAATGTCAGTTTAAAGAAAAGTATTCAGCAAAAGAAAGCGACTATTGATAATGATAATATAGTACTGAAATGATAAAGTGCATAGAATTTCCAAATAAAAAATTTTCTACAAAGGAAGATATGTTTGATGCCTTGATAAAAAATCAGGACAAACTTATTGACATTAAAAAAGCAGGAATAAAGGAATCTATTGGTATTGCTATTGCAAACATAACAGAAGATGTTGTAAAGGGAATTAGTGGAGCTAAAGAAGATTGTGTATATGCTATTGTTTCTACAACTAATTTTTATGATAGTCATAAAGATGTTCACTTCCCAAAATGCTTTGATAAAACAGTAAAAGACCAACAAGGTACAGTACAATACGCATTAGACCATGATTTGAAATGGGATAGTATTGTAGTGTGGAAGGAAAACATTAGAATGTTTGTTTCAAAAATAGATTGGGCTTCGGTAGGAAAAGAGTACGATGGAAAAACAGAGGCATTAGTATTGGAATTGCCTAAAGATAAATTCAAAAGGAAGGATGTTCTTGAAGCAATACTTACAAAGCAGTCTGATTTTGAAAACTCTATTAGGATGGTTTACATAAAACTGAATTTAGGCGTTAATTCTGATAATCCTGAGCATAAAAGTCAAAAAGACTATTACGAAAAACGTAAATCTGAAATAGCTAATTTTGATGAAGTAGAGAAAGAAGGCTATTTTTGGGGCGTAGAGGAATTAAGGATTTATAAAGAAGCAAGTCTTGTAGTAGCTGGCGGAAGCAATAGCGCAACGAGCATATTTACAAAAGAAAATACGGAAGAGCCGCTTGCAAGCACTCCAACAGAAAATAAAGAAGATAGCCGTCAGTTCGACACTATTGGCAAAGCATTAGAAAAAGCAATAAACAACATTAAAAATTAAAAACAATGGAAGAGAAAGAATTGCAAGCATTGTTCCAAAAATCATTGGACAACTTGCCAAAAGGTGTAACTAAAGACGAGATGGCGGCTTATGTTACAGAACAAACTAAACAGTTTGAAAATTTAGCCACAAAAGAACAATTGGACACTTTGCAGAAAGCATTTGAAGCTCAAAGTGTTGAAATCGCTAAACAGAGTAAAGTGGTAAAAACCGATAACGAACCTATTAGCATTGCAAAAGCAATCGTTGATATGTTTGAAGAAAAGGGTTTGAAATCACTTTCAGACTTAAACAAAGTAAAAGGTCAAGAAATTGAATTGAAAGCTGACAATCCTTTGATTGCTGCTAACTACACAGGAGATTACTTCAGGACAAAACCTGTTGCCGATTTAAGATTCCCTAACGAAAGAAAAAATGCTTTCTTAGGTCGTGGTATTCGTACTGGCATTATTGAAGAAGGTAAAAACTTGCTTTTGTGGTCAGTTGGTGCTTTCACAGACCATGTTGCATACATTGGTGAACTTGACGATGCTACTACTACTGTTGATGGCAGTAAAATTGTAGCTTCTGATAAAACACGTGAGCTTTCAGGTATCGTAGCACGTGCTATCATATCACAACGTTCATTTGAGGATTTACCACAGTTAGCTCAACGAATTCAAACAAAACTCATGGGCAGAATGGAACTCTGGTTAGACCAAAAAATTTGGGAAGGTGAAGGTAACGATGCTACAAAAAAATACGAAATGTATGGTGTAAAAACAGGACAGGTAACACCATTTGATGCTTCATTAGTTCCTACTGTTGACAAACCAAACGTAGCTGATTTGGCTGATGCTTGTAAATTACATGCTTCATTAGCTTACGCTCCTGTAAATACTGTATGGATGTCTGAAACTCTTTCATTCAAATTGCAACGCACGAAAGATACTACTGGTCAGTATATTATCAACAAACTGGTTGATGGTACAATGATGATGGGTGGTCTTACTGTTATTACTACTGAATTATTCGGTGGAGCGACAGAGCAAATGCTCGTTGGAGACATTAAAGCTATCCAACATTGGATTAAACGTAATTTGACAGCAGAATTTGAACGTGTAGCAAAATCTGATAGCTGGAATTTATATGTTTACGCTCGCCAGCAAGTACTTGTTGAAGACGAGGACATTAAGGCACTTATCTATGTTGCCAATGTAGACACTGCTTTGGATGCTATTGCCACCGAACAAGCGTAAACAAAAATAGGGTATCGTAAAATGCGATACCCTTATAATACTAACAATTTAAAAAAACAAACAAAATGAAAAAAGTTATTTTATTTTTATTCGTAATGGTTGCTTTTGTTGCTAATGCACAGAAAGCTATTGTAATTGCACCTTTGGACTTAAATAACACTTGGGTTAATGAGTACACTGGAGTTGCAACTGACACTCTTGGAACTGTAACAGCTACTACATGGAGTTATGAAATTCCTGTAAATAAGGCTGATGGTTTAATGTATGTAGGTAAGGTAAAAGTATCTGATAAAACTACTGGTGCTGCTGGAGCTTGTACCATTAAAATTCAGGGTAAATACTTTGCCGCCGATGCTTATACAGATATTACTACTATTACATGGACAGGTGTAGGAAGCACAGATACTACTGCTATTTTTACTTCGGTTTCTAATAAGGTTTATTACAGATATTTGAGATACCTTGTTACTAATACTGGAGGTAAATCAAAGATTACTTATGCTAAAATACTTATTAAACGATGATATACTATTCGACAGGCAAAAGTTCCTATCTGAAAAAGGTAGGAACTGCTGTTGAAGAAACAAATCTTACAACGGCACAAATCCTTATTAAAAAAGGTCATATTGTGGAAAGTTTAGAACAACTGAAACCGCAAAAAGAAGAAGTTGTAGAGGTTGTTGAAACGATAGAACAACCTGTTGAAAAAGTAATCAAAGTTGAAAAGCCTAAAGGCAGACCAAAAGGAAAAGTAACTGTAAAAAGACAAGTTAGAAAATGAGCCTAATTGACGAAACATATTTTGGATTTGAACCATGCTACTTGGGTGATTTTGAAAGCTCGAATGGATATGGTAATGTAGTATCAAATAAGCTTATAGAAGTAAGGAGGAGCATAAAACGCTTTGAACCTGAATACCTAACAATGCTTATGGGTACTGAATTGTATGCCGAATATGTATCAACAATTACTGACCCGAAGTGGGACGCGTTAAAAGCCTTATTAGTAAATAGCACCGATAAGATTTCTCCAATAGCAAACTTTGTGTATTATCGCCACAGACGAGAACATAAGTTTGAGAGCGGAGATAACGGTGATTATATGACTAAAAAGGACAATATGATAGCTGTACAGCCCGAACACAAAATGATTATAGCATGGAACAATATGGTGGATTTAAACATACCTATTTTGAAATGGATATGGGATTATGTGATTTGTGCGGAAACTACTGCTATTGAAACAACAGCCACTTGGGACTATTCACAATGGGAAACTGAATTACTTTATAAACAAATAGGATACTAAAATGAAACTTATACAAGACGAATTAGAAAAGGTAGTAGCAAAAGTTCAAACAGAGCTTATGTTAGACAATCTTACTTTTGAATGTTCTACAGTGAATGAGTTTTTGGCTATCTTGGCAAACAAAAAAACGCCAATAGCTAAATATCCGTTTTTCTTTGTAAATGCTCAAGGTATCGAATATCATGACAGTAGAACTGACGTGATAGTATCAGTGCCGGACATTGTGATAGCAACATATTCAGACAGCAAATGGAGTAGACGTGAAAGGGATGAACAATCTTTTAAGCCTATATTAAACCGCATCTACGAAGTATTTGAAGATAAGCTAAACAGAGATAGGAATTTAGACATTACTACCTACGGTAAGCGTATTAACCATTACTTCTATGGTAAAACAGGTTTAAATGGTTACGAAGAGGGAATTTACCCAGACCATGTTGATGCCATACAATTAAGAAACTTTCAATTTAGAATAAAAAACAACTGTAAATAAATAAAAAAACAATGGGAACAATATTAGGAGTGCCTAAAGCATGTAGCACTAAAGTAGCTCACACAGGGCAAGATTCATGCGATTTTAAGATTGACAAACTGACTATGCTTATTTTGGCATACGATGGTTTTAAAGTACCTGCAAGCGAGCTAACAGACTTTGCTGATACATTAGCGTATTTGCAAGAAAAGAGTATTGCCGCTTTGCCAAAAGATAGGTGCTATCCTATCAAGGTTATTGAAGGATATACCGACAATACAGAAGCCGCTGAGCTAATCAAAAGTCCTTACGGTAATCCACAAAAGAGCAATGAGAAACCTCACACTGCCGAAATTGATACTGAAAACTTGGGTATAGGTTATTGGAAAAACTTGCGTAAATTTAAAAATCAGAAAAACCTTCGTGCACTCTGGGTTGACACCGCTTTTATTGGTGGACAGAAAAATGCTGATGGTGATTTAGTACCTTTCGAATGTACTTTTGAAGCCAAGCAAGTTAAAGTAGGCGATGGTGCAGGAAGTATCACTAAAAACATGGTAGATTTTTCTTTGAAGCGTGCCACTTCTTTATCTGACGATTTGGAAGCCGTAGCCTTTGACGAAAACTACGATTTGTCTAACGACATTTACGGTATTTTGGGAGTTGAATTAACTTCGCCTGCTGCAAATGTTGTAGTAGCTAAAACAGCAATTTCTAAAGAGAATTTGTTTGATAGCTATGCTGCTGCATTAGCAGTTATTGGAGCATGGAAACTTACCAATACAATAACTGGACAATTGATTACAAGTGGTGTAACAGTAGCTCAAAGCCCGACTTACAAAGGGTGGATATTTACTGGTATTACAGTACCAACTGATTTTGAATTAACAAATCCGGCTGCCTTAGCAGCCATCAACGTAGGTAGTTCTACTGCTGGAGGTTACGAGACGGAAGGAGGAGTGCGCCTGGGGGAGTAGACACTATAACTGGTGGTATCATGCCTACTGGTGGAGTTGTTAAGCTCGCCATCGACACTGACAAAACTGGTTATGTAAGACTTCCTAATGGTGGAATACTTGAAACTTTAAATGGCGTAATTAACGAAGTTTACACAGGTGCTGGTGGTAGAATTACTTATTATGTTGAAAAAGGTAATACGGAAACGAGTGTATCGCCATCTTCCTTAGCTGGTAATATAGTAAAATTAGCAGCATCGATATTTAATTGTGGCGGCACTAAAATAACAGGATTAAACTCTCCTAATAACGAGGTGTTTAATGTCGGTGCATGTATCCTGCTTGCAGATTTCATAGCACCAAAAGCAAAAACTATTTACGGTTCAGGTTGCGCCCTCACAGCAAAATCAATAGGTGATATTCTTTATCAGGCTTATGTGGATGATCGTGAAAATGTGAACTTTGATTTTAGCGGTGGAAATAATGCCTTGCATGGTGCAGTTAATACATATTTACAAGCTACTTACAGTGGTTTGACTTATGCAACTGTATACGCATTGCTCGCTGGAACTGGTACAATTTTAATTGACTAATTTAATCATTATGGCACGTAAAAAAATGGAAACACCAATTCGTAGAACGCACATTGCAAGTCCCTTTTTCGTTGGCTACTTAGACGAAATGCCACAAGAGGCAAAGGACAGAATGAAGGCTGAAAAGCCCGAAGTACACAAACATATTTTTGAAAAAAAGGTCGTAGATCCTGTTCAAGAATAGAATAAATTAAGGTATGGTGGGAGTGATACCCACCCTACATACTAAAATTATGGGACTACAATGGTTTATAAATAGGTTAGAAGCGTTGTCGAATGGTAAACTTATAGAGTTTATGCAGGAATGTTTAAATGAAAATGAGGAGTTTCTGACAACATTGAATAAAAAACAATTGTTAGATGGTACAAAAGCTGACGATACTAAATTTAAACCATATACGCCAACAACCATAAAGCTAAAAAAACAAAAGGGACTTCCAGCGATAAGTACATTAATATCACTACATGAAACTGGGGAGTTTTGGAGTTTATTTTGGGCAAAAGCAGAAAGTGGTAAATTGATAATGTCATCAAAAGATAAAAAGACAGATGAATTAATTTCAAGGTATGGTGAAAGTATTTTTGGGCTTACGAAATCAAACTTTGAAATACTGGGAGAAAAGATAATGCCACTATTACGACAAAAGATAACAACATATTTAAAAGCATGATAAAAGAGAAAATAAATAGCGTTTACGGTAAATCCTTGAACGCTATTTTTGCATTACAGCGAAAAGCATTATTCACTACTCTAACAGATTTACGCTTTACTATGCGTAGGTATATAGCTTTGGTAGTAGACCAAGACCTTAGTAAGATTAAAAGATATAATTTACCAATATCGAATAAACTTATTTTAAGCGTGTATGCCGAACTTATGGAGGAATACGGTGCTTTATCTGACAATAAAGAAGTAAATGCAGCACGTGAAAGGAGAACTACCTTTGAAGCATTAGTACGCAAACAGAATATATTAGTAAGTGCGCTAATGGTGTTGCAGGTAATGCTAGAAGACAAAGATACCATTGCTTTTCTTAATAGAAGCGGTATCAGAGGTGAGAATATCATTGACCGTGTAGAAAATGAAATTAAGATTATAAACCTTAGAATATCAGAACAAGAGAAACTTATTAAGCCTAAAGATGGTAAAGGGCACAAAAAAGCTGAATTAGCTGATTATTTAGCTATGTTTATACGAATGAATGAAGAGAATATAAAAAGTGATATTGATATGCCGGTACTTGAATACATAAAAGCAAGGCAACGATACGACCAAAAACAAGAAGCTGCAAGGAAGCAAATGGAACAAATTAAAAATAGAAAGTAAAATGGCAGAAATAATTATAGATAAGTTACTTGACGTTAATGGCATTAAAGCAGAGATTGATGCTATTGCTAAACATATGTCGGAAAAATTCGGCTCGGCTGCTAATATCAATTCGTTGAGTGGTGGTGGCACTGGCGGTGGTGGAAAAGGTGGAAAGCAAAAAGAAGAGTTTGATGCTATAAAAAAGGCAGTAGAAGAGCTGGTTGCTGCAAGAAAAAAACTTACTGTCGCAGAGCAATACGACTATCAAGAAGTTGTTAGGCTTCAATTAGAACGTAAGAAGTTGTTGGAAACTTATAAGCAAGAAGCATTGGCATTAGATGGGAAATCTAAGGCTCAAATAAAGGCAGCAAAAGATGCTGAAACTGCTTTAAAAAAAGAAATATCTTTAAATGAAAAAGCTGCAAAAGAAGCTCAAAGAGTAGCTGATGCTCAAACAAAAGCAATTATGCATGCAGCGGATGCACATGAAAAATCTCAAAACAGATTAATAAATCTTGAAATAAAAAAAGAAGAAGCTATAAATAGGTTAAATGCAAGAAAAGATGCATCTAACGAAAAATCATTACAAAAGGAAATAGATATAGCCAATAAAAGAATACAAAAGGAGTTAGATACTGCTGAAAAAATTTCACAAGCAAGGCGCAGAGCTGATGCTAAAGCAGGATTTGCTTTAACTCCCGAACAAAAGGCTACAAGTTCGGTTGCAAACTCAAATACGGCAGCTATTTTAAAACTTAATGCAGTAGCAGCAGATGCTAATAGTACGGCATTGCAAAAAATGTATGCTACAATGAAGCTACTTGAGATTGAAATGCAGAGTAAGTTCAATCCGGCATTAACAGAGCAAAGTAAAGAATTTCAGAATCTAAACGCACAGCACGCTAAACTACAACAAGAATACCAACGCACAGCACGAGCTACTGGTGTAATGGGGCGTAGTATGAATAGCACTTACGGTAGCACATTCCAACTTACACAAGTAATGAGGGAGTTACCTAACTTTGCCATTGATGCTCGTATTGGTTTTATGGCATTATCAAATAACTTACCAATGCTTGCTGATAGTTTTAAACAGCTTAAACAGCAAATTATTGATACAGAAGGAGCAGCAGGTGCAAGCCGTAAAACATGGGCTGTTTTTGGGAAGTCCCTTTTGTCGCTGAATACGATTATGATTGTGGCAAGTACTTTGTTGGTGTTGTTCGGGGATGATATAGTAGGATTCATTGGAAAAATTTTTAAAGGAGAAAAAGCTATTAGAGCTTTTTCAAAATCAATGTTAGGTATGCTTACAATACAAGAAACATTATATAAAACTATCAAAGATGGTGGAGGTATATTTTTAAATGCAATTGATTCTATAAATAAAATGCGTACTTCTTTGGAAAACTCAAAAGGGAATACAAAAGAATCAAAATATTATCTTGATGAATATAATAAATCACTTGGAGTAACTTTCGGCTCAGCAACGAATGTAGATGGTGCTTTAAAATTAATTACAAAGAACCAAGATGACTATATAATGGCAATGAAAAAAATGGCATTTGCTAATGAGTTCTTTTCTGAAAGTGCAAAAAGCGCAGTAAGAATAGCTGGTATAAATAAAAGACCTGCCGAGGAGGTTTTAAAAGAAGCTGGTGTTGACGTAAAAAAAGAACAAGAGAAAATAAAAGAGTATAATAAGATTATAAAAGAAGCAAGCACAAAAGATTTTATGGATGTAGATGATTCAGATAGACGAGAGAGATTATATCAAGCACGGGCTGGAAAAGAACTTACAAGGATGAAAAATGCTCGTATCGTAGCAAAAGAAAGGGGAAGGCAGATATTATTAGAGAAAAAGCATCAAGAAGATATGCTAAAAAATGCGAATAAATTCGCAAAAGAATCATCTGATTTGTGGGATAAAAATGGATGGGGATTCCCACAAGATAAACCTACTGGCGGAGCTGGCGGAGATAAGGAAATGAAAGTTGGTTTTGAATTTGATATGAAACGAGAGTTCTACGATGAAGAGCTTGTGGAGATGCAAAAGAGAGCTGCTGTTTTGGAAGAGGAAATAAATAATGAGCTAACAGCTAAAACCGTTGCTTTTTATAAAGAAAGAAAAGATGCTATTCTTGAATACTACAATCTTAAACAGATATTAATGCAACATTCTCAATCAATGGAAGAGGAGGATATTATTGAATCTGATAAGGCAAAGAAAAAGGACTTAGAAGATAAGCATAAGGCTAATGAAAAGCTATATAAAGAAGGTGAAATGACCAAAGCAAGATTTATAGAGCTAACAAGTCAATATGATGAGGCACTTTTGATACTAGATGAAAATACTACTGCAAAGTTATTTGAAGTTGCAGATAAGTACATGGTTGAAACTGAAAAGAGCGCACAAAAATCAGTTGAAATTATAAAAAAATACTTCGAGCAAGTTCAAGCGCAAATGCCAACACCAGAAGGAGGCATTAAAACTCCAACAGTTGGTTTAAAAGTAACAGGTGGTGGCTTAGCACCTGCAAGCCCAAAAAAAGTAACAGATAGAGGTAGGAATGACGTTGGTGGAATGCCTGCTGATGCTTTAGAGCAAATGCTAAATAAAGAAGCTGAATTGTATGAGCGTGGATTATCTACATATAGCAATTATACTAAGAAGAAAAATGAAATACTTGATGCTGCAAACCAACAGGCTATTGATTTTACTGCTGATACAGAACAAAGGCTTGCTGATATTGAACAAGACAAAATACAGACACAAATTGAATTAGCACAAATAGCCGTTGATGCAATTTCTGAAATATGGAAAGTGTTCTATGATTATTTAGAAGAACAAGTAGACAAGCAACTAAATAAAGACACAAAAATAAATGATGAAAGACTAGAGCAATATGAGGATGAAACTGCTGTTGGACTTCACACACAAAAAGAACTTTCTGATTTTAAAGAAAGAAATTTGATATATCAAGAGGGCTTAGAAGAAGAAGCTGCAAGGAAGAAAGCTGAATTGGAAAAACAAAATTTCATAGCACAACAGGCTTTTGCTTTAGCACAAATATGGTTAAATTATGCAATGACACAAGCAGAAATAACAAGGGGTGGCGCATCTATCGTAGCTAATATACCAGTAGCGGGGCTAGTAGCAGGCCCAGCTTATGTTGCAAGTGCAAGTGCTTTATCTTTAACTTCTGCAATTGCCGCAAGCGCATTAATCGCAGCCCAAACAATTCGAGCTTTTGCCGAAGGTGGTGATATGGACAAAGCTGGTACAGCATTATTAGGTGATGGTGGAAAGCATGAGTTAGCAATAAGCCCAAGCGGTAAAATGTTTATTTCGAGTAATACGCCACAACTTTACGAATTGGAAAAAGGAACACATATTTTCCCTGACGTAAACAAAGTTGATTTAATGAGTGTTTTGGCAATGAAGCAGGTAATGCCTAATTTACGTGGAGATAATCGCACAGAAGCGTTACTACAAAGCATAGATAAATCTATCAAAGGGCAGAAACAAGGCAACTTCTATGGTATGCCACTGATACGCCAAATGAATATGAGTGATAGATATTCGGCAAGAAAAAGAGGATTGCTAAATTAATCGTATATTTGCAAAATGAAAAACAAAAATTTTATGCCAGCATTGGCAATGTTCGCTTTACTTAACGTACCTGCATTGTTCGGATACGTTATAGGTGTTACCTATTGGAAAGCATACCTTATAGCTTTATTCACTACCTTAACGGTAATGGTAATGTACGGAATAATTGAATACATGAAAGTTGCATTAAAAACGAAAGTATAATGGCAGTAAACACTATGCCCGAAAAGCGGTTTCGGTATATCGTAAAAAACGATACTACTTTAGAAGAAACCGAATTAGCAATAGACCCAAAAGGGTGGGACGGACACGAAGTGGGCTTTGAAAGGAGCGAGGACTTCGGGTTAAATATCCAGAATATCGTCCCATTATCTTTTAGCGGTGTAGGGCGTAGTTTGCTTAAAGGTATCTACGAGAGTAAAGGTATATTTGGGAAGTCTAGTACTATAATTGAGAAGCGACAAAACGATTGGACGTATGCACCATTCTATCACTACAAACACGACTACGGAACGTACAAAGACAATTTGAAGTATATTGAAATTTCAGGTATAGAGGATGGGCTGGCTAAGAAGTTTGATACCTACAAAGATACCGAGTATGAAATAGATTTACCAGCCTCTGGCGATAAATTTTTTATAGACTATACTGGGGCTAATTACACTACAAGCAATAAGATACAGTGTAAGTCAGGTAAAATGGACGAGAAAGAAGATATAGGTGAAGATTATTATGTTTTAAAAGGAACGAGAGCCGTAAGAGCTTATAACAATAAAGTTGCTTTTACTGATGCAAATGAACTACCATATACAACAATGACTTTTAGAGCATTGCAAAGTGTAGATATTGATATTGATATTTTTCTAAAACTTACTATTGAGGCAGATGCAGCTTTCACTTCAAGCACTCCTAATAGTGGTACTATAAAAATAATGAAGCATGATGCTAATTTTAACAATGAATCATTAGTAACACCTACTTTTTCGCCAAGTGTTACATATCCTTTTACGCCAAATTCTACAAGCACACCTGCCAATAATAGGATTGATGTATTTGACAGAACACCTAAAGCAAAAATAACACTTGTAGTAGGTAGTTTATATTCATTTTTTTATGTAGCTGATTCAAGCAAGGGATATAATAAAGTAAGCGTAACAGACGGTGGTAAGTGCTATATTGATATTTCAAATGAAGTTGACAGTGTATATCAGAACGCTAAATTAGAAACATTTACTTACGAGTGGTTAATAACGCGGCTACTTGCAAAGATTGACAGTACAGCAACGTTTGAAAGCACGGTAGCATATCCGAATGTAAAGGAGCTATTAACTTGTACACCTTGTATTGGAAACATGGGGAGCTCTACCGGCACAGGTAAGATTAAAACTAAGTTAAGCGATGTATTAGAGAGTTTTAATAAGCTGAAATGTATCGCTATTGACATTACAGGAAGTGTGATGACAATAAGTAATAGAGCAGCTTTGTACCCTGTTTTGGCAGGTGATAGCTACGGACTACCTATTACAGTAAATAATATAGTAGTAGAGCATAGCACACAGCACCAATACAATAAAATTACGGTAGGTGCTGATACTGATGATAGGGAAGATGACGACCCATTAGTATATCCGTTTATTTGCAAAAAGGAATTTAGCGTGGAAGACACCATTGCCGACAATGAGTTGGATTTGGTGAATAATTTTATGCTCGACCCTTACGCTATTGATAAGTATATCATGGAAACTTTGGAAACTGCGGACGTTAAAGATGAGTGTGAGTTTGCGGTATTTGCTTGTGTAGAACCCAAAAATTATCCTAATAATGTTTATGTAACTTATGTAAGTACATGGCATGATGAATTTACATCTCAATATCCAGGTTCTACTTATGCTCAGTCAGAAACACAACAATTCACAACAATAGCACCATGTATATTAAATTTAAAAGGAAAAACATACTATTCAGAAGGAAGCAATTCAAGATATTATTTTTATATTTATGATATAATAAATGACAATTATATAATAATTAAAAATGGAAATTTAAATTTAGGAGAAGAAACATTTTCTATTTATTTAAGTAAACCATCTACATATAAAATTGTATTAAAGCAAGAAACGGATTTTGTGATAGGGTATCCTTCGTATTTAATATCAACAGATATTATGGGTTATAATGTTGATGGTATATTAATTGACTATAAAAATGCACCTACAGCAATTTATAGATTTCACGACAAGCCAATCACTAATTTCAGTGGTGATAGCGATACTATATACAACATACCTTTGACACCGAAACGAATACTTGACAGGTGGAAAGAATACCTCGCTATTTCGGTAGTAGGAAAAGATACGAAAGCAATCAAATATGGAACGACTACAATTCTGAAAAGTAACATAACAAGTAAGTGTGGCTGGGAAACTGCGGTAGTAGTTGAAAATTCTGATTTGGACTTAACAGGAATAACACCAGTGTTTTTGCCTACTACGATAAGTGCCGATACGACAGAAACGATACTTACAATACCTAACTTTGAAACTAAGAAATACAAGTACTTTAGCCTTGTAGACGAAAAAAAAGGTAAAACGTATCAAGGTTGGACAAATAGTATTACTTTTGCATTGGCAAAGAACAAAGGAAAACAAATAATGCTTCAAGCTAAACAGATATGATAGACGATAATAACATACAAGTAGCAGACCTTTGCACACTGCAATTCAGAGAGCCTTTGGAATACGAAATGTACCCAGAGCAGGTTGATATGTATTGCGCTAAGATAGCTAATCAGGAGTTGAAAGTGCAAGTTTTAGTTGATTCTTCTTTAGAATTAGCACCTCCAAAAATTGTTTGTTACAACGATAAAGGATATGAATTAATAGTAGCTGATTTTGTAATATCAGAAACAGGAGTTGGAACTAATATATTTTATGCAGAAGTTACAATATCAAAAAGTTCTATTGCTGCAATCGCTGAAAATTCAATTGTATATTTTTCTATTGAATCAGACGATAGAGTAGATATATTTGCCACAAGCGTTTGGTACACTATAAATCCTGCTTACACTGGCGATTTAAAGCAGATTACCTACTCTCATAGTGAGAATGATTGGAACGTACAGTTTAACTATAGCTCGTTTACTTTAACAGTTGAATGTGGATTTATACCCGAAGACAATAGGGATGAGCAGGAAGTGGATGACTTTGTACAGCAAAATATGGTGAATGAAATAACCTACGGCGATGAGTATGAGGTTATACCTTTAACTTATGGCGATGGCATAGGTATTCCGAATTGGTTGAGAATAAAACTTAGTAGGGCTTCGCTTTGCGATAATTTTAAAGTAAGTAAAGACAATGTAGATATGCCTATAACACGAATACAAGGAGCTAAGATGGAAAAGGTTAAGGCGACCGAAAATGGGCTTGGAATATACAAACTTGACGTACAACGAACAAACAACTACTTACAATAATGGCAGCAATAACTAAACAATTCTATCAAGGTCAATCGCTCACAATAGGCGTTTTGATTGGTGCGGACTATAACATGGCAAACTTGCAAGAGGGAGCTATAATAATCGGGTTTACCAAATATACAGCGACGGTAATAGGACACATGTTACGCTTCGAGTTAAGCTCGGAAGATACGCAAACTTTCGTAACCTCGAAAAACGTAAACCTTATTTTGGACGATGCCTATTTCGGGCGCAGGGAATACGTGCTTGGCACTCTATCTTTTTTGCCTACTAAGGGGCAGACCTTCGATACTTCTGTTGACGAGGGATACACAGTGGTGTTTAACATGACAGTAAACGAAACTACAATTACAGTGGATTCGATAATGTATGATTATGTGAAAGGAGATATAGGCGAGGCATTCACTTATGACGATTTTACACCCGAGCAGCTCGAAGCATTGAAAGTAAAAGGCGATAAAGGTGATACTGGCGAACAGGGTATTCAGGGTGAAAAAGGCGACAAAGGCGACAGAGGTGAGCAGGGTGTGCAAGGTATTCAGGGAATACAAGGGGTACAGGGTGAAAATGGGGATAAAGGAGATGATGGAATGGGCTTTGTGATTGCCAAGACCTACACTACTTTAGCCGCTTTATTAGCTGATACTAATCCAACTGGAATACTATCAGGGCAGTTTGCTTTGGTTACAACTGTTGACGTTACAGATACAGACAATGGTAAATTGTACATTTGGAACGGAAGCGTATATTCGTATGTTACTGATATGTCAGTTCAAGGAATTAAAGGCGATAAAGGCGATACTGGAGCTACTGGCGCACAAGGCATACAAGGTGTGCAAGGTATTCAAGGCGTTGCTGGTCAATCAGCTTACGAGGCTGCCGTTGCTGGTGGCTGGATAGGCACGGAAGGAGAATTTTACACCGCTTTAGGTTCGCTTGGTGATTACTATACCAAAAGTGAAAGTGATTTAGCTTACGAGCCTAAAAAAGGATTGGACGACAATTATGTAAGCGATGCCGAATTAGATGTGTTGCAAGATACAATCGGTGTGAATACTGGCGACGAAACACAGGATTCAATAGGCGAATTAATCGAAACGACCGAATTAACGACCGTTACCGACACCACCAAAATAGCGGCTTCGGATAGTGCTTTTTTGAAGTGGTTTAGTGGTCTGAGAATTTACGACTATATCCGAACAAAATTACTTGCAGTTGCCAACACTTGGGATCTATTGCAGGAATTTACAAGCGGGGTAAAAACAGAAAAAATAATTCCCAAATCCGATACTATTGGAGTGGTGATAAGGGATGCGGATGATACGAAGGATGTTATGGTTGTTAAAACACCATTAGTTACAACTGATAGAATTGTAAATTTATCATCTAATACTAATACAATACTTCAAATCACAACTACTAATGCTGGGAGTGGGTCTGGGATAGAATTAAAATCAAATAATTTAAGTTGGGGTTATTCATTTCAAAATAACTTTTTAGGAGGGGCTTTAATATTTCAACTTGGTACGGGTTCAACAACGGTATCTGTTTTAACAAGAAATGGATGGCAGCGATTTGGTACATCTGGACTTAGTATTCCAGAAGGTGGAGTTGATAATTACGCTGATACTGTTTTGCGTAATTGGGTATATTTGAATAACGGAACACATACAGGTGATGCGGTGTGGGATAGACGATATAAAGTAGTAAGTGGTATTTACGAATTTCAACGATGCACCGTATTAAATGCAACACGTGGTAGTGGCACATGGGTAGCAGATTATAATATTTTAGCAAATGGCTCGCACCAATTCGGAACTAACACCGACAACACCACAATCGAATCCGATGGAACGATAAAATTCAACGGGTCGGCAACGGTGTTTGAAGATTTGAATTTTGCACCAAATAGCTCTGGAGGTGCAGCCGTTACTTTGCCTGATTACGTTACCATCAACAACGTTATTCACAGAGAATTTACGAGCGCAAATAATCAGTTTTGCGGTGATAATAGGGAATTGCCACATAGTTATAAACTCGGCTCTGTGCTTGAGCCACACGCTCACGTATTTTTGAAAAGTGGTGAAAGTGCAGGAACGACAGGTGTTGAATTTACGATGTATTGGGAATTAAGGCAATCCACTGGCGTAACAAGTGGAAGCACTGTGCTTTCAGCTACAAGCGCAGAATTGACAGCTAATCCAAATAAGTTAAACATTTACGATGGTAGTTTTGCAGGTTCAGCGGAACTCGGGGCGCAATTATCATTAAAAATTGCTCGTACAGGTGGGAATGCAGGCGATGTGGTGCTTACTACATACGGTGTGCATTATGAAAGTGATGGATTTGGAAGTCATACTAACACAACTAAATAAAATGAACGACAAAACAAAACATTTCTTAGTGGGAGCAGCATTCGGATTGAGTGCGCTCCCATTGAGCTACGTACTACCTTTTTGGTGGGTGCTAACAATTACATTCTGGTTTAGCTCGGTAGTGTTTTTTGGCAAAGAGTATAAAGACATTCCCACAACGGGATTCGACAAAATGGATTTGCTGGCTGACTATTTAGGGCTGGCGGCTGGTTATATAGTAGCTTTTTTTGCTTGGGGGGTAATTCAAATAATGCAGTTATGAAAAAATTCATTAATTTTTTAGGTAGCTTTTTTAGCGCGAAGACAAACGAGAGTTCAAAGCGTGGAATTGCTATAATGTTCAGCGTTACAATGGTGGTGATTTATTTTTTTAGCAACGAAAAAGAAATAAAAGAGCTATTAATTTACTGTTATTCCGTGCTAATTGCCTTATTATTAGGACTTGCAACAGCCGAAACAATCGCAGGTATTTTCAAAAAAGAAAATTAGTGCATTGAAATTCAAATAAAAGTATTTATATTTGTAGCAAAATTTACGACAACATGGAAACAGAAAAAATTAAAACAGAAAACCGCCTGACAATCATGGAGCAAAAAATCGACAATTTAATTGAAAGTGTGGACAAAATCGACAGCAAACTTGACAAACATGTAGAGTGGGAAAGCCGCAAATATGACGACTTAAACACAAAGTTTTCTGGCAAATGGGTCGAAAAAACACTACTAATTATCATTGGTGTGGCTGCTACTGGAATTATAGGCGCAATCTTTAAACTTATATTCAAATGAAAATAAAAGTAGAACGGATTTACAAAGCACCGACATATACAATCGGGAAGCTTTATATCGATGGAAAGTATTTTTGCGATACGTTGGAAGATGTGGTTAGGGCGGACGGTGTGAAAGTTTACGGCGAAACAGCTATTCCTTCTGGAACGTACAAAGTGATTTTAAACGTTTCTAATCGCTTTAAAGGTGTAATGCCACTATTGATTAACGTACCAAATTTTGAGGGCATACGCATACACGCTGGCAATACAGCGGTCGACACACACGGTTGTATTTTGGTAGGAAAAAACACGATTAAAGCAAAAGTTACAGAAAGTAAAAAAACTTTTGCTGGTCTTATGGAGAAAATTAAGGACGAAAAAAATATTACAATAGAAATCTCATGAACAAACTGCACGCTTACTTTTTCGCATCATTGATTATTTTCGGCTTAGGGGCTTTTATAGGGGTGAAAGTACAGCCGAGTGAGCCTGACTATTCACAGCAGGATTCAATCGCCTTAGACAGCCTGAAAAACAGAATTGACACTATTAAAATAAAAGAAACGGTGGTGCGCTGGAGGGTAAAAACTATCCGTGAAACGGACACTTTAATTTACGAAGGAAATGATACGACATGTATCGAAATTATTGAGCGCAAAAATAGGTTAATCGCTGGGCAGGATACGCTTATTGACTTATTGGATTTGGAAGCCCGAACTTATTCGGATATGAATTTAATCTATATAAGGCGAAATTTAGCACTTTCTGATTCAATTGGTACTATCAATCAGTTTTACAAAGATAGTTTAAGTAGCGTAAACGAAAGGCTATATACTGGATTCTTTAAGCGCAATTCACTATGGAATAAAAACGAGTTCAGAACTTATGTAATGAAAAAGGCTACCGATTAAGGTAGCTTTTTTTTGTTTAAAACGGTAATTTAATTTTTACTAATTTGAATTTATACATTTGTGCCGTTTCCAACACTTTTTGTTCGCCACCTTCTCTAAAATACTTAGCAGGATTAACTCCTTTCCTTTTCAGAAACTTCCATGCATTTGAGCAATCTTCCGAAACCTTTATTGTAATTGGTATTTTTGGCATAAAGTAATACTTTTTATAGACATATCATGATGTTAGGGGCAAGTGCAAAAAAATGACAGACTATTCAGGTAATGAATCAAAAACTTTCGCTTCTAAATTTCGGTGATTATTTTTAAAATCTTCATTGCTCATAATCATAGCACGTTTCAACTCATAATTTAATAAATTGTTACACTGTCCGATAAGTTTTGCTGTTGCGCTTGCAGTTGCAACGTCAATTTCTGCATTGTCTAATTTTTCTAATGTGATGCACAAAAGATGAAATAATGATTTACTGTTTACTGGTCTCATTTTGTTTGTTTTTTAAATTGTTTAATTTTACTATTATTTTATTTACTAAGTATTTGTTTAATATAAAATCTGAATCAAGATTTTGAATAAATTGTTTTTTAATTTTATCGTGATTTTCTATAATGGATGTAATGTATTCTATCCTTTTTTTAAAAATACATTTTTCACAATCCGACTGAGTGCAATGACAACACAAATGACTATAAGTATGATTATCTAATTTTTGCGCTTTTTCATACTCATTTGACTTATAACCATGATTAATTGATTTTTTTAGCCCCATGTATAGGGTTGACATTTCTCTTGTGTTTGAAAATTTTTTCAATGAATATTTATATGAATAATCTTTTTGCTTATCGTTTTCAGTCTGAATTTCAAACAATTTTGAGTACAAGCATTCAATTAATTCAGAATCATTTTCAATTGAAAGCAAAGAAATTAAATCTATAATTTTATCTTCCATGACTAATTTATTTATAAAAATATAAGAAAGCACCTAGCCCCTAACACACGCCTATAATACAGCGGGTCATTTGTGCTATTCATAAAGCGAAGTTCAATTAGAAGCATTCCCTGCATCTACAAGGGCAGCTAAAGAACCCGCTTCATTATAGCCTAAGTCGTTATAGCCAATTTAAAAAAGAACGGGAGCTTGTGCGCTTAATTGAGTTCGAGCATATCCAAACTCCTCTATTTCGTCAGCGTTCAACTTATTAGCATTTAGCAGCCTTGTAGCTTCTTTGAAAAAGTCTTTTTTAATCTCGAACCCGTAAGACTTTCTATTCGTGTTTTGAGCAGCTAACAAAGTGCTTCCACTTCCAGCGCATGGGTCAATTACAACTTCGCCTTCGTCTGTAAAAATTTTAATCAAACGTTCTAATAATTCAACAGGTTTTTGTGTCGGGTGTATCTTTTCAGTTTTAGTGTCTTTAGTCCAATCAATACAGTTCATTATCATTTTGCCGTTATTGTTGAATTTTGGCAGTTTATCACGATAAAGCAATACTGCATATTCGCAGTTGCCTACAATTTTCATATTTGCTTTTAAAACCTGAGCCGAAAAGTTTTTACGAAACACTAAATTAATATATTTGTTTAGTCCGTATTTTTTTGCTTTTTCGATTATTTCAAATTGTTGGTCAAAAGCGCAAAATACAATCATACAAGGGCTTTTCCCTGCTTCCTTTGGTTCTGGTCGAAGCATTTTAGTGCAGAAATGTAAAAACTCTGAAACTCGAAAATCTTTATCAGTATCAAAAAATTCAGTTCCAGCAAGTTTTGATTCACCGTTTTTATTATCTCCATCCTCGTACCAACTTGGATTTGAAGCATAAGCGTTTATTCCTAAATTATAAGGAATGTCTGCAATAATCAACTGTGCTTTTGGAATGTTGTATTGCTTGTAGTTTTGAAAATGGTCGTTAAATAAAGGCATATTTGTATTATTTTTAATTGTTAGTTAGTTTAAATTTTAAGAAAAGAAAGAGAAAAACTGGCTATAACACTGTGTAATGTGCCATGAAATACACGGCACATACACCAATGTTATGCCCAATTTTATAAAAAAAAGAAAAAGACTTTTTAGCAAATTGAGAAAGTGGCTGAAAATAGACAAATTTTGACTATTTTTGTAGCAAAACAAAAAAACAAAAATGATAACTAAAGCATACATTACAGAACTTAAACACAGCGGAAATGGCGACTTTATAACAGATTTAAATTCTGACAAATCTTTAGACAGAATAGAATTGTCCAACCAACAATTGGAATCGGAATTATCCAAATTGCGTACTTTAGTTTTAGACCAAAAAACGGTTGATTCTTTGCATAACTCCAAAACTGACGTTGAATCTTTAAATAAGAAATGATTTTTGTTTTCATTTTTTATTACGTTTTAAATTATTACTATAAAAATACAAATCCTGACAAAATGATGGTTAGACTGCTTGTTGCAACTAAATAATTTACTATTAATAACCTAATTGAATTTCTAAAACACATCATTGTGTGTAAG
>Ga0247839_1001245_pt1 | contig 43446 bp, 30 predicted proteins | sample LaCruzMarch2015__6_FD_192405 | JGI IMG/M metagenome (GOLD analysis project Ga0247839, IMG submission 192405) | Freshwater microbial communities from meromictic Lake La Cruz, Castile-La Mancha, Spain - LaCruzMarch2015_16m | ecosystem: Environmental > Aquatic > Freshwater > Lake | place: Spain... | reverse complement strand
AATACCACCCGGACCGCAATACCGGAGACGCCGGTGCCGAGGCCAAGTTCAAAGAGGTCAAGCAGGCGTACGATGTGCTGACGGATGCCAAGAAGCGCAGTGCCTATGATCAGTTCGGCCACGCCGGTGTCGAGGCCGGTGCCGGCGGGTTCGGCGGTCCTGGTGACTTCGCCGGCGGTTCATTCCAGGACATTTTCGGCGACGTCTTCGGCGATATTTTCGGCGGGCGCGGCGGTCGGCGTACCGGTCGCGGGGCCGATTTGCGCTATGACCTCAGCCTGACGCTGGAGGAGGCGGTCGCCGGCAAAGACGTCAAGATCCGCATTCCCACGCTGGTCGAATGCCAGTTCTGCGGCGGCTCCGGGGCCAAACCGGGGACCAAGCCCAAGACCTGCCCGACCTGCAGCGGCGCCGGCCAGGTGCGGATGCAGCAGGGATTTTTCTCGATCCAGCAGGCTTGCCCCCAGTGTCGGGGCAAAGGTCAGATCATCGAGGAGGCCTGCCCCCACTGTCGCGGGCGCGGTCGGTTGCAGGAAGACAAGACGCTCTCGGTCAAGGTGCCGCCCGGTGTGGATACGGGTGATCGCATCCGGCTGGCCGGGGAGGGTGAGCGCGGCGAGCATGGGGGGTCCGCGGGCGATCTCTATGTCCAGGTGCAGGTGCAGGAGCATCCTATTTTCACCCGTGAGGATAGCCATCTCTATTGCGAGGTGCCGATCGGTTTCGTGGTGGCGGCCTTGGGGGGTGAGATGGAGGTCCCGACCCTGGACGGGAAGGTCAGCCTCAAGATCCCCGCCGGCACCCAGACCGGTCAGATGTTCCGGGTGCGCGGCAAGGGCGTGAAGCCGGTGCGCGACAGCGTGGTCGGCGACCTGATCTGTCGGGTGCTGGTCGAGACTCCGGTCAACCTGACCGAGCGCCAGAAAGAGTTGTTACGTGAGTTCGATACGAGCATGCAGGAAGGCGGGTCGCGTCACAGCCCGCAAGAGTCGACCTGGCTTGATGGGGTCAAGAGCTTTTTCGAGCGCATGGGCTTTTAATCGTTTTTCGCCTTGAGGGCGAAAAATGATCTGGTCGATCGAATGCCTGTGTGTCGGGGCACGCGAGTTAAGGCGATATCCGAAGAGCTTCGTACGCGCGTGCTCACCCTCCGGTGATCGGGGCGACGCAACTGGAGGCCGACGCTTTAGCGGGCGGCGGCGGCGCGTTCGGCTGAAACCTCGACCTCCGATCTGCTGTGCGGGTGCAGTAAAATCCGTAGGATTTGCTAAAAAAACAGGGCCGATGGCCCTGTTTTTGTTTCTCTCTATCTGATCGCTTGTTTCAGGCTGGGACTGCCCGCGAGCCGACCGCCCCATCAGGCCGGTCGGTCGCGAGTGCTTGACCTCAATATGCCATTGCCGGGGCGATGACGGCCGGCTGCGCCGCGCCCATCAGGTCCGCGCCGACTGCCGCTTGCTCGCTCTGGCCGCGCAAGGCGTAGGGAATCAGCGGTGCCAGGCTGATGGCGACGATGAACCAGAAGGCCTGACGATCCTTGGAACGGAGTGTCTCGTTGCTCATTGCGCTATCCTCGGTTGGTTGGTGTTTGCTTCTTAACATGGGCAAAGCCTGTTCATGTCAGGTGCCTGACTGAGCGGCTGACTTGCCGCTCGACAGATATATCTACCTGTTTTCCCTTTGCCCCTCTTGCCTACGGAACCAAGGATGGGTGCGGACCAAGAAAAGCTCAAGTAATACTCTGTTCAGTACATGGTCATTACAGAGTATTTTAGTAGGAATACCGGTGCCAACCGTCACTGCTCGGTTGAGCCCCCGGCCGGCGGATCTCCGCGGACCTTCCGCCAACCGGCAGAGCCGCACGCCGCCGGATCGGCTGCTAACGGGGCTCCGCCAGGCTTGATCGCGGCACGGGTGTGAGTTCGGGTCGCGCCTCGCCGAACCAGTGGACCAGGGGGGAATCGCCGGGCGGCCATTGGCCCTTCTGCCGGTTGTCGGGCGCCGTCCCGGTGAAGACCAGATAGCCGTACTTGCCGTAATGGGGGAGTTTGCGAGTCAGTCCGGGCACTGCCGCGGCGTCGGTTGTCGCGACCCAGCCGAGCGCCTGCTCGCCGCGTTGGCGGGTGAGTGCCAAGCTGGCGTCAGTGGTGTCCACGGCCGCCCCGGCGATGTTCAGGGCCCGCGCTGCCGGGTCCAGGCTGAACCCCTGACTGCCCGCGGCGAAGGCGCCGAGATGACGGTTCTCCCAGCCCAGCAGCCACACCGGCCGGTCGGTCGGGAGCGCCGGGTGATCACTGTCCAGCGCGACCTGCCAGCCCGCATGACCGCGCTGCCACTCGGTCGCCAGGGCGCGATAGGCCTCAAGCAGGTCGGGCGGTGCGGCACCGGGGAGCAGGATCAGACCCTGCGCGGCGCCGAACAGCCCGCCCAGGGAGACCGCTGACTCTCCCGCCTCCAGGGTCCTGAAGCTGTCGAATTCCGGGTCCAGGGCTACGCGGATCGGGGCGGCGGGCAGCTCGATGGTGAAATCGGTGTCGCGCCCCGTGAGCGTGACCAGGGTTTGCCGCGGTGCCCCATCGGTCAGGTGGACCACGACGGGAACCGCGAAGGGGTAGGGGGCCTGCCGTTGCGTCTGCGTGACCCGGCCGCTGACCCGGTAGCCGTTCGCGAAGGGTTCGGACCGGACCTCGGACAAGGCCAGGCGCGGTGCCCCGGTGCGGGTGGTCCAGGCGGTAAAATAGGTGCTGAGATCGCGGCCGGACACCGTCTCGAAGGCGCTGCGCAGCTGCGGATAGCCGGCAACGCGAAAGCGGTTGTCGGTGTAGAAGCGTTGCAGCCCCTGGATGAAGGCCGCATCGCCCAACTGGATGCGCAGGTTATGAAAAACCATGGCGGCCTTACCGTAGCCGATCGCCTGACTGGCCGCACCATGGCGTCCGCGGAACGCGATGAGCGGGAAGTCGGCCCCGGTACGCACATAGTCGGCGAAGGCGGCGAGGCTGTCGCGGCGATAGGCGGCGCCCTGGCCCTCGCGTTCCTTCATCAGGTGATCCGCCAGATAGGCGGTGAGCCCTTCGCTCCAGTTGCCGCCCTGGTAGTTGACATAGACGCCGTTGCCCCACCAATTGTGCAGCACCTCATGGGGATAAGAGGAGGTGATGATGAACGGCAGCCGGATGACCTGCGGGCCGAGCAGGGTAAAGGAGGGCATGCCGTAGCCGGTCTCCCAGAAGTTCTCGACCAAAGCGAACTTGGCGTAGGGGTAGGGACCGATGAGCCGGCTGTAGAGGTCCAGATACTCCCGCGTGGCGGCCAGGTAGCCGGCGGCGAGTGGCGCATCGGGCGTGCGCAGCCAGACTTGGGCTTCGGCTTCCTGATGCGGTGCGGCGCCCTGGTCGCGATAGAGTGTGAAGGGGGCGGCGATCAGATAGATATCGTCCTGGGGTTGGGTTTCGGCCCAGGCGGAGCCCATATCAGACTCATTGCCTGGTCCGGCGCCTTGGGAGACGGCCTGCCAGCCCGCGGGCAGGCTGACCCGCAGCGTGAAACGTTGCAGTGTGCCCGGCATCCGTGGGTACCAGCCGCTGCCGCCGTCGAGAAAGACCCCGTCCGGCCCGATGGTGCCGACGGTCGTCAGCTGCTCGCGGCCCATGCCTTCGCTGACGGCCGTCAGCGCATGGCGGATGGTGCCGCTATAAGTGAGAGTCGCGCTGCCGCCGGCCGCCGGAGTCAGGTGCAGCCGCAGGGCCTCCAGATGCGCATCCTGCCCCAGGACTTCCAGCGTCCCTTGGTCCGGCGCGACGCGCGGTGACAGGCCGGTGTGCAGCACCAGGTCGACCGTGTCGCGGCCGGGCGGGAGGGTGAGTCGATCGGTCACGGTCAGTTGGCCGGACGCCGGGTCGATGACCGCCGCGATCTCGTGATCGACGACCGGCAGATCGGCCGGCACGGACAGCGGCAGCAGCAGGCTGGTGAGCGCGATCGGCAACAGGATCAGGCGGAGAAGTTTACGCATCGGGGTCTGGGGGCTCATGCAGGTGGCGGATTGGCGGCGGTCAGCGGCCTTGGTCCATCCTCTGGCGCCATGACCGAATTGGCTTATGATAACGCGGCCCGGCTTGGGCCAATACCAGCGAGGATTGCCGTGGCCGCTTATCGATCGATTCTTCCCTTGGCTCTGGCGCTCGTGCTGGGCACTCATGTCGCAGTTTCGGCGGCGGACGCACCCGCGGCGGCGGCGGGCGCCGCGGTTCCAGTCGACACGCCGACCCGGGTGCTCGATCCGCGCACGCTCACCAACCTGGAGCAGTTGCTCGATGCCATCGCCGACCGGCGTGTGGTGTTCGTCGGTGAAAGCCATGATCGCTATGAGGATCATCTCAACCAACTCAAGGTGATCCAGGGTCTGAAAGCGCGTGGCAAGGAGGTCGCGATCGGCATGGAGTTCTTCCAGCAGCCGTACCAGTCGGTCGTCGACGCCTACATCGACGGGGCGATCGATGAGGCCGCCTTCCTGCGCCAGACCGAGTATTTCGACCGCTGGCGCTATGACTACCGTCTCTACCGGCCGATCCTGCAGTTCGCGCGGGAACACCGAATCCCGGTGATCGCCTTGAATCTCGATTCCGAGTTGACGAAACGCGTCGGCGAGGTCGGCATCGACGGTCTCGATCCTCAGGAACGGGCGCGGGTCCCCGCCGAGATCGACCGGTCGGATACCGCCTACCAGGCGCGGGTGAAAGCGGTGTTCGACCAGCATCCGATGCCGGACAAGAAGTCGTTCGAGCGGTTCATCGAGGTGCAGCTCCTGTGGGATGAGGGCATGGCCGAGCGCGCCGCCCGCTACCTTCAGGAGCACCCGCAGCAGACCCTGGTGGTGTTGGCCGGCGCCGGGCATCTGGAGTACGGTCAGGGGATTCCCAAACGGCTGTTGCGGCGTCAGCCGGTGTCTGCCGCCAGTCTGCTGAACGCCAACCAGCGTGAACTCGACCCGGCCGCGGCGGACTATCTGCTGTTCCCACGACCGGTGGACCTTCCCCCATCCGGGATGCTCGGGGTGATGTTGAACCCTGAAGTCGGTGACCAGGGCTTGGAAATCCAGGGATTCTCCGAGGACAGCGGGGCCAAGGCGGCCGGCGTCAAAGAGGGGGACCGCATCGTGCGGGTCGGCGAGCAGCCGATCAGTACCTATGCCGATATCCGCATCGCCCTGATCGACGCCCAGCCGGGCCAGCGGGTCCAGGTCGAGGTCTTGCGCAAGCCGCTCATCGGCGCCGATGAGACGCTGACCTTCGATGCCGAGTTGCACTGAGCAGGGGGCCGGCTTCACTCATGAATGCACCTAGACACAGCGCTGCATCGACGGCGAGCGATCCTGGTCCGGCCGCATGACGCCCGCGCCGCGATCGGCTGACGGCGGGCGCCGTGGGCCGGAACTCCTCTCGCCCGCCGGCAGCCTGCGTCACCTGCGCTACGCCTTCGCCTTTGGGGCGGACGCGGTTTACGCGGGTCTGCCGCGCTATAGTTTGCGGGTACGTAACAACGACTTCGATGCCGCGGCCATCGGGTTGGGCATCCAGGAGGCGCATGCCCTGGGCCGGCGCTTCTACCTGGCCGCCAATCTGATGCCGCACGGTGCCAAGGTCCGCACCTTCATCGCCGATATGGAGCCGATCCTGGCCTTGGGTCCGGACGCGCTGATCATGGCCGATCCGGGGCTGATCTTCTTGGTGCGTGAGCGCTGGCCGGACATGCCCATCCATTTGTCGGTGCAAGCCAATACCGTCAATGCCGCCGCCGTGCGCTTCTGGGCCGCCCAGGGCGTCACCCGTGTGATCCTGTCCCGCGAGCTGTCCCTGGACGAGATCGCCGAGATCCGCGCCGCCTGCCCTGCCACCGAGTTGGAAGTCTTCGTACATGGAGCGCTGTGCATCGCGTACTCCGGGCGTTGCCTGCTCTCGGGGTATTTCAACCACCGTGACGCCAATCAGGGCTCTTGTACCAACGCCTGTCGCTGGGAATACCAGTTGGGTGCGTCGGCTGCGGTGGACGATGAATTCGCCGATGTCCCGGCGGATCAGGCGGGGCAGTGCGGCGGCGGTCAGGCGCGGCACCCGCGGGCGGATGCTGTCTATCTGCTCACCGAGGGCAAGCGGCCCGGCGACACCATGCCGATCTTCGAGGACGAGCACGGCACCTACATCCTGAACGCCCGCGACCTGCGGGCGGTGGCGCATGTCGATCGGCTGGTGGCCATGGGCATCGACTGTCTGAAGATCGAGGGCCGCACCAAGTCACACTATTACGCCGCTCGGACCGCCCAGGTCTATCGGGCGGCGATCGACGACGCCTGCGACGGACGCGGTTTCCGCCCCGAACTGCTCGCCGAACTGGAGGGCTTGGCCAACCGCGGCTACACGGAAGGCTTTTACCGCCGCCATGCCGCGGCCGAGATCCAGAACTATGCCGATGGTGTTTCCCGGACCGATCGGGAGATCTTCGTCGGCGAGGTCATGGCGCCGGACGCGGCGGCGCGTCCGGATTGGCTGGCGATCGAGGTCAAGAACCGCTTCGCCGTGGGCGATGACCTGCATCTGCTCACCCCGGCGGGGAACCGGCGTTTCCGCCTCGAACACATGGAGACCCTGGAGGGCGAGCCCCTGACCGTCGCGCCCGGTGCCGGGTGGCGGGTGTGCATTCCGCGGGTCGGCGGCGATGGCGGTATGGGGCTGCTGACGCGGTATGTGGAAAAGGACGAAACGACGACGCCCTGACGCCAGAGCGCCGTGCGGGCCATGGCCATAGCCGTCATATTCCACGAAATATCACGCTAGATCAGTTGTATGGATAAGGCTGAGGAGATCAAACTGATCGGCCGCGCCCAGGATCCGCAGATCTTCGCTACCCTTTGGATTCTTGTTCGCGCTCGTGGGGATACCCTCAAGGTCTGTCCCCGATTACGCCGAGTACGTTCACGCGCATTTTGCTGCGCGTCGTCAGCAGGTCGCTGAGCGCTCGTTCCAATTGCGGAAGAAGCGGCAATAGCCGCGATAGCTCGTTGGAAGGCGCTTCCAACACCACCACGGCGATGGGCACGCAGCCGCCGGGGCAGCGATTCGTCAAGCAGCAAGCGCATCGCTGAACAGCCGCTCGCGCGCCGCTTCCAGTATGGCCACTGCCGCCTCGCGACTGACTGAAGGCTTGAACTGTTGTGACTAAATCTGTACATTCCCTCCAATCATTAGCAGAAAGGTCTACAAAGTACGGGTAGGCGAAGCGGCAGAAGCTCTTGGAGTTTCGCCTGCGACCGTGCGCCGCTGGGAGATCAGCGGCAAGATCACGGCCGAGCGAACCCCGGACGGACAACGACGCTACGACCTGTCGGCACTGCTGCCCGATAAGTTCAGCATCGACTCGCCGACGCGACGCACCGTCGCCTATGCCCGTGTCGCGTCGCCTGATCAATCCGCCGACCTGGAACGTCATAAGCAAGTGCTCGAACTGTACTGCGCGAAACAGGGATGGACGTTCAGCGTCGTTGCCGACCTGGGCTCCGGCATGAACTATCACAAGAAGGGCCTGAAACAAATGCTGCGCGACCTCATCGCGGGCGATATCGGGCGCTTGGTGATTGCTCATAAGGACCGCCTGCTACGCTTCGGCGCTGAACTGGTCTTTGCCATTTGTGAGGCGAAACAAGTGGAGGTTGTCATTCGGCCTTGATCATCGTTCCGGCCGGCCGCGGACGGTCCGCACAGCGGACCCTACGGTAACACCGTGATCTGTAGGGTCCGCTGTGCGGACCGACGACCGCGCAGATCACGCGGTGGCCGGATTTATGATCAACGCCCCTGTTCGCGATGCGATCAGCATCATCCCGAAGTGATCCTCGGCGTCGATACGCTGCGCTGCGACTGCGGCGCCGTGATCAGCCGCGACCTGAATGCGGCGATTAACCTCGCCAAGTACGCCGCGAGTTCCGCGGTGTCTGCCTGTGGAGGGGAAGGCGCTGGCGCGCGTCGCAAGACGCGCGTGAAACCGGTCCCCGTGAAGCAGGAAGTCAACTTTGTTCATGTTTGCTCATGAATGTGTCAGTTTGACAGAACGGAAAGTCATCCAGGAACGCGTTCAAGGATGACGGTCCTTCCAGGTAATCGAACAGGTTCTGCATCGGTACCCAGGTGCCGGTGAAACACAAGGCGCCGCTCATCACCTCGGGGTCGCGGCTGACGGTTGGCAAAGGCATCAAAACCTCCCGGTTGCGCTCGATCTATACGCCGTTTCATGGCCAGATGACTGTGAGCCCGGCGATGGCCCCGACCGCCGTCTCGCCGATGAGCGGCCTGAGCTCGGGGCGGTCGTAGGCACCGTCCGCGAGGCGGTGGATCAGGGTGCGGTCGGTGGGGTGGACCAGCCAGTATTCCCGGACGCCGGCCCGTTCGTAGGCGTCGCGCTTCTCGCCCTGGTCCTTGGCGGCGGTGCGGCAGGACAGGACCTCGATCACCCAGTCGGGCGCACCGCGGCAGCCCGCCTCATCGAGCTTCCCGGGGTCGCAGATCACGGCGATGTCGGGCTGGACCACGGTGTCCACCTGGTCGTCCGCTTCGTTGGCCTTCGGCAAGCGCACGTGAAAAGGTGCGACATAGATCTCGCAGGGTTTGTCGAGCAGGAAGTTGCCGATCTGTCTGACCAACTCGACCACCATCGCCTGGTGACCCCGGCTCGGGGCAGGGCACATGTCGTAGGCCCTGCCGTCGATCAGCTCCCAGCGTTCGTCTTCCGGCCAGCGGCGGTAGTCGCCGTAGGTGAGGCGGCCTTGCTTCAATCCAGGCTGGTGCATAGCGTGGGCTGCGTCGGTGGCGAAGATCTTCAACGCGACAGGTCGGGATGAAGTTTCCGCCCCTCAGCCACGGTGAAAACTGGCCTGAACGATGACAAAGGCCCCGCGCGCGGCCCGCACTTCGGAAAATTGCTCTACAATCGACCCGCAAACGCCTTTTTTCAGCCCCGCGGACCCTCTCGGATGCCCGCTTTGCGTCGCTCCGACCGTCGCCCACGTGCTGAGGTGCCGTCCGGCACCGGCCGGCGACCCCGGGCTCGGGGATACAATTCTCTCTCTAAATCCGGCCGTGCCCGCAGTGGGTACCGTGCCGGGATCGGATGAGTCCAACAAACGCTTAGCCGTCAGGTTTCCGGAAGAGGTGCATACCATGCTTCATCCAAACCAGTTTCAAGTAAATGAAACATGGATTATCTTCAAGTTAAATGACGCTCCGGTTATCACTGATCGCGATGGTGATTTCAATGTTTTCGCATTGATGGATGCGGCAAGTTGCTTTATTCTTGATACAGGTTTTGTACCTTCAGCATCGCAAGAATTATCTGAAACAGAAGCCAAGCGTCTATTGAAAAAAGGATATGGTCATAAAAAGCAATACGCAAGGGAGCTTATTATCTCAGGGCAGCAGACAGCCAACAATCTAAGTATAGAAGCAGAACGCTGCGGTATTAGCGTAAGTCGTGTCCCGGAAGATCAGCTTCGACTTCTCATCGATGAGGCTCGTGAGAGTTTTCAGGAGTATATAAGTAACGGGCGGTGTCAGTAGAGTTATAGCCTTCGGACGTAATAACCGGACGTAGGGGCGGGTTGCAAATCCGCCCCTACACGAAGGTCTGTCTGGATCTCAGGTGCGAACGCTATATAAGGGCGCCTGTAGGGGCGACTAAAGTCGCCCCTACACTTCGGTAGATCCTTTCCCCGAAATCACCTAAACGACGACATCCTGACGTGCGGCCGCCGCGCTCGCTACAGCCAAAGCCGTCATATTCAGCATCCGGCGCACCGTGGTCGCGGGGGTGAGGATGTAGGCCGTGGCCGCCGCGCCCATCAGCACCGGACCCACGGTCACCCCGTGGCCGGTGGTGGTCTTGAGCACGTTATAGAGGATGTTGGCCGAATCCAGGTTGGGGCAGATCAGCAGGTTCGCCGAGCCCTTGAGGGTGGAGTCGGCCAGGTAGCGGCCGCGGATGTCCTCATCCAGCGCGGCGTCGCCGTGCAGTTCGCCGTCACAATTGATGTCGGGATGCTCGGCGGCGAACAGGTCACGCGCCAAACGCATCTTCTGGGCCGACGCCCGTTTGGACGAGCCGAAGCTGGAGTGCGACAAGAAGGCGACCTTGGGCGGCAGGCCAAAACGCAGCACCTCCTGTACGGCCATCCAGGCGATCTCGGCCAACTGGTGCGCGCTGGGGTCCTCGTTGACATAGGTGTCGGTAATGAAGAGCGGTCCGCGATCGGTCATCAGGGCGTTGAGCGCGGCGTAATTGCTGGTGCCGACCCGCAAACCAAGGATGCTCTGGATGCATTCGAGGTGCGCCTCGTAGGCGCCCACCAGGCCGCAGAGCATGGCGTCGGCGTCGCCCAGGGCGACCATCAGCGCGCCGATGCGGGTGTTGGAGCGGCGCACCGCCGCCTTGGCTTCGGCCGGTGTGGCGCCATTGCGGCGCATCCGCTGGTGGTAATGCTCCCAGTACTGACGAAAGCGCGGGTCATCCTCGGGATTGATGTTCTCCACGTCCACCCCGAGGCGCATGCGCAGGCCGGCCTTGGCGATGCGCGCGTCGATGACGGCCGGACGTCCGATCAGGATGGGCCGGGCGACCTGTTCGTCGATCGCCATCTGGGCGGCACGCAGCGCCCGTTCGTCCTCGCCGTCGGAATAGGCGACGCGCTTACAGCCGTCCGGCAAGGCCTTGGCGGCGTTGAACACCGGGCGCATGAGCATCCTGGTCTGGTGAATGAAGCGCGACAGCGTCTCCTTGTAGGCATCCATGTCGAGGATGGGGCGGGTGGCGACTCCCGAGTCGGCGGCGGCCTGGGCCACGGCGGGTGCGATCCGCAGGATCAGGCGCGAGTCGAACGGCTTGGGGATCAGGTACTCGGGTCCGAAGGTCAGATCCTGCCCGGCGTAGGCGGCGGCCACCTCATCGCTGGTCTCGCTCTTGGCCAGATCGGCGATCTGGCGGACACAGGCGAGTTTCATCTCCGGCGTGATCCGGGTGGCGCCGCAGTCGAGTGCACCGCGAAAGATATAGGGGAAGCACAGGACGTTGTTGACCTGGTTCGGATAGTCCGAGCGGCCGGTGGCGATGATACAGTCGGGCCGGGCGGCCTTGGCCAGTTCGGGGCGGATTTCCGGCTCGGGGTTGGCCAGGGCCAGGATGATGGGCTGCGCGGCCATGGTTTTCACCATTTCCACGGTCAGCACGCCGGGCGCGGAGCAGCCGAGAAAAACGTCCGCGTCCTTGACGACATCCGCCAGTGTGCGGGCCTCGGTGGTTTGCGCATAGCGGGCCTTGGATTCATCGAAGCCGCCGGGTCGGCCTGCGTAGATCACGCCCTTGGAATCGGCCATGAAAACGTGCTCGCGCTTCACGCCCAAACCCACCATCACGTCCACACAGGCGATGGCCGCCGCGCCGGCACCGGACACCGCCAGTTTCACGCGACCGATATCCTTGCCGACCAGTTCCAGGCCATTGAGCAATGCCGCGCTGGAGATGATGGCCGTGCCGTGCTGATCGTCATGGAAAACCGGGATATTGACGCGTTTGCTGAGCTCACGCTCGATGTAGAAGCATTCCGGCGCTTTGATGTCCTCCAGGTTGATGCCGCCCAGGGTCGGCTCCAGCGCGGCGATGATGTCCACCAGCTTGTCGGGGTCGCGCTCGGCCAGTTCGATATCGAACACATCGATGCCCGCGAATTTCTTGAAGAGACAGGCCTTGCCCTCCATCACGGGTTTGCCGGCCAGAGGGCCAATGTCGCCCAAACCCAGCACCGCGGTGCCGTTGGTCACAACGCCGACCAGATTCCCGCGTGATGTGTATTCCGCCGCGAGTGCCGGGTTGGCCTGGATGTCGAGGCAGGGGTAGGCCACGCCGGGCGAGTAGGCGAGCGACAGGTCATGCTGGTTCGACAGCGGCTTCGTCGGTGTGACTGAGATCTTGCCCCGGCTCGGGCAACGATGGTACTCAAGCGCGGCATCGCGCAGCGCCTGCTCGGCAATCGACAGATTCTGTGGCATAAGAAACCGGGTCTGTTGGCGGATAAAAGGAAACGGGCCTCGGGGGTGACTCCAAGGCCCGTTGATTGGGTGGCGGGATGGCAGCCGGCAGCCAACCGCGCTGCACGCCAGTGGCCGCCCGACGGTCAGGGCAGCCCTTGTTTCAGCAGCGGTTCTTGGAAGCGTGAAGCAGCATCAAGGGCCGGAGTATAACCGAAGCCGGCGTTCGACTAGTCCAACAGCCTCCTGGCCAGCAATTCCAAATTTGGGCGGCATCGCGCAACCTCTGGTGGATGCGGCGCGCGCAACCGACGTACCGGGTCCCTAACACCGAGCGGCGCGCCTTATCCACCCTACAACGAAGCCGGTTTCGTAGGGTGGATAAGCGCAGCGCATCCACCTTTGGCCTCGCTGCCGACACGCTGTTGGCGGGGGCCACCCAAATTTGGAACTGCTGGCCTCCTGGCACTTTTTCAAAACTCGACCATCTGGTCGAGTTTGAGGGTCCAGCCGGCCTCGCCGGGTGTGAGCTTGTACTGAAGCTGGCGCATCTTGCCGGTCCGCTTGCCATCCTCGCCGCAGAGTGGAAACCGGTAGGCGAACACGCCTTCGAGGGTGGCCATGTCGCCATGGCCGCAATAGCCCTGCTCGGCGCCGGGGACCTCGCCGAGCGGCGGCAGAAAGATCATGCTCATCGACTTCTTCTTGTTGGCGCTGTACGCCACCAGCGACATGCGCTCATCCGCCCCCGGCTCCCGGACATAGACATACACCTCCGGTGAGCCGTCGACATTGATATCGGCCACCTCGGCGCGTACGACAGTCCCCGTCACCGGCCAGACGAGCTTGGTGTTGTCGATCTCAAGGCCCGCCGGTTGGACTTCCACCGAATTGCCTTGGGCCGCATTGGCGCTGGTGACCTGAAAGGAGATGCCGAGCAGGCTCAAGGTCTCGTCGAACGGGTTGGCCGCAAACGCGCCCGGCGTCGTGCAGGCCAGGGCCGCGGCGGCGATGAGACCAAGGGGGAGACGGTTATTCATGCTGATTCACCTCAAGTTGAGTCAGTGCTCATCAAAATGCTGCAAAATGCGATTGATATAAAAACATAGAGTTACGATAGGCGGATTCTAAGGCGATCCATAGACTCTCCGCAACGAGCGGACCAAGCATTTTCTACCCGGACCGATCCTGTCAGACTGTCTACCTGAGAGCTTGCCGATCTGCGGGGCCGCGAGTACCGGTTGTGGCTGAAGGACCATCTTGCGATCTACGGCGTGCGCAATGCCGTGTTGGCGCCGGGCTACCGGTCACCCGACCAGCAACGGATCAATGGCCGCGAAAGTGAACGAAGACAGTTAGAAAAACAATATGATATGAATTCTTCACCAAGCAACAGAGGAAGGCTGAGTGCGACCGATCATCGACGTACGCGCTGCCTCACCAGGATCGGAGGCTGCGGATGAGTGGACGCTGGAAGACCATTTCGCCGTCCCAGTTTCCGTGGGAGCAGGACGCGCTCGATTTTATTCAGCGCGCGCTGCCAAACCGCGAACCGTTCCGGGCCTACAGCAATTTCGAGTTTGTCGCCGACGACGGAAGCATCAACGAAGGCGACTTGCTGATCATTTCGCGCTACAGCATCTTCCTCGTTGAGATCAAGAGCCGGCCTGGGGAGATCGGTGGCGATTCGCATACTTGGATCTGGCGAGATGGCGGCCGGGAGTACTTCGACGATAACCCCCTGCTGCTGACGAACCGCAAGGCAAAGAAGCTCGCATCGCTGCTGCGCAGGCAACTGACCGTTCAGAAACGCCGCACACCCTACATCCAGTCCCTGGTCTTTCTGTCCGACCCCGCGCAACGGTGCAAGCTCACCGGTCCTGCTCGCGAAAATGTCTATTTGCGGGCTGACATCGCCAACAAACTGTTCGATGAGACGGCTCCGGTCGCCAGTGCGCAGCCAATCGACCGCGATCTGGCAACGTCGATCCATCGGGCTCTGGAAGCCATTGGCATCCGTCCGCCGCAGCAGAGCCGGCGCGTCGGGGATTACCAACTCGAACAAGTCCTTGCCGAGACCGATTTTCACCAGGACTGGTTGGCCAAACACGTATCGCTGACCAACGTGCGCCGACGTGTTCGTCTCTACACCGCCAAGCGCACGCTCACTGCCGCACAGCGCTCCATGCTCGCCGACGCCGCGCGACGCGAGTTTCAGTTGCTCGAAGGCATCCGCCATCCGGGCATCCTGCGCGCCTCGGACTTCATCGACAGCGAGCATGGGCCTGCCCTGATCTTTGAGTATGACGAAGGGCTTCAGCGACTCGACCATTTCATTCGGGCGCACGGGGAGTCCCTCGATCTTTGGCAGCGATTGAAGCTCGTCCGCGCAATTGCCGAAGCACTGGATGCGGCTCATCGCTATCGTCTCTACCACCGGGGCCTGTCGCCGCAGACCATCATGGTCAGGACCCTCGGCACCACTGCGTTCGATGTCACCCTTTTCGACTGGCAGATCGCGACGCGGCAGTTGCAGGAAGCCGAGGGCGAGACGACGGGAGCGCTGCATGTCGAAATGCTTTCGGATCCAGTGGCTCAAGCGATCTACCTCGCGCCTGAAGCCCGCACCGCGCCCCGGCCGGACGCCATCAAGCTCGACCTCTTCGCGCTCGGCGCCATCGCCTATTTCGTGCTCGCGAGCGAGCCTCCTGCCATCAGCGGCGACGAGCTGGTCACGAAGTGCGAACAAGGGCCTGGACTGACGTTGTCGGCCATGGTCAACGGGTGCCTGGCCGAGATCGAGGAACTCATCCAGTTCGCCACCTGGCCCACGCCCGAAGATCGATTCAGTTCGACCAACGAATTCTTGGCGGCTCTCGACAAGGCCGAAGAAGCCCTCGAAGACGCGCTGACCGCGCCTGCATCACCGCCGGCGTCGCCGCTGGAAGCCAACACCGGAAATGAGCTCAACGGCTTTGAAGTCATTCGGCGACTCGGCAAGGGTGGCACCAGTCTGGCACTGGAGGTCCGCCGCAAGAGCGCCGGCCAACCGCGCCAGGGCGTTTTCAAGATCGCGTTGGAGCCGGAGTTCAACGAGCGACTCAAGCGCGAAGCTGAGACGCTGGTCAGGCTGCAGCCCCACCAGAACATCGTCCAGTGCTTTGAGCGCTTTGAAGTCGCGGGGCTGGCGACCCTGTTCCTGTCTTCGGCGGGCGAGGAAACGCTTGGTGAGCGCCTGCGCCAAGAGGGGCGCCTGGGTTTGGACCTGCTGCAGCGGTTCGGCGAGGAGCTGATTTCGGTCGTGGAGTACCTGGAGCGCGAGGGCGTGCCCCACCGCGACATCAAGCCGGACAACATCGGCATCCGCCCAGGCCCGGGCAAAAGACTCACCCTCACGCTGTTTGACTTCTCGCTGGCGGGAGTCCCGGCCACCGACCTGAACGCGGGGACGCGGGTCTACATGGACCCCTTCTTGCGCAAACGCGGCCTGTGGGACGGGTATGCCGAGCGCTACTCGTGTGCGCTGACCTTGCACGAAATGGCCACGGGGACCCTTCCGGAATGGGGCGATGGCAGTGCCGATCCGGCGACGCTGAAATCAGAGATCGTTCTTGATTCAGAACGCTTTGATGCGTCGATTCGCAAGCAGGCACGCGACTTCTTTGTCCGGGCGTTGGCCCGCAACCACCGCAAACGCTTTGATAACGCTGAGCAGATGCTCCGTCAGTGGCGCAAAGTGTTCGAGAACGTCTCACGGCCCGTCACGACCCACGCCACTCAACCGCTACAAATCGAGTTGCCCCTCGGCGATGAGCCGACGGCCAGCGACGGCGGCATCTCGCCGAGCACACCGATCGGATCGCTCGAACTGGATTCACGGCAACTCGAACTCATTGATCGGGTGGGCCACGATGCACTGGCGACCGCGGGCGATCTGGCCGACTTGCCGCGCAATCGCCTCTACCGGCACCGCGGCATTGCGCTGGCGGTCGCGCGCGAATTGCACCAAATTGCCGATCGGCTGCGCCAACAGTTCAGCGGAGGCGCGGCCAGGGACGAACAGCCCGCGGACACCACCGTCGCCAAACTGTCGGTAGATGCGGCAGCCGCCTTACTCGTGCCGAAGAAGGGTGACGATGCACAACGCCAGGCCCTGGAGGGATGGCTCGGCTTGAGCGCACCGGCCGACGCCTCGCCACTGCCGGAGAATCTGTTGCAGTCGATGGCGGAGCGGATGTCGCGTCAGCCGGAAGTCACCCACCTGCGAGACGACGTGGCCCTTGTTTTGGCAGGGCTGGGCGGCATCGCGACGGTTGGCGAGATCGCCACCGCACTCCTGGCCCGGCGCGGCAGCGTGCAAACGGGCGCCGCCCGGCGTGGCGAGGCCGAAGCACTGACCGGAGCCGTCATCACTGTCGAACGCACCAAACAAGCGGCCCGCTGGCAATTGGTGACGCGCGACGCCATCGTTCGGCCGCTGATCGAGGCCGCGCAAAGCGACGATCTGGTCGTTGCCACCCTCGCCGGCAGCGGAGCGGCAGGGTTGTTTCCATCCGCACCCGAGGTGCGCGCCGGTTACGCGGTGCGACTGGGCGAAGCGGCCGATCGCCTGGCGCAACAAGACCCACTGCCGTCGTCACAGCAGGTGGCCGACACCTTGGCACAGGTTCCACCGCCCGCGGGAGATGCCGGCTTGAGCTCGGATCGGCTGATCCGTCTGGCGGCCGCGTGTGCCCGGCAAGCCGCTTTGTCCTCGCGCCTTGAGTTCTATCCAGCCCAGTTGTCTGCCGCCCGCGCCGTCAAGCTGGCAACCAACTCGTTGCTCGGTTTGCGTCAGTTCGATCTGGAGACCATCCGGCGCAGGATATATGCCCGCTACCCCGAGGCAGCGCCTTTGCCTGGCCCCACCGAGCTTGAACAACTGCTCAAGGACGCCGGCCTGGAGGTGAGTTGGGACGGCGCCAAGCGCGCCTTCGTCACGCTCTACTCGGCGGGTATTATTTCAGGCACCACACAGATCACCCGTTTCAGCACTCACAGCCGGCCTCGCTCGTCCACAGCGCAGGATGTACAGGCCGCCCTGCAGATCGATGAACGCATCAAGCACACCTTGCGCAGCGGCAAACTGCTCACCTTGTCCGTCGACCCGAAGGGGCTTGCGCTCGCACAGTGCGAACTAGCCGAGCGCTTTGGCCTGAAGGTCATCGACTTCGACGCGGTCGTGCTCACCCTGCTCGAGGCGCAGGCCAAGGAATGGGACGTGGACTGGAACATCCTGCTGGCCGCCGATGCCGCGCCCGCGGGTTCGGTGGATGCGCAGAACTTCGCGACCGTGCTCGGTGAAGTCTGGCCCAAGGTGGAAGCGCAACTGCTGCGGGACACTCAGCCGGGTGTACTGGTGAATCTCGGTCTGGCCGCGCGGTGGCAGCGCATGCCGCTGTTCGCCAAGCTGGCCGAGGCCTGCATGTTTGGCCAGCGGCCACCACTGATTGCCCTGATTGCCAGCCCGCTGACGCCTGACGACCGCCCGATGCTGGATGGCGAAGCCGTTCCGGTCACCATCAACACCACCGATTACGGTCGCATCCCCCGCGCCTGGCTCGAAAACGCCCACCGCGGTTAAACCGCGCCCGGCGGGATATGCGCGGTTTTTGGCTTGGGTTAGCCTCGGTAGAATCGGCGATCGTCGGAGCTGGCGCGGTTTAAGGTGATTTCCGGGAAAGGATCTACCGCCGTGTAGGGGCGAATTCATTCGCCCCTACAACCCAACAGGCTTTCTGCGCATGCGCAGTCGGGATGCCTATTCACGGAAATCGCCTTAGGGGCGACTGAAGTCGCCCCTACACGTTGGTACATTGTTTCCCGGCAATCACCTAAGATATTAAAACAGATGAATTTTAGATCGCGTTCACACAAAGGCTTGGGAAATCTCCAAGGTTCAACACAACATGAAAATTTCGCACTTCACTCTGGACGCGGTTTAAGGCAGTCATGATCAATCGCACCAAACTGCTGGCGGACCTGAAGGTTCAGGTTCGCGACCTGGAGCGCGATCTACGTGGTCGCTTTGCCACTCACGCGGACTACAGGGAACGCCTGACGGCGGACTGGCAGGCCGCCCGTGACGCCGGACGTACCGCCGAGGCGGTGGAAACCTGGTCCGAGGCGCAGTTCACCCAGTCCGCCGTGGCCTGGGTCTTGGCCTGCGTATTCGTCCGCTTCTGCGAAGACAACGCCCTGCTCGACGCGCCGCTGATCGCCGGCACGGATGACCGGGGGCAATCCGCCGTGGCGCGACAGGACGCGTTTTATCTGCAACACCCGACCGCTTCGGACAACGACTACCTGCGCGACGTGTTCATGGTGGCGAGCCGTCTGCCTGGTCTGTCGGACGTCATGAAGGTCCAGCGCGTGTTGCTGACGGCCCCGGTCTCCGCCGACCTTGGCAAGCAACTGGTGCGCCTCTTCCGGGCCACCAATGCCGACAGCGGCGCCCTGGTTCATGACTTCGCCGATCCCGACTGGAACACCCGCTTCCTGGGCGACCTGTACCAAGACCTGTCCGAGGCGGCGCGGGCGCGCTACGCCCTGCTGCAGACGCCGGAGTTCATCGAGTCCTTCATCCTGGACCGGACGCTGACCCCTGCACTCGACATCTACACGCTGGAAGAAGTCGATCTGATCGACCCGACCTGTGGCTCGGGGCACTTCCTGCTCGGCGCCTTTGAGCGGCTGGCCCCGCGCTGGTTGCGCAACCGGCCGGACAACGTCAATAAGGCCTTGCAAGAGGCCCTGGACCGCATCGCGGGCATCGATCTGAACCCCTACGCGGTGGTGATCGCCCGGTTCCGACTGCTGGTGGCCGCGCTCAAGATGGCTCAGGTGCACAAGCTGCGACTTGCTCCGGATTTCCATCTGCATATCGAGACCGGCGACAGCCTGCTGCATGGGTTCGACCAGCGCGATTACACGCGGGCGCAATTGTCGCTCGGGTTGACTACACCGCAAGAGAATCTGGCGAAGGCTGCTGACCATTTGTATCAACATGCATTTGCTGCGGAAGATTTGACCGCGACCAATCAGATCCTGGCGAGAAAGTATGCGGCGGTGGTGGGCAATCCGCCCTATATCGCGGTCAAGGATCGTGCGGTTTCAGCCTTGTATCGCGAGCGCTTCTGCAGTTGCCATGGCAAATATGCGTTGGTCGCGCCATTTTGCGAGAGATTCTGGGCGTTGGCAAAGCCGCTCGACAACGCGCAGCGAGCAGGCTATGTCGGCCTGATTGTTGGTAATACATTCATGAAGCGCGAGTTTGGCAAGAAACTCGTTGAGGCATTCTTTCCCACAGTCGATCTCACTCATTTGATTGATACGGCCGGTGCGTATATTCCTGGTCACGGCACGCCCACGGCGATTCTATTTGGCCGCAATCGTCCTCCTGCCTCCCCAATGGTGCGGGCAGTTTTGGGTATTGAAGGCGAACCATCGACGCCTGACGATCCCGCGCAAGGGATTGTTTGGCAGGCAATCCTTACTCAAGTGGACCAGTCTGGCTCAGAATCGGCTTGGGTTACCGTTTCAGCCATTGGTCGAGAAGTGCTTGCCAAGCATCCGTGGAGCGTCGGGGGCGGGGGAGCTTCAGATCTTAAGAGCGCGATCGAAGAGTCTGAAAGCGAGCGTTTAAGTGATCTCGCCACTGAGCTTGGTATTAGTAGTGTCACCGGGGAGGACGAGGTCTACATGATCGGTTCCTCATCGAACGCCATTAGGCATGGAATTGAGAAGACGCGGTCATTGGTTGCCGGGGATTTAATTCGCGATTGGGGGCTAGCCGGAAATGAAGCCGTCTGGCTTTACGACGCGCATTTCCGGCTGCTGTCGATCCAGGGACTGCCATTTACCTACCGCTTTCTTTGGCCTTTCCGTACCAATTTGTCTAAACGGAAACGTTTTGGTACTCCGATGTTAGAGCGAGGCTTCAAGTGGTACGAGTGGCAAGAACTCTACTCAGCGAAGTTACGCACACCTTACTCACTCACCTTCGGCGAAGTCGCTACACACAACCACTTCGTTCTCGACCGTGGCGATAAGGTCTTCAAACAGACTGCGCCGGTCATCAAGCTACCCGCCAACAGCACTCTAGATGACCACTTAGGACTCCTCGGTCTACTTAATTCTTCGACGGCATGTTTCTGGTTCAAGCAGGTATGTCATAACAAGGGGAGTACGGTCGATCAGCACGGGGCACGTCAAAGAACGGCGGCATTTGAAGACTTCTATGCACACAACAGTACCAATATCGGTCAGTTCCCCGTGGCGGTGGAACGTCCTGTCGATATCGCAAGGCGAATCGACAACCTGGCCACTCAACGGGCAGCTCGCCTGCCGGCGGCGATTTTCGGCGTCGCGTTACCAACCCGCGTGGAACTGGATGGCGCAAGGAACGAGGCCGAGCACATTCGGCGTCAGATGATCGCCTGGCAGGAGGAATTGGACTGGCACGTCTACCGCAGCTATGGCGTACTGGACGAGGCGCTGTGTTACACGGGCGAGCCTCCCGGCGTTCAATTCGCCGAGCGTGCCTTCGAGATTGTGCTGGCTCGGCAGTTGGCGGCCGGGACCGCGGCGACGACCTGGTTCGAGCGCCATGGCGCCCAACCCATCACGGAATGCCCCGCGCACTGGCCGGCGGACTACCGGGCCCTGGTGGAGGGTCGCATCGCCAGGATCCAGCAATCGCGCGACTTGGCCCTCATTGAGCGCCCTGAATACAAGCGCCGCTGGGCTGGTGCGGAGTGGGCTTCGCTTGAGAAGGCTGCACTGCAAGACTGGCTACTCAACCGCTTGGAAGCCGCCGACCTCTGGCCGCGAAACCCGCAACCCGCCCCGCGCCTGGTGTCTGTGCGAGCGCTGGTCGATGCGCTTTCCAGCGACGAGGGCTTCCGACGCGCCTTGGACCTGTACGCTGGCATCGCCAGCGATGCCCATGCGACCGTTTTGGCGTTGGTGCAGCAGGCAAGCGTGCCCTATCTGGATGCACTGCGTTACGGCGAAAGCGGATTGCGTAAGCGCGCGGTCTGGCGGAACACCTGGCTGATGCAGCGGCGCGAGGATGCCATCGATGCGGACGTGGCCCGGCAATTGACTGGGGCGGCGACTGAGAAAATCACGGACGAACAGGCGCGCCGCAAGGCGGCGGAAGTCGGTGCGATTCCCGTGTCGCCGAAGTACAAGCAGGAGGACTACCGCGACGGCGTCTGCTGGAAGCTCCGCGGGGCGCTGGATGTGCCGAAGGAGCGCTTCGTCAGCTTCCCGGGGTTGGAGCGCAGCAGCGATGCCGCAAGCCCGATGCTGCTGTGGGCCGGCTATGACGCCAAGGCACGCGCCCTGGCGCTGGCGGGCTACCTCTACGAGATGCTGCAACGCGAAGGCGCGGACGCGGCGCGCTTGACGCCCGCGTTGGCCGGCCTGGACGAGTTGTTGCCGTGGGTCCACCAATGGCACCCCGAGATGGACGACGACTTGGGCATGAGCACCGGTGACTACCTGCAGGGCCTGCTCGATGCGCAGTTGGCCCAGCACGGGCTGACGCTCACGGCGGTGCGCGCCTGGCAACCCCCAGCGCCCGTTCGCCGCACGCGCGGCAGACGCCCCAGCGCAGCCGCGCCGACCTGACACGAATCAATAAGGGATAGAATAAGATGCCGAAGCTGCGAGAGATCTTTGACCTGCCAGAGCAGGTCCGCCAGGGCGATTTCGTACTGAAGCTGACGGATGGCCTGAGCGCCCCCGCGGAAACCGTGCGCGACTATATCGCCACGCCCCAGTTGGTGAAGTGCTTCGATCAGGCGCTCGGGGTGGTCAAGGGCGCGCTCGACAGCCGGATCAGCAAGGGCGCGTACCTGCACGGCAGTTTCGGCTCGGGTAAAAGCCACTTCATGGCCATCCTGTCGCTGCTGCTGCGCGGCGACGCCACGGCGCGCGGCAAGCCCGAGTTGGCCGCGGTGGTGTCCAAGCACAACGGCTGGACCCAGGGTAAGCGGTTCCTGGTCGTGCCGTATCACATGACCAATTCAGAGACCCTGGAGGCTGTGCTGTTTTCGGGGTATGCGGAACTCGTGAAGCACTTACACCCGGACGCTTCGAGCCCAGGCTTCTATCAGCGTGATGGCTTGCTGAACGATGCACAACTGCTGCGCGCCAAGATGGGGGAAGAGGCATTCTTTGAAACGTTGAACAGTCAGCCGGGGGCGGCCGGCAATGGCAAACCGGTATGGGGACATCTCGCGCAGCCATGGCCTGCCGCGAGGTTCGATGCATCACTGAAGGCGCCGCCTGGCAGTCCCGAGCGCTTCCAACTGGTGGGGGCGCTGACCCGCGCCTTCTTCGGCAGCGTGAGCCACCTGTCGGCCTCCGAGCGCGAGATGTACACATCGCTCGATGAAGGCTTATCGGCAATGTCGCATCACGCCAAGGATCTGGGCTATGACGCCATTATCCTATTCCTGGACGAGTTCATTCTTTGGCTCGCCAGTCGGGCGGCCGATGTGGCCTGGGTTGCCCGCGAGGGGCAAAAGGTCGCGAAGCTGGTCGAGTCGAGCAACGCCGACCGACCGACCCCCATCGTCAGTTTCATGGCGCGCCAGCGCGATCTGCGCGAACTGGTTGGCGAGCACATGCCCGGTGCGGAGCAGTTGTCGTTTGCCGACACGCTGCAATGGTGGGAGGCGCGCTTCGACAAGGTGAACCTGGAGGACCGCAACCTGCCGGAGATCGCCAAGAAGCGCTTGCTGCGCACCCGCGGCCCGGCCGAGGAGGCGCTGCTCAAGGGTGCGATCAACAAGCTGCTCAGCAGCCAGCCCGAGGTGCTGCAAACCCTGCTGACCCGCGACGGCGATCAGCAGATGTTGCAGGATCTGTATCCGTTCACACCGGCGCTGGTTCAGACCTTGATCGCCGTGTCGTCGATGCTGCAGCGCGAGCGCACGGCGCTCAAGCTGATGCAGCAGATGCTGGTGGACAAGGCCGACACGCTGGAGATTGGCGACGTGATCCCCGTGGGCGATCTGTTCGACGTGATCGCCGATGGCGACGAGCCCTTCACCCACGGCATCAAGCTCTTCTTTGAGCAGGCCAAGCAACTCTGGCGGCGTCGCTTGTTGCCGATTCTGGAAACCCAGCACGGCGTGACCTGGGAGGACATCGAGCTGGGCAAGGCCGACGCCAAGAAAGCGGCCGCTCTGCAAAACGACGCGCGTCTCATCAAGACCCTGGTGTTGGCCGCCTTGGTCCCCGAGGTAGACGCCCTGAAGAACCTGACGCCGACCAAGCTGGCGGCGCTGAACCACGGCACCATTCGCACGCCGGTGCCCGGCAGTGAGGGCATCACGGTACTGACCAAGCTCAAGCGTTGGGCTGGTCAGGCCGGTGAGATCAAGATTGCCGACGACTCGCCGAACCCGATCGTGTCGGTGGACGTCGCCAAAGTGGACACCGACGCCATTCTGGCCCATGCGATGGGGTTTGACACGCAGGGGAACCGGCAGGCCGAGGTCAGGCAACTGATCACCGATGGTTTGGGACTCGCCGATGTTGGCTCCAGCCTGCTGCCGCCGGAACTGGAGATCAGTTGGCGCGGGTCGCGCCGCAACGCGGAGATTCTATTCGGCAATGTCCGCGAACAGTCGTTCGACACCCTGAAGGGGCGCGAAGGAACCTGGCGCATCCTGGTCGACTTCCCGTTCGACCATCAACCCGAGCATGGCCCGCAGGACGATGTGGCCAAGATCAACGGCTTCCTCAACGACGGCCGGGTCGGGCGCTCCATGGCCTGGCTGCCGTCCTTCTTGTCACCCAACACCCAAGACCAGTTGGGCCGGCTGGTGGTCATCAATTTCGTCCTGCGTGGCAACAACCTCGATCAGTACGCAAGCCAACTGTCGCAGGCGGACCGTGAGCAGGCACGCGTGCTGCTGACGAACCAGCGGGACCAACTGCGCCAGTTCATTCGCAACTGCCTGAATTCAGCCTACGGACTCAACAGCGTGGCTCAAGAGGCGCTGGACCCCGCGCAAACGGTCGACGAGCACTATTACAGCCTGGATCCGTCGTTGGTCTTGCGCCCCCCGGTCGCGGCCAACTTCAAAGATGCGTTCGAGAAGCTGACCGAACAGGCGCTGGACTACGAGTTTCCGGCCCACCCGCACTTTGATGCCGAGCCCAGGCCGATCGCGGTCAAACGCCTCGCGGATCTGATGGTGCTGGCAGCCCAGAAGCCCGCCCATCGGGTGGAACTCGAAGCCTCCCTGCGGGATGACGCCAAGCGCATCGCACCCAGGCTCGATCTGGCCGAGGTGGGCGAAGCGGCGCTGCAGTTGCGTGATGACTGGTCGCAGCACTTTGCGCGACACATCGCCCAGCAGTCCGGACACGAGCCCACCGTGACCGATCTGCGCCGTTGGCTGGACCTTCCCGACCGGCGCGGGCTGCGCGAAGACCTGCAAGACCTGGTGATCCTGACCTGGCTGGCCAAGAGCAATCGCTCCTTGTACCGCTTCGGCCAACCGTTCAAGGGCGAAATCGGCAACGTGCCCAACGAATGTGAGGTGCGCGAGCAGCCCTTGCCGACGACAACCGAGTGGGACACGGCCACCAAGCTCGCCGGAGAGATGCTGGATCCTGGTATGGCAGCGCTGTATCGGTCAGCGCCGGGATTGGTTGAATTTTCTCGCTTAGCACGCCGGCGTGTGTCCGACACGGCAGCCCATCTGCTGAACTACTTGCGGGTGGTCGATCAGTTGATGACCTTGGTGCAGACCGATGTTGTGGCCGTTGGCGAACCGGCCCTTCGCAAGGCAGGTGCAACGCGCCTGCGCGACTGGTTTGCGGTAATGGAGTCCAGCAGCTCGGAGTTTGACCTCGTCAGTAGCGTGTCGAGGCTGGATTTCAGCACCGAGGAAGTTGCGGAAGCCAAGGCGGTTCTCGGTGGAGTCCAGGCGCTGGCGCGGGTCGAGGCCAAGCACTACCTGGTTAACAGCCTGCGCTCGATCGCGAGCGGCAGCGGTGCGTTTGCGCCGCGTGCCAACCAGATTCTGGAAAGCCTCGCGCACGCCGTTCTTCGCTACGAATACGTCGATGGACTCCAAGCCGCTGTCGCACAGTTCGAACGCGATGCGGGAACGCTAATGGCTGATGTCGCCAACCGGGCGACGCCGCCGCATCCGCAGCCTCAACCCACTCCTGAGCCGGAGCCGGAACCCGGCATGAAAGCGCCGCAGCGCATTGAGCGCTCCAGGCTGGTGAAGACCGATGCCCTGAAGGCATTGGCTGATGCGTGCACGCTGCTTGAGGGGCTCGGCGAAGTCAGTGTGGATATTCAGATCGTGATCCGGGAACAGGAATGAAGGTTCCCCCTCATCAGATCAGTCTTCAGGCCAAACAGGCCCACGAGGCGGACCCGCCGGCAAGATTCATCCTGCTGAGGCTGCCGCCGGATGCCTTCGCTGGTACCGCGGTGGATGTGAACGCCGAGAGCTGGCCAGTCGCGGCCTGCAGTTCCCCGCTGTCGGTTCGTGACGCCATGCGCCGTCACTCAAGTAGCACGACGCCCGTTGTCTTGCTGTTCTGCGGCAACGAGAGTGACTTGGGGTCTGACGTGCTGGCCCGCTGCGCCAAGCGGCGCGCCATCACACACGACCTTTGGCAGACTGTCTTGACTCTATTTCGGGCGGCGCACATTGATCCGCGACTGGCCCGCCACCGCTGGCTGGCTGAACTGCTCGTACGATACATGCCGGCAGAGGGATACGCCCCGGTTAGGTCACTCGTCTTGGATCAAGACCGCGCGTGGAAGGAGTTATTCCGGGTCGTCCTGGGCTTCGAGTCTTATCCGCCGACCGAACTTGACCTGCTGAAGTGGGCCGGCGATGCGCAACGGCGAGAGCAATTCAAGATACTGGAGGACCCCGCACGTCAGGAAACGGTTCAACGACTTCGCGAGACGCTCGGCGAACTGGTGAGCTTCGTCTTCGCGGCCATCGAGACAGGCAGCGCCGACGCGCTGGTTGCCATCGCCATGCTTTGTGAAGCGTTGGAGGACAAGACCGCCGGTACAGAAGCCAATCGGGCAAAGGTTGCCGCCCGGCTTGAAGTGCTGTTCGATGGACTGACGATCTCGTCGCACACCACGCATCAACTGGCTGGGGCAGCCGACCTTTGGTTCGACCGCGCCACAGAGGCAGCCAAACAGCAACAGGTTGCCAGGTATGAGTCCTTGGTGACGCAATTGAAGGCAGAGTCACTGGCGGCGCATGCACGGTACGGGAGCGCAGCACTGATCGAGAAGACAAAGGCCTTCGCGGGGGCTTTGAACGAACTCAACGTGTCCGAGGCCATATTGCGGTTTGGGCGTCTGATGGCCCATCGGGGACCGGTATTGAACGGTCGCTCTGCGCTCCGATGCAAGATGGCTGTCAGGTTGGTAAGCTGGCTCACGCAAACCGCCAATGCCTTTCCCGCGGCATTGAACGCGCTCGCCGAGCAGTATCGCAACGAGATTGCCTGGGTGGACTGGGCACTGACGGTCCTGCTGGAGGGCGACGACTCCGCTGACTTGGCGAACGCCTATGGACTGCTGCGCGAGAATACGCGTGTTCGCAGGGACTTGTTCGATCGCCAGTTCGCCGAGTCGCTGGCGACCGATCAGCCAAATGGCACCTCGTTGATTGCGATCGAGGACGCACTTGACAAGTGCGTCGCACCGGTCGCCGTGGCTGGTCGTAGCCTACTCATTGTGGTGGATGGGATGAGCATCCCCGTTTTCCTTGAGCTGCACCACAGCCTGACCGATCATGGCTGGGTCCAGGTCGAGCGCGTCGAGGGGACATGCTCAACCTTGTTGGCCATGTTGCCGTCCACGACAGAGGCATCCAGGACCTCGCTGCTTTGCGGCACCGCTTGTGCGGGTTCAGCATCGACGGAGAGGTCAGCATTCAGTGCCTACCCTTCGCTCGTTGCCCCATCCGTCGCCGGCAAGCCGCCGGCGATTTTTCACAAGCGCGACTTGCTCGACAGTTCCGGCGTCACCCTTGCGGATGATCTGAGAACAGCCCTGAGCGACACGCGGCAGCGGGTCGTCGCCGTTGTGATCAATGCGGTGGACGACCACTTGATGAAATCCGACCAACTGCGACTTCGCTGGGATATAGCACAGTTCAAGGGACTGGACGCACTGCTGGCGGAAGCACGGTCCTCCGACCGGTCCGTGATACTCACAAGCGACCATGGCCACGTACTTGACCAAGACACGATGATGCAAGGCGCAAGTCCGAATGCGCGATGGCGCGAACCGAATCTGGAGTGCTATCCGGGCGAGCTGGCCCTGAAGGGTAAGCGAATCAAGGCTGCCAGCGGCATGGATGAGGTTGTTCTGGCTTGGAACAGCAAGTTGCGCTATGCCGGCAAGCGCAACGGTTACCACGGAGGTTGTGCCCCAGCCGAAGCGCTTGTTCCTTTCGCAACGTACCGCTATGGCACCAAGATTGTGGAGGGTTGGAGTATGCGGGACGAAGCGGCGCCTGACTGGTGGCCGGCATGATGGGATGCGAGTTGAAACCATGCTGAAACACTTGGAACTGACAAATGTTGGCCCGGCCGACACCGCGCTGGAGTTTGGCACGCGCCTGAATCTGATCACTGGGGATAATGGCCTTGGCAAAAGCTTTTTGCTCGACATTGCCTGGTGGGCGATGACGCGAAAATGGCCCGCTGAAGTGAATCCGAAACTGACGGCGGGCAAGATAGCACTCCCCACTGATAAGAGGAAGAAAGCGGAAATTGGCTTTTCTTTTACCGGTGTTTCAAAAACGAAGGCGAATGTGATTGCGTTCGAGCCGCGTCTGCAGAGTTGGAACATTCCGCGCGGTCGGCCTGCCAATCCCGGCTTGGTTTTCTACGCCATGGCTGATGGCAGCTTTGCAGTGTGGGACCCTGCGCGTAACTATTGGAAAACCAGGGCAGACGATGCCTTGGATCGCCCCCCGGCCTATGTATTCAGCCCCAAAGAGGTCTGGGATGGGTTGCAACGTGAGGATGGCTCCTGGCTCTGTAATGGTTTGATCCGTGACTGGGCGAGTTGGCAAAAGGAAAAGGGCCGGGCTTTGGACTACCTGGTGGCGGTGTTAGCGTCGCTATCGCCCTCTTCGGCGGAGCGCCTCCAACCAGGCGGGCTGACTCGCATCAGTCTGGACGATGTACGTGACATGCCGACACTGAGAATGCCCTACGGGCAGGACGTGGCGGTCGTGCATGCCTCGTCGGGCATGCGCCGGATCATCTCCCTAGCCTATTTCCTGGTTTGGTGTTGGGAAGAACACTTGAAGGCCAAGGAATTGTTGGGTGAAGAACCCGAAACCAAGACGACCTTTCTGATCGATGAAGTGGAATCCCACATCCATCCAAGATGGCAGCGCACGGTGGTTCCTGCGCTGATGCAGGTGATGGCGAAGTTAACGACTTCCGCTAAGGTTCAGTTGATTGCAGTGACTCATTCGCCGCTGATCATGGCCTCAGTCGAACCACAGTTTGACGATCAGCAGGATACCTGGTGGGACTTGGACTTGGTGCGTCATCAGGGCAACAGTACCCCCACCGTGGCGTTCAGTAACCGGCGCTTTGTGCGCCTTGGCGATGTGTCGCGATGGCTGGTAAGCGAGGCATTTGATTTGGGCAGCGCCCGGTCCCTTGAAGCCGAAGACGTGTTAGAGCAGGCGTCGCAAATTTTGTCGGAAGAAGTGATTGACCACGCAAAGGCTAGGGCGCTTGACGTGAAGTTGCGCACGCTGTTGGGTGACACGGATCCGTTTTGGATTCGCTGGCGCTTCGTCGGCGAGAAGCAGGGGTGGTTGCGATGATCCCTATTGCGGCCAAACCACGGGGGCTGCTATGAGAGTGATTGAGCATTTGGTCAAGACCCTGCGCGACTCGGCCATCTTCAACCCTGAGGGTCAAGCCGCGCCCTCGTGCGTCTTGCGGCCCGATCAAGACCGCCAATGGGCGAATGGCCGTCATCTGAACCTGGCGAAAATGCGCGCCGAACCGGACCAGGAGGCTCAAATATGAGTCCAAATCAACTCTCCCGCATTGTTCTGCGAGGATTCAAATCGATCCGTGACTGTGATTTGGAACTGAAAAATCTGAATGTATTGATCGGTCCGAACGGGGCTGGGAAATCCAACTTCATCGGCTTTTTCCGTCTGATCCAGCAAATGCTGGAAGGTCAACTCCAGCTTTATGTCGGCAGACAGGGTGGTCCGGATGCACTGCTCCATTTTGGCAGGAAGAAGACAGAAAAGCTCAGCGCGGAACTCTATTTCGGCAATAACGGCTACAAGTTCACCCTAGAGCCGACCCAAGACAACCGCATGATGTTTGCAGAGGAAAACTTCTGGTGGAACATGTTGGGAGATTGGAATATCGGGGCTGGCCACTTTGAAACGGACGTTGAGTCGAAAAAGCTAAGAACCAAAATCTACGACTATACCGTCCCACCGATGAAAAGCTGGCGTCTCTACCATTTTCACGACACCAGTGAAAGCGCCCTGGTGAAGCAACGGCATGGCGTCAACGACAATGCCTACCTGAGACACGACGCAAGAAATCTTGCGGCCTTTCTGTATCGTTTGCAGAAGAATTTTCCGGAACATTATTCGCGCATCGTACGTTTGGTGCAGTTCATCGCGCCCTTCTTTGGTAATTTCTATCTTCGCCCGGATACCGATAATCCGGAGTATATCGAGCTGGAGTGGACGGAAACGGGTGAGGACAAACCGTTCAAGGCGCACCAGCTATCCGACGGCACCCTGCGCTTTATTTGCCTGGCGACCGTCCTGAACCAACCGGAAGTTCTACAGCCGGAAACCATTCTGATCGATGAACCAGAACTTGGTCTCCACCCAAGGGCGATCGGCTTTCTGGCTTCGATGTTGCGCTCAGTGTCCAAGCAGAGGCAAGTCATTGTGTCCACACAATCCGTTACCCTGGTGAATGGCTTCTCCATCGATGATCTGATCGTGGTGGATCGAATAAACGGACTCACTGTTTTTCAGCGTCACAACGAAGAACAATTCGAGGGATGGTTGAAGGAATATACCGTCGGTGATCTCTGGGAGAAGAACCTGCTGGGGGGGCGTGGATGATTCGGGTGCATGTGATCTGCGAAGGGCAGACCGAGGAAGAGTTTATTCGCCATCTCCTCGCCCCTGCCTTACTTGAAAAGCAAGTATTCTTGTTGCCTTCCTGCATCTGGCGGGTTGGCCACAAGGGTGGGAATGTCAAGCTGAGCCGGCTCTCGATTGACGTGAAAGAGCGATTGCTCGGGGATCGTCAATGCTATTGTACGACCCTGTTCGACTACTACGGGTTGTCTGGTGATTTTCCCGGAAAATCCGAGGGCGCACCGCTCGCCGATATTGCCGATAACAAGCTCGGGTTGTCCAGGCACTGTCCAAGTGGTCGGCGGATACCTTGGGTCATCAATCGACATCCAGATTCATTCCCTATGTCCAGATGTATGAGTTTGAAGGTTTGCTGTTCAGCGATCTTTCAGGAGTGGCGAGAGCTATTGGCCGTGCCGGTACCGAAGAGGATCTTCGGAAAATTCGCTCTGCCTTTTCGACACCGGAATGGATTAATGACAGCCTAGACACCGCACCAAGCAAACGTATTGCAAAACTACTTCCTGCCTACGACAAACCGGAGCACCCTCTGCTGGCTGCGTTGGAGATCGGCCTGGACACCATCCGTCGGGAGTGTTTACTGTTTGATGCCTGGATAAAACGACTGGAAGCGCTTACTGCTGAAGCTCTTGGCTAATTGTAGTAGCGGGGCGTGATCTGGTCGAAGGTGAACGCCAAAGGGCCGAGTGATCCAAAAGAAGAAGACGATAGCGCATAACCTAGCGAATATATGGGCATAAAAAACCCCAACCGAGACCGGTTGGGGTTCTGTGCTTGGTGGAGGCGGCGGGAATCGAACCCGCGTCCGCAAGCCCTCTGCCGTTGGATACTACATGCTTATCCTCTCTATTATTTTTAACCTTCCCGCGCCCGAAAGGCAGGACGCACGGTCGGCGATTCCGTTAGGTTTTAGCAGCTCAGGTCCGGACTCCCGTCGCCGCGATCCTATGTGTTGTTACCCCTGGAGCCCAGCACCCACAGGCAAGTACTGGCCAGAGGCCCGCTGGGATTAAGCAGCGAGAGCGTAGTTGTCGTCGTTGGCAACTAGAATTTGCGGACGGTTTTACGAGGTACCCGCACCTCGGCATGCACCTCGAGTTTCGCGACCCACGTCGAAACCAAGTCGCCCCCTAAGTGTCACCTTAGACTATAGGGGCTCGGGGGCGCTTCGGCAAGTCCGCAGCAGTCTAAATTTGGGCGGCATCGCGCGACCCCTGGTGGATGCGGCGCGCCCGACCGCCGTGCCGAGTCCCTGCCACCGAGCGGCGCGCCTTATCCACCCTACAGCGGAGCAGGTTTCGTAGGGTGGATAAGCGTAGCGCATCCACCATCGGCCTCGCGGCCGACACGCTTTTTGGCGGCGGCTACCCAAATTTGGAACTGCTGGCGTGACTTTAGCGCGCCCTGGATTGTTCGGAAGGGGTTTCACCGAGGTCCCGCTCGGTTTATGCTCATCTCCGGCCGGCCTCAGCCGGACTTGAACAGCCGCTCCTTCTCGCGCTGCCAGTCCTTGTCCTTCTCGCTGGCGCGTTTGTCGTGCAGCTTCTTGCCTTTGGCGAGTCCGATCTCCAGTTTAGCCCGGCCGCGCTTCCAGTACATGGCGGTCGGCACCAGGGTGTAACCGGCGCGCTCGGTCTGACCGATCAGGCGGTTGAGTTCGGACCGTTTGAGCAGCAGTTTGCGGGTGCGGGTCGGATCCGGGCTGATGTGGGTGGACGCGGTCGGCAGCGGCGAGATGTGGGAGCCGATCAAAAAGGCCTCGGCGTGGAGGATTTTGACGTAGGCCTCCTTGATTTGCAGGCGCCCCGCGCGCAGGCTCTTGACCTCCCAGCCTTCGAGGGCCAAGCCGGCCTCGATGCGCTGCTCGATGTGATAGTCATGCCCCGCCTTCCGATTGAGTGCGATGGTGGAGCTGCCGTCGGTTTTTTTCTTGCCCTTGCTCATGCGCGCAGTTTACGGCAAGGTTTCGGTTGATTTCCACGTCTGATCCGGATAAATTGCCGGGCTCTATTTTTGGGAGATTCATGATGCGCCAGCCACTGATTGCCGGTAACTGGAAGATGAACGGGACCAAGGCCAGCGTCGAGCGGCTCTTGGCCGATGTCGTCGCTGGCGCTGGTGCCATCCAGCGTAGCGAAGTCGCGGTTTGTCCGCCCTATCCGTTCCTGCAGATGGCCGCGCAGGCGCTGGCCGGCAGCAGTGTTCGTCTGGGTGCGCAGAACCTCAGCACCGAGGCGAGCGGCGCCTTTACCGGCGAGGTCGCCGGCCCCATGCTGGCCGAGTTCGGCTGCAAGTATGTCATCGTCGGCCACTCCGAGCGGCGGGCGATGTACGGCGAGGACGATGCGCTGGTCGCCAAGAAACTGGCCGCGGCGCACGCGGCTGGCCTGACGGCGATCCTGTGTGTGGGCGAGACCTTGGAAGAGCGTGAGCGCGGCGACATGGAAAAGGTGGTTGGCGGCCAGATCGACGCGATCATCCAGATCAGCGGGATCGGCGCCTTCGACGTCCTCGAAGTGGCTTACGAGCCCGTGTGGGCGATTGGCACCGGGAAGACGGCAACGCCCGCCCAGGCCCAGGAAGTCCATGCCTTCATCCGCAACCGGTTGGCCGGCCATAGTGCGCCGATTGCGGCGAAGACGCGCATTCTGTACGGCGGCAGCATGAAGGCCAGCAATGCCCTGGAGTTGCTGTCCCAGCCGGATATCGACGGCGGCCTGATCGGTGGCGCCGCTCTGGTCGCCGCGGATTTCCTGGCGATCGCCAAGGCGGGCGATACCGCGGCGCAGTAGCACGCGGTGCTCTGACCGGTTGTTTTGCGACACCGGTCAGATCATTGCCAACAGGATTATTTCCGAGCCCTGATGTTATGCAGACCATCCTGACCGTCGTTCAAGTGTTTCTGTCGCTCGGCCTGATCGGTCTGGTACTGATTCAGCACGGGCGCGGCGCCGATGCCGGCGCGGCCTTCGGGGCCGGGGCCTCGGCGACTGTCTTCGGCTCGCGCGGCTCGGGTTCGTTCCTGTCGCGTGCGACGGCGATTATTGCGGCCCTCTTCTTCCTAACCAGCATGGCATTGGCGTATTATGCGGCCAAGGGCGGGAAGCCGGCGGGGTTGATGGAGTCGGTCGATGGAACTGTGGTCTCTGCTGAGGCGCCTATCCCGATTCCGGTCGAAAAGCCGACGCCTAAGCCGTCGCCCAAGCCGTCGGAAGTTCCGGTCGTCCCCGGCGTCGTTCCGGCATCGGATAGTTCGGATGTCCCCGCAATTCCGGGCAGCGTTGCACCGGTAACAGCGGCGCCGCCGGTCGCCGATGTTCCACTGATCAAGGTGCCTGAGGCGGTCGCGCCGCCTGCACAGTCGCCCTTGCCGATCGAGGCGCAGCCGTCGGGAGACGTGCCGATGGTGCCGGCGCCGAAAGTGGAAGCGATTCCGGACGCGGTGCCCGCGGTCCCGGTCGATGACCCGGATGCGCCTCCGACAAAGTGATATGACAGACCTGAGGTGAACAGTTTTTAGCCGACGTGGTGAAATTGGTAGACACGCTATCTTGAGGGGGTAGTGGCGTAAGCCGTGCCAGTTCGAGTCTGGCCGTCGGCACCATCAAACCTAACGGCATGTCACGCGAGTGACCTGCCGTTTTTTTTCGGTTTTCTAATCAGTTGAATGGCAATGCGTATCCCGCGTAGTTACTGTTGACTTAGTGCGCAATCGCACATTAGACTCGTCAGACAGAACCGTGAAACGCGAAAACATAACAACCACGGTGCGGAGTGACAGTGCTCGATAACTATCTTCCCATCCTGATCTTCATCATCGTCGCCGTGCTCGTGGGTGCCGGGGCGATGCTGCTTGGCGTCGTGCTTGGTCCGCGTCGCCCATACGCGGAGAAGGACTCGCCCTACGAGTGCGGCTTCGCGGCCTTTGAAAGCGCGCGCATGAAATTCGACGTGCGCTACTACCTGGTCGCCATCCTCTTTATTCTGTTCGACCTGGAGATCGCGTTCCTCTTCCCCTGGGCGATCGTGCTGGGCGATCTTGGGGTCTACGGATTGTGGGAGATGTTCATCTTCCTGGCGATTCTGGTGGTTGGTTTTGTCTACGAGTGGAAAAGGGGGGCGCTGGAATGGGAATAGAGGGCGTTCTCGAAAAAGGCTTCGTCACCACGACAGCCGACCAACTGATCAACTGGGCGCGTACCGGCTCGATGTGGCCGATGACCTTCGGGTTGGCCTGCTGTGCGGTCGAGATGATGCACGCCGGCGCGTCGCGCTACGATCTGGACCGCTTCGGCATCGTCTTCCGGCCAAGTCCGCGCCAATCCGACGTGATGATCGTCGCCGGCACCCTGGTCAACAAGATGGCCCCGGCCTTGCGCAAGGTCTATGACCAAATGGCGGAGCCGCGGTGGGTGATCTCCATGGGTTCCTGTGCCAATGGCGGCGGGTATTACCACTACTCGTACGCGGTGGTGCGGGGGTGCGACCGCATCGTGCCGGTGGATGTCTACGTTCCCGGTTGTCCGCCGACCGCCGAGGCCCTGTTGTACGGCATCCTCCAGCTCCAGAACAAGATACGCCGTACCAGTACCATCGCCCGCTGAGCCCGTCCGCTTGTACCGAGGACCCATGGCAATAGATACATCGATCCATAACGGCAGATGCGGCGCTTTGGCGACGGCTCTGGCCGCGCACTTGGCCGACCATGCGTGCGAGACCCTGATCGCGCATGGCGAGGTGACTTTGGTCGTCCCGGTCGGACACTTGCTTCCGGTCTGTCGGATCCTGCATGATCACGCGGACTTCCGGTTCGAGCAGTTGATCGATGTCTGCGGGGTCGACTATGCGGCCTACGGTCAGGCCGAGTGGGAGACCGTGGAGGCTTCGAGCACGGGCTTCGGGCGCGGGGTCGATCGCGACCTCGACTTGGCGGTCGACGACCCGCAACGCTTCGCGGTGGTCTACCACCTGCTGTCCCTGGCGCATAACCGGCGGCTGCGGCTGCGGGTCTACGCGGGCGGCAGCGCGCCCGTGGTGGATTCCGTCCTGCCGGTGTGGGCGTCGGCGAACTGGTTCGAGCGCGAGGCGTTCGATCTCTTCGGCATCCTCTTTCGCGGCCATCCGGATTTGCGCCGTATCCTCACTGACTATGGCTTCATCGGACACCCTTTTCGCAAGGACTTTCCCATTTCCGGCCATGTAGAGATGCGCTATGACCCGGTCCAGGGCCGCGTGGTCTACGAGCCGGTGCAGATCGAACCGCGCGTGCTGGTGCCCAAAGTGATTCGTGAGGATGGCCGCTACGCCGCGCACCAGCCGGCGCCGGGGGTGGGCAATGCCTGAAATACGCAATTACACGCTGAACTTCGGTCCGCAGCACCCGGCGGCTCATGGTGTGCTGCGACTGGTGCTCGAATTGGACGGTGAGGTGATCGAGCGCGCCGACCCCCACGTCGGCCTGCTGCACCGGGGAACTGAAAAGCTGGCCGAGACCAAGCCCTATAACCAAAGCATCGGCTACATGGATCGTCTGGACTATGTGTCCATGATGTGTAATGAGCATGGGTACGTGCGGGCCATCGAGAAACTGCTCGGCGTCGAGGTTCCGGAGCGCGCCCAGTACATCCGCACCATGTACGATGAGATCACCCGCATCCTGAACCATCTGATGTGGCTCGGGGCCCATGGTCTTGACATCGGCGCCATGTCCGTCTTTCTGTACTGCTTCCGCGAGCGTGAAGACCTGATGGACTGCTACGAGGCGGTCTCCGGGGCGCGCATGCACGCCACCTACTACCGTCCCGGCGGGGTCTATCGGGACCTGCCGGGGCTGATGCCGCAATACCAGGCGGGCGGTACCAAGTGGCACAGCGGCAAGCACCAGGCCCAGCGCAACGACGCGCGCCATGGTTCGCTGCTGGACTTCATCGAGGACTTCACCAACCGCTTCCCGGCCTGTGTGGACGAATACGAGACCCTGCTCACCGACAATCGTATCTGGAAGCAGCGCACGGTCGGGATCGGCGTGGTTTCTCCGGAGCGGGCGCTGCAACTGGGTTTCACCGGTCCGATGTTGCGTGGTTCCGGCGTGGAGTGGGATCTGCGCAAGAAGCAGCCCTATGCCGCTTATGCGCTGATGGATTTCGATATCCCGGTCGGGGTCAATGGCGACAGCTATGACCGCTACCTGGTGCGCGTCGAGGAGATGCGCCAATCCAACCGCATCATCCGTCAATGCGTGGATTGGTTGCGCACCCACCCTGGGCCGGTCGCGGTGGATGATCATAAGGTGATGCCGCCGAGCCGTGAGGCCATGAAAGAAGACATGGAAGCCCTGATCCACCACTTCAAGCTGTTTACCGAAGGCTACTGCACCCCGCCCGGCGAGGTGTATGCCGCGGTGGAAGCGCCGAAGGGCGAGTTCGGCTGCTACATCATCTCCGATGGCGCCAACAAGCCTTATCGGCTCAAGGTCCGTGCCCCCGGATTCCCCCATCTGGCCGCGCTCGATGAGATGGCCAGGGGCCATATGCTCGCGGATGTCGTGGCCATTATCGGGACTCTGGATATCGTATTCGGGGAGATCGATCGCTGATGAGTTTTCGCAACGCCCCCTTAGGTGTGATTCACGACCGGGACAAGTCGACCCTGTTCACGTCCGAGATCCGTGCCGCGATCGACACCCATATCGCCAAATACCCGCCGGAGTGGAAACAATCCGCTGTGATGCCGGCCCTGACGCTCGTCCAGGAGGCGAATGGCGGTTGGTTGACGCGTGACCTGATGGACGCGGTCGCCGTTTACCTGGATATGCCGGAGGTCGCCGTCTATGAGGTCGCGACCTTCTACAGCATGTATGATCAGACGCCGACCGCGAAGCATAAAGTCTGTGTCTGCAACAGCATTTCCTGCATGCTGAACGGCTCCGAGGAATTGATTCATCACATCGAGCACAAGTATCAGGTCAAGCCGGGTCAAACCACCGCGGACGGCCGTTTCACGTTCAAAGAAGCGGAGTGCCTGGGAGCCTGCCGGGACGCACCGGCGGTGCTGATCGGCAAGACCTACTACGAACATCTGACGCCGGATGCCTTGGACCGGTTGATCGAGGGGCTCGAGTAACCATCATGGCGGCACAACAGAATACGGTTTGCTTCCGCACCATGCATCTGCCCGCGGCCGAGCGCTTTACCCTGGCGGCCTATCGCAGTCTGGGCGGCTATGTGCAATGGGAGCGCATCCTGCGTGAAAAGCTGGACCCGGCGACCCTGATCGAGGAACTCAAGCTGTCCAATCTGCGCGGTCGCGGCGGCGCCGGCTTTCCGACCGGGCTGAAATGGAGTTTCATGCCGCGCAGCGCGCCGGGTCAGAAATACATCGTCTGTAACTCAGACGAGGGCGAACCCGGCACCTGCAAAGACCGGGACATCCTGCGCTACAACCCCCACCAGTTGATCGAGGGGATGGCGATCGCCGGCTATTGCATCGGCGCCACGGTCGGTTACAACTACATCCGCGGTGAGTTCTACGAACCCATCGAGCGCTTCGATGGCGCACTGCGCGAGGCCTATGCCGCCGGGTTGATCGGCCGCGATATCCTGGGCTCCGGGGTGGACTTCGATCTATTTACCCATTTGGGCGCGGGGGCCTACATCTGCGGCGAGGAGACGGCGCTGCTGGAGTCGATTGAAGGCAAGAAAGGGCAGCCGCGTTACAAGCCGCCCTTCCCGGCGCAGGTGGGTCTCTACGGCTGTCCAACCACGATCAACAATACCGAATCGCTGGCCTCGGTGCCGGTGATACTGGAGAAGGGCGGCAAGTGGTTCCTGGAGCAGGGACGGCCCAATAATGGCGGGCTCAAGCTCTTCTCCATCACCGGGCATGTGAATAATCCGTGCAATGTCGAGGTCCCGCTGGGCACGCCGTTCCGGGACCTGCTGGCAATGGCCGGCGGGGTCAAGGACGGAAAAGGGCTCAAGGCGGTGATCCCGGGCGGATCCTCGGTGCCGGTGGTGCCGGGCGAGATCATGATGCAGACCGACATGGACTATGACAGCATCGCCAAGGCGGGGTCGATGCTGGGCTCGGGGGCGGTGATCGTGATCGCCGAGGGCACCTGCATGGTGAAGGTCCTGGCGAACCTGTCCAATTTCTATATGCACGAATCCTGTGGTCAGTGTACCCCCTGCCGGGAGGGTACGGGCTGGCTGGCGCGGGTGGTAGGGCGCATTGCCGCCGGTCAGGGTCGCGCACCGGACTTGGACCTGCTCGAGAGTGTCGCCGGCCGTATCGGCGGGCGCACCATCTGTGCTTTGGGCGACGCCGCGGCGATGCCGGTGCAGAGTTTCCTCAAGCATTATCGGGCCGAGTTCGCGCACCTGATCGAGCACGGAGTCAGTCAGGCGGCCTGATCGTTCCGAATCGCGGTAGCAATCCCGGTTCCTGGCCGGGTCCTGAGGCTGGCGGGCAGTGCGCCCGCGAGCGGTGAAGAAACGCGGGGTGGTCCGGCACGGTTGCGGAACACCCCATACCCTTCGGAGTTGTGCCGCATTGGGGCGCGGGTTCGCGTGACCCGGCGTGCGGCGCCGACTGAGAGACCGGAATGACGGATAAGCTTACCATCGAGATCGACGGTCGCGCCTGCGAGGCGGCGCCGGGCGAGATGATCATCGCGGTCGCGGACCGTGAGGGTATCGCGATCCCGCGTTTCTGCTATCACAAGAAGCTCTCCATCGCTGCCAACTGCCGGATGTGTCTGGTGGAAGCGGAGCAGGGCGGGCGTCCGTTCCCCAAGCCGGTGCCGGCCTGCGCCACTCCTGTTGGCCCCGGCATGAAGGTGCAGACCCGTTCCCCCAAGGCCATCGAGGCTCAACAGGGGACCATGGAGTTTCTGCTGATCAACCACCCGCTGGACTGTCCGATCTGCGATCAGGGCGGCGAGTGTGAGTTGCAGGATGTCGCCATGGGCTACGGGGACGGCCTGTCGCGCTACAGTGAGGGTAAGCGCGTCGTCATGGACGAGGATTTCGGTCCCCTGATCGCCACCGAGATGACCCGATGTATTCACTGCACCCGCTGCGTGCGCTTCGGGGCCGAGATCGCCGGGGTGCGTGAACTGGGAGCGACCGGGCGCGGCGAACACATGCGCATCGGAACCTATGTCGCCCACACCATTGCCCACGAGTTATCGGGCAATATAATCGACCTGTGTCCGGTGGGTGCCCTAACCTCCAAACCCTACCGCTTCACCGCGCGTGCCTGGGAACTGACCGAAGCGGACAGCATCGCCCCGCACGACGGGGTCGGCTCGAATGTGCAGCTCCATATTCGCCGCGGTCAGGTCATGCGCGTCCACCCGAGGGACAACGAGGCGGTCAACGAGACCTGGATTTCGGACCGCGACCGGTTCAGCTATGCGGGACTGCACGCGGCGGACCGGCTGACGCACCCGCTGGTGCGGCGTGACGGCGCCTGGGTCGCGGTTGAATGGACCGAGGCGCTGACGCTGGTGGCCGAGCGGCTCAAGGCCGCCGACGCCGCCCGGACCGGCTGGCTGATCGCGCCCAATGCGACCTTGGAAGAGATGTATCTGGCGCAGGCGCTCGCGCGTGCGCTGGGTTGTCCGAATATCGATCACCGTCTGCGTCAGCGTGACTTCCGCGGCGATAGCGCGGATCCGCTGCTGCCCTGGCTCGGGGTGCGTATCGAGGAACTGCAGTCGCGCGAGGGCGTCCTGCTGATCGGCAGCGATATCCGCCCGGAGCAGCCGATGCTTGCGCACCGCCTGCGCAAGGCGGTCCTGGCTGGCGGTCGGTTGGCCCTGGTCAACCCCTATCGACTCGACTTGACTCACCCCGCCACCCAATTGGTCGTCAATCCCGATGGGATGGTCGACGCCTTGATCGGCATCGCCGGCGCGCTGGACGCCAGGGTGACCGGGCCGCTACGCGATCGGATCGCCCGCGTTGCCCCGACACCGACGCAGCAGGCGGTTGCCGCGTCGCTCAAGGCCGCCGGCGCCAACGGCAAGGGTCTCGTCCTGCTGGGTGCGCTGGCCGCGGCCCACCCGGACTTCACGGTGCTGAAGGCGCTGTCCTATGCCATTGCCGCGGCGAGCGGTTGCCAGGTGGGCTATCTGCCGACCGCGGCCAACAGCGTCGGCGCCGCGCTGGCCGGAGCCTTGCCGCAGGTGGGGCCGGGCGCCCGACCGGCCGGTCAGGTTGGTCTTCCGGTCGCGCAGATGCTGGCCGCGCCCTGTTCGACCCTGGTCCTCTGGGGGCTGGAGCCGGACCTGGACCTGGGCAATCCGGCCCAGGCCATGGCGGCACTCGGCCAGGCGGACTGCGTGATTGCGGCCAGCGCCTTCCGCTCGCCCGCGCTGGAAGCGGTCGCGCAGGTGATGCTGCCCATCGGCGCCTTTACCGAGACCTCCGGCACCTATGTCAACGCCGACGGCGTCTGGCAGAGTTTCCAGGGTGCGGTGGCACCGCCGGGAGAGGCCCGGCCCGGTTGGAAGGTGCTGCGCGTCCTGGGGAACCTGCTGGCGCTTCCTGGTTTCGAGTACAGCGATACGGCGGCTGTCCGCGCCGAATTGGCGGCCTGCTGTGAGGGTGTCCAGCCCGACAATACTCCGGCGGGTGATCTCAGTGGGGTGCCGCCGGTCGGGGTCGGGGCGGGACTGATGCGCATCGGCAATGTACCGATCTATGCACTCGATGGCTTGGTCCGCCGGTCACCCGCGCTCCAGCGCACCCCCGCCATGGGCGCCTTCAGTGTCTCGTTGCACCCGGAGCAGGCGTCCGCCCTGGGTCTGACGGACGAGGATCACGTGGAGGTTCGACAAGGCGAGGTCGGGGTACGCGCCCCGGTCATCCTGGATGATCGGATTCCCCTGGGCTGCGCGCGAATCCCGGCCGGGGTCGCGGGCAGCGAGTCTCTGGGCGATCAGATCGCCCCCGTCAGCATGACCAAGGCCTGAGGAGTCGAAGCCAATGATCGAGCTTTGGAATATGCTGCCGCTGGTGATCCAGATCCTGCTGAAGATCATCGCGATCGTGCTCCCGCTGCTGGGCCTGGTGGCCTACTACACCCTGGCCGAGCGCAAGGTCATCGGCTATATGCAAGTGCGCATCGGGCCGAACCGGGTGGGTTGGCGCGGTTCGCTGCAGCCCATCGCGGACGCGGTGAAGCTGATGATGAAGGAGATCGTGTTGCCCGCGAAGGCCGACAAGACGCTCTTTCTCATTGCCCCACTGCTGTCACTGACGCCCGCACTGGCGGCCTGGGCGGTGTTTCCATTCGATGCCGGCCTGGTACTCGCCGACATCCACGCCGGTTTGCTCTATATTCTTGCCCTGACGTCCCTGGGGGTCTACGGGATCATCATCGCCGGCTGGGCCTCGAATTCGAAATATGCCCTGCTCGGGGCCATGCGCTCGGCGGCGCAGATCGTCGCTTATGAGATTGCCATGGGCTTTGCGCTGGTGGGCGTGCTGGTGGCCGCGGGGAGTCTCAACCTGGGCGAGATCGTCGCCGCGCAAAGCGGGAATGTCTTCACCTGGTTCTGGCTGCCGCTGTTGCCCCTGTTTGGCGTCTACGTGATCTCGGGGGTGGCCGAGACGAATCGTGCTCCGTTCGACGTGGCCGAGGGTGAGTCGGAGATCGTTGCCGGGTTCCATGTGGAATACTCGGGTATGGCCTTCGCGGTGTTCTTCCTGGCCGAGTATGCCAACATGATCCTGATCTCCGCGTTGACGGCGATCCTGTTCATGGGTGGCTGGCTGTCGCCTCTGCCGCAGGCCTGGGCATCCGGGGTCTTCCTGCTGGATGACGGCTTCCACTGGCTGTTGCTCAAGACATTCTTCTTCATGTTCCTGTTCCTGTGGCTGCGCGCAACCTTTCCGCGCTACCGCTACGATCAGATCATGCGTTTGGGGTGGAAGGTCTTCATCCCGATTACGATCGTCTGGATTCTCGTGGTCGCCGTCGGCGTGGTCGCGAAAATGCCGCCTTGGTGGTCCGCTTGATGTCGCGGGGGAATGACCGATGCTGAAGACCGCGCGTGCCTATGTGCAGAGCCTGCTCCTGTTCGAGCTGTTCAAAGGGATGCAGTTGACCGGTGCTTATCTTTTCAAGCGTAAGTTCACCGTTCAGTATCCGGAGGAGCGGGCGCCGATTTCGCCGCGGTTCCGGGGGCTGCATGCCTTGCGCCGCTACCCGAACGGTGAAGAGCGCTGCATCGCCTGTAAGCTGTGCGAGGCGACTTGCCCGGCCCTGGCGATCACCATCGAGGCCGAGCCTCGCGCCGATGGATCGCGGCGCACCACGCGCTATGACATCGATTTGTTCAAGTGCATCTACTGCGGCTTCTGCGAGGAGTCCTGTCCGGTGGACTCGATCGTCGAAACCGGTATTTACGAGTATCACTTCGAACAGCGCGGCGAGAACATTATGACCAAGGAGAAACTGCTCGCCGTCGGCGACCAGTACGAGGCGCAGATTGCCGCGGCGCGGGCCGCGGATGCGCCGTATCGCTAGCCGGGATAGCGGACCGACCAGAACCTGTATAGCGCACGATCCCGATCTTCCTTGTGACTGAACACTAGCTTTCGGATGCATCCATGGGCTTTGAGAAATTTCTTTTCTACTGCTTCGCGGCCATCACCGTGGCGGCCGCGGCGATGGTGATCACGCGGCGCAATCCGGTCCATGCGGTGCTGTGGATGGTGGTCGCCTTCGTCAGCAGCGCGGCGCTGTGGCTCCTGCTGGAGGCCGAGTTCCTGGGGATTGTCCTGGTGCTCGTCTATGTGGGTGCGGTGATGGTGCTGTTCCTGTTCGTCGTCATGATGCTGGACATCGATATCGCGACACTGCGGGCGGGGTTCATCAAATACCTGCCGGTTGGGGCCCTGGTGGCCACGGTCATGCTGGTGGAGATCGTGCTGATCGTGGGCCCCGGCAACTTTGGTCTGGATGTCTTCCCCGCGCCGCCGGCCGCCGGGGTCGAGGTCAATAACACGCGTGACCTGGGGATGATGCTCTACACCGTCTATGTCTATCCCTTCGAACTGGCGGCGGTGATCCTGCTGGTGGCGATCGTGGCGGCGATTCGGCTCACCCTGCGTCACCGGACCGACACCAAGTTCATC
>Ga0247839_1001240_pt1 | contig 43473 bp, 37 predicted proteins | sample LaCruzMarch2015__6_FD_192405 | JGI IMG/M metagenome (GOLD analysis project Ga0247839, IMG submission 192405) | Freshwater microbial communities from meromictic Lake La Cruz, Castile-La Mancha, Spain - LaCruzMarch2015_16m | ecosystem: Environmental > Aquatic > Freshwater > Lake | place: Spain... | reverse complement strand
CGGGACCTTAAGTCCAAGAAGATGCTCATAAAGCGCGGTATCTTTCATGCTCAAGCTGGAAATATTGAATCACAGGATTGTCCCGCAGCCAGGGGGAAATCCCAGTGAAATTGACGAAGAACCCAAAAGTTGAAGCATTGCAGCTTCCATTGACGGGCTTGGATAAGGCGTTTTCCAAGTACCTGCAGGAGGCGCAGCCCAGCATTGACCCCCGCCATGAACTTCTAGCCGCGTTGACGAGCTACCAGTTCGGCCGAGGACATGCCTGCCTGGACCTGGACTTACTTGCAGAAAAGGGCGCTGCTGCCCTAGGGTGGGATGCCACACTCAATGCATTGCTGCAACCCGGGCTGGCGGAGTCTGCTACCTCGATGCCTTGGATCACCGGGGAAGGGTGCCCTCTGGTTCTGGAGGGGCCCCGCATGTACCTGCGCCGCAACTGGCAGGCTGAGCAGAGCATTCGATCTGCAATCGAGGCGCGCTTGCAGCAAACCTGTGATGTCCCGGAGAACCTCGCTCAGATGCTCGACGCCTTGTTTCCAAACCCGGTTTCTGGCAATGATCCGGATGCATCTACTGGTGTTGTCCTTGATTGGCAAAAGGTCGCCTGCGCGCTGGCAGCCAGAAAGCGATGGACGTTGATTACCGGGGGGCCTGGTACAGGCAAGACAACCACTGTGGTGCGTTTGTTGGCGCTGTTGCAGTCCAGCGCCAGGAAAGACGGACATGCGTTGCGGGTGGCGTTGGCGGCGCCCACCGGCAAAGCTGCAGCACGGTTGGGAGACTCCATTGCAACGGCCGTAGGTCAGTTGCCGCCAGCGATGCGCCCGGCCACCCTGGAGAAGGCTGTGACTCTGCACAAACTGCTGCACATTCGTCCCGATCAGGTTGATGCGAAATCACCTGAGTTGGCGGTTGACCTGGTCATCGTCGATGAAGCGTCCATGATCGATCTGGAAATGATGGCACGCTTACTGGCTGCCGTGCCGTTGACTGCGAGTTTGGTTTTGTTAGGTGATAAAGACCAGTTGGCATCTGTCGAAGCCGGCGCCGTCATGGCACAGTTGTGTGAAGGAGCAGGATCGGGCGCTTATACAGCGCATACGGTGGAATGGGTTCAATCCGTGACCGGGTGTGATCTGGGAGTCTTTGCGGGAAATGGCAGCCTGCTGGCACAGCAAACAGTGATGTTGCGCCATAGCCGCCGCTTCAAGGACGACAGCGGTATTGGCCTTTGGGCCAAAGCGGTCAATGCAGGTGATGTGCAGGAGGTCAAGCGGCTGTGGCGCGTTACCCCTGAAGCTTCAGTGCGCACGGTGGACGCTGTGGTTGATAGTTTGCAATGCAGTACACCGCTCGATAGCCGTCTCAGTGAATTGGCAAAAGCCGGCTGGTCAGACTGGCTGGCACAGCTGCATGCGCTGCGGACGGAGCCTTGTACTGACGAAAGAGCAGGGATTGCTTTGAAGGCATTCGCGCAATTTCAGTTGCTCTGCGCCGTACGCGATGGTCCTTGGGGTGTCGATCTACTCAATCAGCGCATCGCGCAAAGCCTGGGATTCAAAGACGAGGGGTGGTATGCCGGTCGGCCGGTCATGGTGACGCGCAATGACTACAACCTGTCGCTGATGAACGGCGATGTGGGTCTGTGCTTGCCGCATGCCAATGGGTTGCGAGTGGCTTTCCCGAATGGGCTGGGCGGAATTCATTGGGTCTTGCCGTCGCGGCTGGATAGTGTGGAAAGCGTTTTTGCAATGACAGTGCACAAGTCCCAAGGCTCTGAATTCGACCATGTCTGCCTGGTTCTGCCCAACACACCCGTGGCCGTAATGACGCGGGAGCTTTTGTACACGGGCATTACCCGTAGCAAGACGCGCTTAACCTTAATGGTCCCTGAATTGGCGGTTCTTTGGCGCACAGTGGAGTCCAAAGTGCTGCGCAGTGGGGGGCTCGCGTTAAGTCGAGGGTTGTGACCAATTTTTTTCGAAGCCCTACTGAATGATTCAGCGCTGATCGGTCATTTTGGAGGGCAGTCAGACCGAACTGAGTATTTGCACAGCCCGCAGGGCGCAGTGCCTGAGCCTGGCTGGATACAGAATATCTGCATTCCAACAGACGTAATCCAGTTGATCGACCCGGAATCGAATGCCGCGGGGATATTGAATCGTCGCAAAAACCTACAACCAAAACACAAGGGAGTGACCTCATGCACTACGACATCATCGGAGACATTCACGGCCATGCACCGGCGCTGGAGGCGCTTCTGCATAGTATGGACTACCGCGAATCCAAGGGTTCCTGGCGGCACCCGGAAAGGCAGGCCATCTTTGTGGGCGATTTCATAGATCGCGGCCCCAAGCAAGTTGCAGTTGTTGATCTGGTCCGGCGTATGGTGGAGAACGGTAGTGCACAAGCGATCATGGGTAACCACGAATTCAATGCTATCGCATGGTTTCTTCCGGATCCAGCCAAGCCGGGCGAGTATTTGCGACCGCATCACTCGCCAAAGTACGGCGATAGGAATTACCTCCAACACAAGGCGTTCCTGGACGAGGTGGATGGGACGCCGCGTCACAAGGAAATTATTGACTGGTTTCTGACGCTACCGCTTTGGCTTGAATTGGATGGCTTTCGGGTGGTACATGCTTGCTGGCACACGCGTTTTATGGATTTTCATTTGCAAGTTGCGGGAGGCAATCGGTTGTCGACTGACTTGATGATCGAGGCCTGCCAGGAGCCCGAAGATAAGGCGGAAAAAGATACTGCGGCGCCATCGATATTCAAGGCTATCGAAACCATAACAAAGGGCATCGAAATACCGCTACCCGAGTCGCGTAGCTTCGTGGACAAAGACGGGCATCAACGGAGCAGGGTTCGTACACGTTGGTGGGATACCCATGCAGTGTCATACCGGCAGGCGGCTTTACTGGAGGGCCAGGAACGCGATGAACTGCCAGACGATCCGATTCCGGAACATGTTCGCATCGGCCACGACGGAGGCAAGCCTGTATTTGTTGGACACTATTGGGCCAAAGGCGTGCCCTCTGTGCTGTCTGACAAGGTCGCTTGCGTGGACTACAGCATTGGCAAGGGTGGGAAACTCGTGGCCTATCGCTGGGATGGCGAATCGGTTTTGAAGCAGGAAAAATTTCATTGGGTTGGGCAATAGCCTCGACATGTCCATCCGGACAAGCTTGTCGCATCCACTTCGAATCGACGAATTAGCAATTGACGGTGCTACTGGATTGATTGGAGTCACGTTTTGTCCCGGCAAGCGTAGCGAAAGTTACAGCGGATTCCGTTGGGAACGAGACCTCGGCACAGATATGAAAGCGATCGCCGAGTGGCATGCGGACGCGGTTGTTACTTTGATCGAGGACCATGAGTTCGAAATGCTGGGTGTTTCACATTTGGGAGAGCAGATCATTGCGAGTGGTATCGCGTGGCATCACCTTCCAATCAAAGACGTGAAGCCACCCGATAGCCGGTTTGAAGACGGGTGGGTGGTCAGTGGCCCCCAGTTACGCGGCATTCTTCTAAAGGGCGGAAAAGTTCTGGTTCATTGTCGAGGTGGACTTGGACGCGCCGGGACGGTGGCAGCTCGCTTATTGGTTGAGTTTGGTGTTCCGCCAATTGACGCGGTTGCGAGTGTTCGCCGTGCACGTGTGGGTGCCATCGAGACGCAGCAGCAAATGCAATATGTCCTCAAATTGCCTGTTGCGGCAAAAAGCCGATTGGGAGAAATACATTGAATTGGTTTGAACGGCTCACCGGATTTCACGAAACTGAGTACAACGACACGAGAAGCAGGCTAGAGGTTAACGGGGACCAGCTTCGTTCGTTGGTAAACGGGAAGAGCTATGGAATCGGGACGCTCGAACTGGTGTCGCTGCAGGCCCTGCGCGATAGGGCGGCCAGTGGCTTGCTGCCGGCACGCCTGAAAGTGAGCATGGTCCGGGGGGATGTGCGAACAATGCACCAACAACCAGAGAATAACGGTGCGCTGTTTCAGGTTGCCTCTCAGTTCAATTTGTTGGAAATGATGTCACCATCGGTAACTCCGGAGGACGGCGTCACACGGTACAGCAGCGACCCCACACAGGGCCCGGCATGCGCTATAGCCGCCGGTGCCGCGACCATCTACCGAAACTACTATGCAAATGTGGGTGGCCATGTGGGACAGATCAGGAGCAGACAACTCGATGGACTGGCTGATATGGGAGCTGCGCTTAGCAAGGCTCTGGGGAAATCGGTCGAGTCCATGTGGAGCATGGAAAACGGATATGCCATGTGCACCCTTACTGGACTGCAAGAAATTTCAAGGCATCTGACGTCATTAAGGCCTGAGCAAGTGACGGCACTGGGCGGCAAATTGCGTATTGGTTTGCACAGCGATGTCGAAGTCACCGATTCCGATGGGACGCAACCGCAGCTAGTTTCACAGGCCTTTTGCTCAGCGCTTCCAGTCGCCTACAGCCCGGTCCCGTCATCGCATTGGAAACCTTTCGCCACTTTGATATTGCAGGCTGCGTATGAAGCCACCATGTGGGCGGCTGTGCTGAATGCACAGCGCGGGGCATCCAATGTTGTCTTCCTCACGCGACTTGGCGGTGGAGCTTTCGGAAATGATGTTGACTGGATTGACTTTGCTATCCGAAGTGCACTTCAGGTGGTGCGTGGTACTGCTTTGGATGTAAGAATTGTGAGTTATGGTCCGCCCATCGCGACGGTCGCGCAACTGGTGAAGGATTTTGAATGAGCGTCCTATGGGATGGCATGACTCAGCCCGAAACCATCAATGAGTCGTCGTTGCTTTCGCGTATCGAGCTCGCCGATGCGGCGAAAGCTGGTGATTGGACAAAGGTGCTGAACCTGCTGGAAGCAGATTCGGAATTGATAAACGTTTGCAGGCCCGGCGGCAAGTCACAGTTTGCTCCGCTTCACCAGGCGGCCTATTGCGGCGCATCAGAGTCCGTTGTGCAACGCTTGATAGACGCCGGTGCTTGGAGAACGCTCCAGAATTCTCGAGGTGAGCGCGCTATCGATGTTGCGCAACGCAAAGGGCATACCCACCTGCTTAGAGTGCTTGAGCCGGTTTTCAAGCACAGCGTGCCCGCGGGAGTATTGCTGAAGGTCCAGTCCAACTTCCATGAAGTGATTCGCGGGCGTGCCGCCGAGTTGGTGCAACAGCACCAATTGCGATTACCTGAGTTGGAGCCGCTGCTCGAGCTGGATACTGCAGAAATGTGGTTTCCAGTTCCTGGAATGTATGGTGGCTTCAGCTATCGCATGGATAAACTCGGGGTTGAGGCTGCGCTCGTTACAGAAAGCTGGTGCCGCGTAGTTGGCGGCTCTGGCCAGCGGCATCTAATCACCAGCAAAGGCAGTCAACTTGTCGCCGAAGGATTTGTTTGATGAACTTACTACCGGCAGCAATTACCGCGGATACCACAGCAGGGGACACCATAAATGAAAAAACCAAGACTTCAAAATCGTGTTGATCCACGTGGCCAGTTGCACGCTGTTGCCGAACATGGAACGCTGATGGGCAACCGCGGGATTTTGCATGATGCCGATAATCAAATAGTCAAACAGTGGCAACATAAGTCTTGGGTCACTTGTCTTTTGGAGTTTGGGGGACTTAAACGCAAACCATTTGCGCCGAACAACTATTCTGAGTTGTTCTTTTTGGATGAGGCAACGTCTTTTGCTGCAGGGCACAGGCCATGTGGATTCTGTCAGCGGCCCCGGTATCAACTCTTCAAGGACGCCTGGTTCAAAACCAATACGACCAACGAAGAAGCCGCACTTCACACCATCGGCGAGCTTGATAAGGCGTTACATGCTGAAAGGGCGGTACGGGGCGGTGGTAAGGTTACTTACACTGCAATCCTGGCCGACTTGCCCTTCGGAGCAATGTTTGAAAGCGACGGGGCGATCTACCTGAACTGGTCTAGGGGGCAGTTGCCTTGGTCATTCAAAGGATACGGCTTGCCTGCCGCGATTGCTCCTTCGACATCAGTTCAAGTGCTGACGCCAGCATCGGTAGTTCGAATGTTTCAAAGCGGATTCAAGCCAGGCGTCCATGTAACGGCGGGCGAACGGGAAAGCGATTAGCCCAGGAATGGTGCATCGGCTCCTCGAATCGAGGGGCTAGGGAGCCTTATAGGTCACCCTCAATCAGCACGCGACCCAAGCCAGCTTGCTCCAAATGCCAGTAAGTGAAGTGCTTCGATAGCCAACTGGCCGCTTTTTCTTCTGCCAACGGACGATGCCGAGAGGTATAGATAACTGGAATGCCGTACTTGGCCTCGAGTGCGTCAAGAGTGCCCGAAACTGCATTCGGATGTGCCTGTGTGCAGAGCTCGTCGCCGTAGACCGTTTTTATGTCTTCGTAACTCGCCTCCACCAACAGTGCTCTCCACCGGTACTTTGTCATTTTTTCACATGCATCGAAAAAACGAGTACGGTTCTGCATAAGCGTTGTAATCAAATCGGTCAGGGACTTGCGTTCCAGTATCAGCAGATCTTCCATCCCCTCCACCGTGTAATCGCCGACCTTCAAGGCCTTACGCATATTCCCTGCGATCCAGTTGGGGAACCTCGAAAAATCAAACGGCAATTGTTCACGCGAATCGATCAACACGACAGGCTTCGGAATCTGGCGTGTGATGCTGTGTCCGCCGCGTTTGACAGTCAACCGACCCGAAGGCGGCGCAACGGGGCCTGATGTATCCGCAGGGCTATTGTCGGTATCGTCATTCACACTTGGCATTTTGATCAGTCTTTGAGTGTCATTCCACGGGCCTCACTGCCCCGATACTACTTTCATCATCGTGCATTGCTTGGGAAGCGGGGTTCTTGCGCATAAATGGACAGCCCGATAAAGGGTTGCCAAAGCCAAAAACGCTTTCACAAACTGGACAGCGTCAGTCGGGTGGGTTGAGCAGAATTGTGGTTTGCTGAATTTAGTCAATTAAGGGGAGGGTATGACTTTCAAAATTGGGACCTGGAACCTTCAGCTGCCTGTGGCTGAAAAGCGGCGTATTGCAATGCGCATGCACACCGATAAAGAAAATGCCGATATTTGGGTATTGACCGAGACACACGATGGATTCAGCCCAGGGCATGAATTTCATCATTCATCGCTACCTGGACGAGATGACAACAAAGGGCCAGAGCATCGTTGGGTAACCATTTGGTCCAAGCACAAGCTTGAAACGCTTGAAACAAAAGACAAAAAACGTACCGCGGCCGTACGAGTTACTCCCACAAACGCGGCTCCGTACCTAGTTTACGGCACCGTTTTGCCATGGTAGGGGGACAACTGGCAAGGAAATCCTAGCGCTGGCGGTTTGGCTTTTAAGATGGCACTTGAAACGCAGCTTCAAGACTGGATTACCTTGCAACAAGCCTATCCGAAAGAGGAGTTCTTTCTGCTTGGCGACTTCAATCAGGACCTGGTTGGAAAGCCTCGCTACTGTGGCACACAGTCCAATCGTCAGGCCCTAGAAAATTCGCTGGCAAAGGCCGGCCTGATGGCAATTACCGGCGAAGCCAATGATCCAATTCGGCGGCATTCCTCCCAATATGCTTGCATTGACCATATTTGCATAAAAACTGATTCTCAATGGACTCTGGATGCGACGAATCGCTGGCCGAACAGAGACACGCCAGACCGCGCAATATCGGATCATTTCGGTGTTGCGGCGACACTGTCGCGCACTTGAACGTCGGCTTTCTGATTCGATTGGGTTTCTGGGCTCATCCAGCGAGCCTACGCTGCTGAACAATTCGCTCATTCTGACTTCCGTTGGCGCAAATCCGCCACTCACAGGTGCGATCATGACCAATCCGCAGTTGCAACTCCCCGACCCACTCACAGACAACGCCGGGATCCTCATCAAAGCGCTTCAAGGCCGCCAGACATGGGGCGCAGAGCAGAAGGGACTGCTGGAGCAGCTCATTCACATGCTTAGACGCAAGCGGTACATCACCTTCGTCGGGCACCCTGCAAGGTACCACCTAACGCAAATAGGCCAATCCTGCCTGATGGACATTCCAGACAACAAGCGTGGACATCTCAGCGCGTTCCGAGGCAAGCGCGTCCGCCTGGTCTGCGTCAGTTCCGGGCGCTTCGATCGGCAACTCATGGCAGGTGTTTTTCAATAGTTCCACCGCCTCCAAAACGACTGGTTAAACGACCAGCTTGTGGGTGTCACTCAGTGAGCCCGTGGAAGCTCACACTACTTTCCTCGCAGCCATAAAGCCGTGGCTGTGACAGACCAAAAACAATGAAAGGAAATGCCATGACCCAAGCCATTCAACCAACAATTCTGCTGTCACCCCTCAAGTCCGCCATCCCCGCGCAGGGTGGTGCCATCGACATCATGGTCCGTGTACAAGGGCCGGAACAACCTGAGGGCGACAAGACCAAAGTTACGCCCAAGCGCCTTTCACTGGTCGTTGATCGGTCGGGCAGTATGAGTGGACAACCCTTGCATGAAGCCCTCAAGTGCGTGGAACACATCGCCGGCTGCATGACGCCAAAGGACCAAATTTCAGTGGTGGTGTACGACGACGATGTGCAGGTGCTTATGCCGTTGGGACCAGTTACCTCCATGGAAGCGATGAAGCGGTTGCTCTCCAGCGTGGACGATGGTGGCAGCACCAACCTGTTTGGCGGCTGGGAAGCTGGCGCCAAACAGCTGGAAAAGGGGCAGGACTCCAGCATCTCCCGGGTCATTCTTTTGTCGGACGGCCAGGCTAACCACGGGCTGCTGGAGCAGGATGCCATTGAGAAGCATTGCCGTGAGTGGCTGGCCAAGGGTGTGAGCACCACAACGGTCGGCCTCGGGCGCGGATTCAATGAAGACTTGATGATTGCCATGGCCAAAGCCGGTGGTGGCCAGCAGTATTACGGCCAAACTGCGGCGGACCTGTTCGACAGCTTTGATGAAGAACTGTCGCTGCTGCAGGCGCTCTGCCTGCGCCAACTCAGCCTCAAGCTCATTCCCGCACAGGGCGTGATCATCGAGCCGTTGGGTGTTTTCGACCAGAACTCGGACGGTACTTACCAGCTCAGCGACCTGGCTTGGGGTGCAGAGTCCTGGCTGGCAGTGCGACTGCACATCAGCCCCTCTGCTGCAGGTCAAAGCCGTGATTTGCTGGCCACTACCGTGCAGGGCAAGGCGCTGGATGGTAAGACCATCACCGCCCATGCTGCCATGCTCAGCATGCAGGCATTGGAGCAAGAGGCCTTTAAAGCGCTGCCTACCGATGAAGCCATGGAACGCCGCCTGCAGGAAGTGGACTTTGCCAAAGCCAGCCTGGAGCTCTCCCGTTTGGTCAATGCCGGGAATGTCAACGCAGCTCGTGCGCTGGTGAAAGACTTGGAAAAACGCTTCGGGCAGCACCCCTGGCTGCAGGCCAAGTTGACGCGCTTGCGGGAACTGGCTGACCGGGACCCGGCCATGATGAGTAAGGAAGCCCGATTTAGCTCACGCAAGATGTCGAAACGCCTGGTCGCAAATTCTGAAGTTGCGTTTGCGGGGGATGAGACCAACTCCGCGATGGCTCCTTTCCTGCGTAAAAAGTCGGAAGAGGGCCGAGGGCGCGCTGGTCCTGGCGATTCTTCTCTTTAATTGATTGAAAAACGATTCTCTTTCCGATTAAGGTGCATCGTTTTCAAGGCAGAATTGGCTGCCAGGCTTAAAACAAAAATAACTGAGTCATCCTGGCAGGAATTCAAGCCAATCAGAGGAGAGTCATGCCGTTAGTTCAAATCGTCAACACTTGTGAATACCATGCCTCTTGACCGAGGTATGGCCGGCAATCTGGGCTTCGCACAAAGTGGAGTGCTGAGTTCACGATCGGTGATGCTGCCCGAGCTAATCGATCTAATGGCCATTGCACCGTTGGACGCTGACACCGCAACGCTGCAGCGTTTGGTGGTCGATGAAGATGTTTTGCACAAACCGTCCGCTGCTAACAGAGCGAAAACCTTTGCGTTTCTGAAAAATTTGTTCGGTTTGAACCCACAACTGCCCATATATCGGGAGTTCACCCGTCTTTGCCATTTGTCACAGGTTGACACTACCGTTTTAGCAGGTTCCTTGGCGTTCGCGCGTGAGCCTGTCCTAAAGGTATGTGCCAACATGGTTTTGGATACTGCTATTGGCAAACCCCTTGGACGGGAAGACTTTGAAGCATGGGTGCGCGAATACGCCCCTGGTCGCTACTCACAATCGATGTATGTCAGTTTCAGTCACAACCTGTACGCCTCATTTTTCCAACTTGGGTATTTGAGCGAAGCCGTTGGGAAGACCCGAATCCGCAAGCGCCGAGACGTGCGTCCAGCTTCAGTGGCCTACGCTGCCTTTTTAGATTGGCTCACCGGGCTCAATGGAATCACTTTGTTGACCGGCGCATTTTCCAAGACCCTAGAGTTGCCAAAGGATGAGCACCTCAACCTTCTATCCGCCGCAGGTCAGCAAGGTCTTATGCGTGTTGCCCATGCGGGTGGGGTGTTGCAACTGGATTTTCCGACTTGGCTGCGCCCTGGCGAGACCAGACTTTCACTATAAAAAACCATCATGAGCTACGCCCAAACCATTCTCGACAAGTTGAAAGCCCACTTGGCCCTTCCGTGGCCAGAGAACGTTTCCGGGCAAGAGCGGGTGCTCATGGCTGTTTACCCGCCAAGCGAAGAGCGTCGTATTCGTAGGTTCATCGATAGCGGTGAATTCGCTGCCGAAATTCGCACACTGCAACACGGCTGGTCCTCGATTGATCTCTCAACCGCTTTTTCCCAATGGTTAGCCGCGCACGAGAACGGTGAGCGCCTCCTGCAAAGGCCATCCAGGCTGTGGGACGACAAAGGCAACGTTAAAGGCTTAGAGGAATACCTCGTCGAGCGCATTGTCCAAGCGTCGGCAAAAGATGACGCCAACACGGTTTTTGCATTGGTGGGCTGCGGGGGGCTCTTTGGACTTTTCAGCGTTTCGCAACTCATCGGAAAAGTCTGCGAGAAAGTTCCTGGCCGCATCGTTGCCTTTTTTCCAGGTGAACATGACGCAGAGCACAACAGTTACCGCCTGCTCGGTGCCAAAGACGGCTGGGGCTACCTTGCGACCACCATCACCGCGTGATTCAAATCCATAAGAACTTAGACATACAAAGGGACTACAAAGTGAAAAACAGGGACGTATTCGAAAAGAACACAGAAACCTTCTCCTTGGAGAACCAGGGCGTGGCTAAGGTTGACGAGGCGATGGATGCACAGCAGCAGCAAACGCTGCGGTTTGAGCTGGACACCTTTGTCTGCAAAGGCCACTACGAAGAAGGTCTCAAGCGTATTCTGGAAACCTATGTCGAGACCCTGGCCCGTGGCTCAGAGTCTCCGGCGGCGTGGGTATCAGGCTTCTTTGGCAGTGGCAAGTCGCACATGGTCAAAATGCTGCGCGCCCTTTGGACAAATACACCGTTTGCAGACCAGCGCACTCCGCGAGACATTGCGCGGTTACCCCCCTCAGTTGCTGATGCTCTGAAAGAACTGGACACACTGGCTCGCCAGAAGAAAACCCGCTTGTTGGCCGCCTCTGGCACCCTGAGCCAGGGCGACAGCGACAGCATTCGCAAGGCTGTATTGGCCATTGTGTTCAAAGCCTGTGGCTTGCCCAGCAACTACAGCGAAGCCCGTGCATTGATGTGGCTGCGCAGCGAAGGCATTGAAGAAGCGGTGCGCAAGACATTGAGCCAACAGGGCAAAGTGTTAGAGCGCACTCTGACTGACTTAACCGTTTCAACGCCATTGCACGAAGCCATTCTTCTGGCAAAACCAGGATTGGCCCGTGACAGCTTTGAACTTGGCGATCGCTTAGAGTCGCAGTTCACTGCCAAAGGCGACATTAGCCAAGATGATTTTTTGCGCGCATTCAAAGACGCAACTCAGTTAGATGGCGGTGAACCAATATTTTTGTTAGTGCTGGATGAACTGCAGCAATACATCGCTGATAGTGCTGACCGCGCGATACGAGTGCAAGAGGTAGTAGAAAGCCTGGCTAAGAGCATGAATGGCCGGGTATTGGTTGTTGCAACAGGGCAAGCGGCATTGGCTGACACGCCAAACCTTTCTCGCCTGATGGGACGTTTTTCGATCCCTATCCTTCTTTCCACTTCCGACGTAGAAGAGGTGCTGCGGGAAACTGTTTTGAAGAAAAAGCCGTCTGCAGCAGCCCCGCTTGCCGATCTTTTCAGTCCCCACGGTTGCCTGGGCGAAGTTTCTTCGCACTTGCGCCAAAGTAGCTATGAGCATCGGCGAGAGGATGAGCCGGTGCTCAGCGCCTCATATCCCATTCTCCCAACACGCCAGCGTTTGTGGGAGCGAGTGCTAGGCAGCACGGACACCACCGGGACGGGAGTTCAACTGCGCTCGCAGTTACGACTGGCCTTTGAAGCAGTCAAAACAACAGCCAAGTCCGAACTTGGCGCCATCGTCGGGGGCGACTTCATTTACGATGAAATTCGCCAACGCCTGCGCCAGTCCAATCAAATCAGTGCCGAAATAGCTGACGGCATTGATGCGCTTCAGCGTGATGGTCACCACCTGAAGGCGCGCTGTCTCAAAGCAGTGTTTCTGCTAAGCCGCGTTATCAGCAGTTCTGCGGCGGACACAGGGCTGAAAACCGATGCGCAGTCTATTGCTGACCTGCTGGTCGACGACCTCAAGGCAGATAACTCGACACTACGTTCGCATGTCAAAACGGCGCTGGAAGAACTTGTCGACCCCCACCGCAAACTCATGCGCGTGGCCAGCGCAGCGGGGGGTATTGAAGAATACCGCCTGCAAACCAAAGAAAGCGCCGAGTGGTTCTCTTTTTGTGGCAATGAAGAAATCGGTTTGCGCAGCGACCCCAACAGCTACGAATCCAAATTGCGCGAAGAGCTATCAGCCTCCGCCAGCGATTTGGTCCGCCGCATATCTATCCCCCAGGGTTTAAGCAAACAAGTACGCCGCTTGAGCCTCCATACCGACCCCGTTACCTCGCCTAAAGAACAAGACGGCCTTTTTGTTTGGCTGCGCTCGGACATAGACGGCACCCGTGCCAAAGAGGTCGAGCAAGACGCAGGTCGTGCTGGCTTGGGTTCATCCGTCACATTTGTGCACGTAGGCTTGTCCAAGAAGGACGAGTTGGTCAAAGCCCTCATCTCGCGTGAAGCCGCCAAGCGCACGCTGGATCATTTTGGTCAGCCCAAAACTGCCGAAGGCCAGGAAGCCCGCAACGCCTTGGCCAAGCAACAGTCTGGCGCTGAAAGCCGTGTTGCCGAATTGCTGGCAGAGGCCATTGCCAATGCGCAGGTGTTCCAAGGCGGCGGCCAAGCGGTAGAAGACGGTGCCACTTTGGATGAGCGCTTGAAAAAGTCCGCCACCGACGGAGCTACCCGTTTGTTCCCCAAGTTTTCTCTAGCGGATGTGTCCGGCTGGCCCAAGGCCTTTGAGGAAGCCGCCAAAGGCTTGGTCAATGCCTTGGAGCGCGTGGGCCATATGCAGGCTGCCGAAACGCACCCCGGTGCACAGGAAATATTGGCCCATATCGGTGCGGGTTCCCTCAAGGGTGCCAAGCTCAAAGAACGGTTCACAGGCGCTACGTATGGCTGGAGCAACGAAGCAGTCTTGGCATTGTTGGCCGTGCTCTTTGCAGCAGGTCAGCTCAAAGTCACCACGGCCAGTGGCCAAGTGCTGACACCTGGCAAGTTCTTGGAGCGCGATGCCAACCAATACGCTTTTGAGCGTGAAAACACTCCCTTGTCGGTGGCAGAAAAGCGCGCCATTGCGCGCCTAACCAAATGCAAACCCGAAGAAGCTGAAATCGAAGCACCCAAATATGTGGCTGGGCTCAAAGTTGCCTTTGCGCAAGTCTCCGGTGCAGCCCCGCGCCCCGCAGACACATTGCCCGCCTTGCTCGACACCTTGGATAAATTGAGTGGCAAAGACTTGGTGAAACGCCTAGCCCTTGACGAAGCGGCAGTAAAGCAGCTCAGTGAAACCATCGAGGCGCAGGTTGCCACCGCCAAAGATCGCGAACCCCGCTGGGCGTCTCTTGGCACCTTGGTGACTTACCTCGGTGCTGATGCCGGTGGCGAGGCTGAAGCAGCAGCCATCCGCGCAGAGCGCCAGTCCATCCTGGACGGCAGGCTTTTGTTGGTCCAGCCCGACCCGGTGCCGCCACTCATCAGTCGTGTGTCCGACTTGTTGCGCAATGCGCTTAACCAGTCTTACACCGCTTATGCCGAGCAGTTTGCGCAGGGCGTGCAGAGCCTCCAAAACCAGGCTGACTGGTCGCGTTTGAAGCCAGCCGACCAAACCGCCATTCTCCAGAACTGTGGGTTGGACGCTGCTGAGGCGGCACCCACCGTAGGCACCTTGCAGGAGCTTCTGCAATCGTTGGCCCATTGCACCCCTCAGCGTTGGGCAGAGCGCACACAGGCCGTGGCAGGCAAGTTGCAGCAAGCCGCCACCGCCTGTGCCAAAAAACTGGAGCCCACCGTGCAGCCCTATGCAGCCCCGGCCCGCATGGTGCGTAGCGAGGCGGAACTAGACGCCTGGCTAGACGAAGTGCGCCAAGCGGTCAAGGCCAAGCTCCAGTCCGGCCCCGTTCAGTTCTAGGCGAGAAGGGTAGGCCATGAACATTCTTCTGGACGCCAACGCCTTGGTTCCGGCCATTTTGGGTGCGCTGGTGGGTGGGCTGCTCACTTGGGTAGTGGTCACCAAATCTGCACTGCGCACTGCAGCCCAGCAAAGCGCTGCCCACCTCGCAGCGATGGATGCGGAGCGTGAAAAGCTCAACCTTAAACATGCAGACCAACTTCGTGCGTTAGAGCTACGGCACGACGACCAGATCAAAAAAGTGGAATCACCGCTTACGGTCACAGTGCATCCCTTTGTAGACGCGGCAGAAGACAAAGGCATGTTCAAGAAGAGCACTACGCTGGAAGTTGGCTACAAATACCAGCTCATGGTGCAAGGCATACCGTGCATGGAGCCACACCGCGTAGTGGTGGAGACCCAGACCAAGGTCGAGCTAGACGACCAGGCAATTAGGGCCTTTAGTGAAAAGGCTTTGGCACTTGCCGAAGCTGCCGCCAATATCAAAGGCGGTGGTGCAGGTGCACTGATTTCCGTGGCCAAGACCGTGGTGCTAGGGCGCAAATAGTTATGTGCCCAATATACCTCTAGCCCAAGTAGAACGTGCGCAAGCAGCTAGCAAAAGAATAGCAAATAAAAAGAAATTTTGACGACAAGAACAATGCAATCAGGGACCCAAAAATGAAAACAGCACTCCCCCGCGAACACCGTCGCATTCTGGAAAGCACCGTCGCCCAGGCCCGCACCCAGGCCGAAGACGGCGCTGCCAAAGCTCTCAAAGCTTTGGCCGTGGCTGCCAAAGAGGCGCAAATGCACGCCACTCCCGATCAAAAAAAGCTTCGTGTGCAATTGCGCGCCCATGGCCGTGCGCTGGGCGATGCTGCCTCAAGCGATGGCATGCAAGCCACCGCGCACCTGGTCACCGAGATTGCTTACGAGCACTGGCACCGCATGCTGTTTGCCCGCTTTCTGGCCGAGAGCAACCTGCTGATGCACCCCGACGGCTACCCCGTGAGCTTGGCCGACTGCAAAGAAGACACTGCAACCATCAAACCCCCGGCCCGCAGCGAATGGGAAGTGGCTGGGCGCTATGCCAGCGCCATGTTGCCCAATGTGTTCCGGTCGAATAGCCCCGTGCTGGCCTTGGAGTTGCCGCTGGAAACCGAGCAAGTGTTGGAAGCTCTGCTGGCCAAGCTGCCTGCCACTGTGTTTCAAGCAGACGACTGCCTTGGTTGGAGCTACGAATTTTGGCAAGCACCCAGCAAGAAGGAAGTACAGCGGCAGATGAGACAGGCTGGCACCAAGGTGGGCGCCGACGAACTGCCCGCGGTCACCCAGCTGTTTACAGAACAATACATGGTGGCCTTTCAGCTCGAAAACGCCCTGGGTGCCTGGATGCACAGCCGCCACCCCCGTATGGCGGTTCCGGTGGACATGCCGTACTTTCGAAAGATGCACGATGGATCTCCCGCCGCAGGCACTTTTCCCGCCTGGCCCGACAACCTGGCCAGCTTCACGCTGCTAGACCCCTGCCTAGGCTCTGGCCACTTTTTGGTATCAGCCTTTCACTACCTGGTGCCCTTGCGCTGCGCTACCGAAAAATTGAGCGTGCGCGATGCGGTGGACCGTGTGTTGGCGGACAACCTGTATGGCCTGGAGCTGGATGCCCGCTGCGTGGAGATTGCGGCCTTCGCCCTGGCCTTGGCCGCCTGGCGTTACCCAGACGAGAAGGGCAACGCCTTGGGCTATCGAGCGTTGCCGCGCCTAAACATTGCTTGTGTGGGCGTAGCACCGCGCAGCAAAAAGGTGGATTGGCTCAAGCTGGCCGAGGGCGACCGACGGCTGGAAGATGGCATGGCTGCGTTGTACGACCTGTTTCAAAAAGCTCCTGAACTAGGTAGCCTGATCGACCCGAAGGCCGCTACCCAAGGCGACCTGATCAGTGCGCAGTGGGACGAGTTGGCCGTTAAGTTGGACTTAGCCTTAGCCGCCAAAGAAGGTGATGCTGGCGATGCGCAAGACGCCGAGGCGACGTCTGCCGCCTTGGAGGCCCGCGTCACCGCTCGCGGCATGGTGCACGCCTCGCGCATTCTTATCCGCCGCTACCATTTGGTGATGACCAATCCGCCGTATCTTGGGTCGGGGGATCATGGTTCTGTACTCAAAGCTTTTTGCGAAGAACACTACGCGTCAGCAAAAAGCGAAATCGCCAATGTGTTTCTGGAGCGTTGCCTAAAGCTTTGCGTGCCGGGAGGCGTGGTGTCTTTTGTAATGCCTCAGAACTGGTTGTTCTTAAAAAGCTACCAGACTCAACGAGAGCATTTGTTACGTTATTCGACATGGAATCTCTTGGTGCGACTTGGTGAAAAGGGCTTTGAAAGCAAGGAAGCGGCAGGCGCATTCGCCATATTACTGACATTAACCAACGCCAAACCTGCTGCAAACCAGCCATTGCATGGGATCGATGCTAGTGTGCCGAAGTCTCCTGTTGAGAAAGCGCTGGTATTGGCAAGTGGCGAGGTGGTGGAGGTGAGTCAGTCGGGGCAGTTGGGGAATCCTGATGGGCGGGTGGCGCTCACCGACCAAAGTAGCGAAGCGTTGCTTGAAGTCTATTCAGTCGGGTTAGCTGGGATATTGAATGGTGATTCACCAAGATTTCAAAAAGTGTTTTGGGAGCTGCACAACCGGTCCAATCGTTGGGTTTTTCAACAAGGAACAATTGATACGCCCTGTGACTTCGGTGGTATGGAAAAGGTTATTGACTTTGATGAGGAGAACGGGCACTTGCGCGAATTAAAGGAAATTCGCAGAGACCGACTCCATGACTCTGACCAGCGTGGAAATCAAGCTTGGGGTCGGCCAGGTATCGCAATCAGCCAAATGCGCGTACTACCTGCAAGCAGGTTTGTAGGTAACAAATTTGATTCAAACATTGCAGTTATTCTTCCGAAAAAGGAAGAGCATGTGCCTGCAATTTGGTGCTACTGCTCATCTCCAGATTTCAATAGTGATGTCCGTCGCATTGATCAAAAGGTGAACGTTACCAACGCCACCCTAGTCAAAGTTCCCTTCGACCTGGCCCACTGGCAGCAAGTCGCCGCGGACCGCTACCCCAACGGTCTACCTAAACCCTATTCCGACGACCCCACCCAATGGATCTTCCACGGCCACCCGAAGCCAGCCACTGACCCATTGCAAGTGGCGGTCGCCCGCCTGCTGGGCTACCGCTGGCCTGCGGAGTCCGATGTCAAGATGGAACTCTCGGATGAAGCCCGCAGCTGGATCGCCCGCTGCAAAGACCTGGATGACCTTGTGGACGACGACGGAATCCTCTGCTTGCCGGCAGTGCGCGGAGAAGCTGCGGCGGTGGACCGGCTGCGCGCGATGCTGGTTAAAGCGTTCGGCGCAGACTGGACGGTAGCCAGCGAGGCAAAGCTCCTAAAAGACACAGGTTGCGACGGTGTGCCTCTTGCGCAATGGCTGCGCGACAAGTTCTTTGAGCAGCATGTGGCCCGCTTCCAAAAGCGCCCCTTCATCTGGCATGTGTGGGACGGCCACAAAGACGGCTTCTCTGCACTATTGAACTACCACACGCTCACCCGCGCCAAGCTGCAAACCCTGATCCACACCTACCTCGGCGACTGGATCACCCAGCAGCGCCGCACCGTGGATGCCGGTGGCGCCCAAGCGGGCGAGGCCACGCTTAAGCTGGGCAAGGCCGAGGCGCTGAAGGTGCAGCTTGAGGCAATAGCCCAAGGCGAAAAGCCCTTCGACATCTTTGTGCGCTGGAAGCATTTGGCCCAGCAACCCATTGGCTGGGAGCCCGACCTGAACGACGGCGTGCGCATGAACATCCGCCCCTTTGTAGAAGCCGGTGTGCTGCGAATCCCCCGCGCCAAGCTGGGCATCAAGTGGGAGAGCGACCGAGGCAAAGACGTGGCCAGCGCACCTTGGTTCAAGCTGGGGCCCACCTACGACGAGCCCGAGGGCACCCGCATCAATGACCACCATTTAAGTTTGGCCCAGAAGCAGGCGGCGCGGGAAAAGGCAGCCTCGAAAGCGGGAAAGTAGCTGCGGCTCAGGGTTCCAAGCATGCATCACGCGGCTCAGATCGCCCCATTAGCTATAAAAATAGTAGCTGCTTGCGCAGGTAATACGCGGGCTAGAGGCTGATTTGACCACCCTATTGTTGCCCCTTGGTGTTTTGGCCATCGAGTTCTACAATGTAGTCTCATTTGTACTTACGGAGTGAATGATGAACCACCAATCGTTTAGCGGCAAGAGCACTTCCATTGGCAATTCCAATGGTTTCAGGTTTGATGCCGCGCTGTTCAAGGCCAACCCCGAGTTTTTTGGCGAGGTACGCGGCACCGTGCTGGCACCAGGGCAGATGCTGGTGTCGGTCGTGCCCACGGGTGAGCAGGAGCCAGAGCCGCAGGACGAAGAGGGCAACCCGGTCATGCAGGCGTTTTTGAGTTTTCTGGAAGGCCAGATGGCCGCGCACCCGGAGCTGATAGAGCCAGTGACCGAAGCCCAGATGGCCCACATTGCCGCCCTGGTAGAAGGTGTGGAGCCCGATTGATGCAAAAAAACGGATGGAACCTGTTTCAGTTCAAACCGTTTGCACAGCGGCTGCAGGCGCTAACGCAAGACGTGACCCGCCTGGCCCAGGCCGACCCCGCTGGCTACAAGCAGCACTCCAAAACCAAACTGCTGGCATCCGTTTACCAGTCGATGACTGTCACGGTGCCCACCAACCCGGCAGACCCGGTGTTTCGGCTGGGGCACACCCTGGGCAAGAGCCATGGCAACTGGCGGCGCGTCAAAAAAGGACTGCCGCAGCGCTACAGGCTGTTCTTTATGTTCGCGTCCAACCCCTTGGCCGTGGTCATTTATGCCTGGCTGAACGATGAGGACACGCTTCGCAAAGAAGGCAGCCGCACCGATGTGTACGAAGTGTTTAAACGCATGCTGGAGCGCGGCGATGTGCCGTCCACCATAGACGAACTCATTCAGGGAAGCATTGACCCCCAGCCATGAAAAACCAGCCTAAAACCTTCATCCAAACCCTGGCCGAGCGCCTGCGTGAGCAAGCAAAGCGCTTTAACCCGGCGCTGGAGGCCGCACCTGTTGCAGTGCTGTGGACCGATGACCGCTGTGATTGGGAGGGCGTGCTGCCCAACCTGAAGTCGGCGATGCCAGAGTTGTTTTCGCTGGGGGAATACAAGCCACTGGAGCGCACTGGCCCTGGTGCTTGGCTGCGCATGGTGGCAGATGGTCAGGTGGGTGCTGACAGGGGTGGGCCACCAGCGGGAACTGTGCCTATTCTGTACCTGCCCGGTGTAGCAAACAGCAGCTTGCGCACGGACTTGCGCGCGGTGAAGGATGATCCCCAACTTGCCCCCATTGCCGAGCTGCAATACCGGGGCAACTTCTGGAGGCAAGAAAACACCAAAGACTGGACACTTCGCGCATTTTTCGAAAGCAAGCGCAATGGCTTGGGCCTGGCAACCAAGGGCGACCAACAAACCTTGGCAGCACTCAAACAGGCGCTGCCCAAGCTGCTCACCCGTTCGCTGGTGACTCTAGAAGGGCGGGCAATTGACCTGGCGTTTCTGGACGAAATACTCAACCCCAACCCCGCAGATGATGTGTTGCGCTGGCTGGCGGAGCCGGAGCAGCTTCGCTTGGATAAGGGTGAAGCCTGGCCCAGCTTTGTGGCATCCACCAAGCAGCGTTATGGCCTGGATTTAGCCAAGGGGGCGCTGGATGTTGCCGCCTTAGTGCTGGAGGCCCGTGAATCTGATGCGGCTTTTGTGCTCTGGCAAAAGTTTGTGGCGCGGCCTGATGAGCAGACTGGGTTGTATGACGTTTTCAAGGCTGTGCCCAAACCTGAGCTCTGGTCAGAAGCCGAGCGGTATCCGCGCGCAAATGAGGCAGACGAGGCTGAACTTTCTAAGGCTTTTAAGGCTCTAGTCCATATGGATAGTGCGCAAGCAGCTACTGAATTGATAGCGCTTGAGGCACAGCACGGCAAACGGCGCGAGGCAGTATGGGCGGGCATGGGCAAGGCACCTTTGGCACAAGCCTTGTTGCCGATGGTGACTGTGGCGAAGGCTACGATTCAGCCTGCCGTGGGCGGTAGCGTGGCGCACCAAGCTGCAACTTGGGCACAAGACGGTTGGGCGGTTGACGCTGCGGTCCTACAGGCATTGGCGATAGCGCAGGCTGCAGATTGCGTGGGCGATGTAGAACCTGCCTTGGCAGCGGTGTACCGACCCTGGCTGCAGCGATCTTCAGAATCTTTCCAACATCGCGTCGCAGCGGAGGGTTACCCAGCTAAGGTGGTAGACACTGTTCCCGAGGGCACCGTGGTTGTTTTTGTCGATGGGCTACGGCTAGACCTGGCTCGGCAGTTGGAGGCCACACTACAAACCTCTGGACTGGCAGTTGACTTCCAACACCGGTTTACCAGCGTTCCATCAGTGACCAGCTCGGGCAAGGTGTGGTGTTCTCCGGGCTACGTAGCGGCACAAACCTCCGACACGGCAACGGGCTTTGAGCCAGTTTTGCGGGTGGCGGGTGCGGATGGTGCTTACACCGCAGAGCGCCTGCGGCGCGCTATGCAAGAGCAGGGCTTCACCATCGTTGACCCCGACTCTCCAAGCATTGCCAGTGGGCGAGGGTGGGCCGAATTTTTGGATGACATCGATTCGGATGGCCACAACAAAGGCTTGCGCTTGGCCGAGGAGGCGCCGCGCCATGTGGCCAAGCTTGCCAAAACCGTTGAGCGACTGCTGAGCGCTGGCTGGCAAAGGGTGCGTGTTGTCACGGACCACGGCTGGCTGTTGCTGCCGGGGGGGCTGCCAAAAGTTGAGTTGCCGTCCAAACTGGCTGAGACCAAATGGGCACGTTGCGCGGTGGTGAAAGAGGCTGCGGTGGCCGTCGATGCTATGACGCTTCCTTGGAGCTATGGGCCAGAGGTGCGCATTGCCTTGGCACCCGGCATCGGTGCATTTAGAGCTGGGCAGGTGTATGACCACGGCGGTCTGACGCTACAAGAGTGCGTAGTGCCTCTGATAGATATTGTTGCCAACCCACCGGCACAAGGACGGCCCGGCATCAAAGCGGTGACTTGGAACACACGTAAAACCATTTGTAAAGTGGACGTCGCCTTTGCAGAGGGAGCAAACATCACCTTGGAACGATTGGGCAGTAGTGTTGGTGAGCCAGGTGTGGTGAGCTCAGAGGGCAAAGCTCAGGTGGTTCTGGACGAGGTAGATGATTTGATGGGCGAGACAGTTAGCTTGGTTCTGCGTCGTGACGGTCAGAAGATGGCAGAAGAAAAACTCCAATTTGGTGAGGTATGGCATGCAGCTTGATGATCTAGACCGCAAAGCGGCACAAGCCTTTGAAGGCTTTCTGGTGCGCAAAGACTTGGTGCGGCAGTTTGCACGCCAGTTCCCGGTGCCAACCTATGTAGTGGAGTTTTTGCTGGGCCGGTATTGCGCCACGACCAATGAGGCAGAGATTGCAGAGGGTTTGAGCATTGTTCAGCGGCAATTGTCTGAGCGCACGGTGCGTGCTGGGAACGAGGAACTGATCAAGTCCACGGCGCGGGAAAAAGGCCAGGTCAAGATCATTGACATTGTTTCCGCCAGGCTCGACCCCAAGACGGACTCGTATGTTGCGGAGCTTCCCAGCCTGAAGCTCAAAGACGTGCGTATTGATGCGGACAAGGTGCGGGAGCATCAACGCATGCTGACCGGGGGCTTTTATGCGGAAGTAACCCTGGGCTACGACCCGACGATTGCGCTGGAAAAGGGAGGTCGACCCTTTGCAGTAGAAGGTCTGCGTGCCATACAGCTTTCTAAAAACGATGTGTTGGTCGTATTGGCGGGGGCACGAGAGAAGTTCACATCTGCAGAGTGGAAAGACTTGTTGTTGCGATCCGTGGGCCTGGAACCTGCTGAACTCACTGACAGGGCAAAAGATGCCATGTTGCTGCGGATGGTGCCGTTTGTTGAGCGCAACTACAACATGGTGGAAATTGGGCCACGCGGCACGGGTAAATCCCATCTATTCCAACAGGTTTCGCCCTACGCGCACCTGGTGTCCGGCGGCAAGGCCAGCGTGGCGCGCATGTTTGTGAACAACGCCAACGGACAGCGCGGCCTAGTGTGCCAGTACGACGTAGTCTGCTTTGACGAAGTGTCAGGCGTGTCCTTTGACCAGAAGGACGGCGTGAACATCATGAAGGGGTACATGGAGAGCGGGGAGTTCTCGCGTGGCAAAGAAAGCATCCGCGCAGACGGTTCGATCGTGATGGTCGGCAACTTTGATGTGGACATTGAAACCCAGCAGCGCGTAGGCCACCTGTTTAGCCCACTGCCACCAGAAATGCGCGACGACACGGCCTTTATGGACCGTATCCATTGCTACCTGCCTGGCTGGGATGTGCCAAAGCTCAAGCCCACCTTATTTACAGACCACTTTGGATTGGTGAGCGACTTTCTGTCTGAGTGTTTTACCAATCTGCGCAATCAGAGCCGTGTGGCTGCGCTGCAAGGCAGGGTGTTCTTTGGCGGGGCACTTTCAGGCCGCGACATCAACGGCGTGAACAAGACTACCAGCGGCTTGTTGAAGCTGATGTCGCCAAGTGCCGATGCAACACCCAGCGAAGAAGATCTGGAATGGGCTGTGCGGCTCGCACTGGAGGTGCGCAGGCGCGTGAAAGAGCAGCAGAAACGCATCGGGGCCGCCGAGTTTCGTAATACCCACTTCAGCTACACCTTGGGCAACGAGGGAGTCGAAAAGTTCATCACGACGCCCGAGTTACAAAGCCAGAACGGCATTGGCGATGAGCCATTGGAGGCAGGACAGATTTGGACTCTGAGTCCTGGCGGTCCGGAAGAACACCCAGGCTTATTCCGACTGGAAGTAACCGAAGGACCGGGCAGTGGCGTTCGCGTTTTGAACAAGCCTGTGCCCCAGGCCTTCCAAGAGTCGATCCGTTGCGCGGAGCAAAACCTTTACGCAAGAGCAATGAGTTTGGTGGGCGACCGTGACCCGCGCGCGCACGAATTTTCAGTGCAGTTGCGTGGGTTTGATGCGGCCAAGTCGGGTGCCAAAACGGGTGTGGCCTCACTCATCGCACTGTGCGGAGCGTTGCTCAGGAAATCCGTGCGCGGTGGACTTATCGTGACCGGTGAAGTCACCGTGGGTGGAACCATCGAACCCATCCACAACGCTGTAAGTCTGGCTGAAATGGCGATAGAGAAGGGCGCGAAATCGCTACTGCTTCCTGTGGCTTGCCGTAAACAGCTGTTTGATCTTTCAGACGATATGGCGACCAAGCTCGATATTGAGTTCTACCAGGATGCGCGGGATGCGTTGATGAAGGCATTGGCCGACTAGCTGGAGCCATGATGAATCCTGGTGACAAAGTTCGACTTATCGCCAATCCGGGGCGCGTGGGCATCGTTGGAAACGAAACCGACGGACCTGCACACCGGTTGCGGTTGTTAGTGAATTTCCTGGATGGGGATGAGCAGTTTGTGCTCAAAGGATCCTTGGAAAAAGTTGAGAAGGAGCAGGCAGGCCCATACCAATTAATGGCATCAGGTCGATATGGTCGGGTTTCAGATTTGCGCGGTGCGATTACCTACTATCGACTAAGTGGCAAGCTGGCAAATTTGATCTATAGCTTGAACACGACAAATACCCAATTTCTGCCATATCAATTCAAACCCGTATTGCAGTTCTTGGATTCTCCGAGCAGTGGCATCTTGATTGCTGATGAGGTGGGTTTGGGGAAAACAATTGAAGCAGGGCTCATTTGGACGGAGTTACGCGCCCGTCAGGATGCACGTCGTCTACTCGTCGTTTGCCCTGCGATGTTGAAGGAAAAGTGGAAGATGGAGTTGGCAGATCGTTTTGGTGTTCAAGCCGAAATGGTCGATGCAGGCGAGTTGCACAAGAAGCTCGAAGGAGTTCGTGATCGTAGGCATGAAAGCTTTGCATTGATTGCTAGTGTTCAAGGCCTTCGACCATCTAAAGGTTGGGATGATCTGGAGGAGCAAAGCCAATCCTCTTCAGCAAAGCTTGCCCGATTTCTGGATGAATTTGATCTCGATGAGCCTTTGCTGGACCTTGTGATCATCGATGAGGCGCACTACCTCCGCAATCAGGAGACCCAGACCTATCGGCTCGGCGCACTCTTGCGCCCAGTAGCGCTAAGCATGGTCATGCTCTCGGCTACGCCAATTCAGCTGCGCAACAGGGATCTGTTTAACTTGTTGCACCTTTTAGATGAAGATGCGTTCCCCTACGAATGGTCGTTTGATTCGTCTCTAACCGCCAACGCCCCAATCGTTCGATTGCGTGATTCTGTATTGGCGGGATCGGTAGACCCGGAGCAGTTTGTTAGCGCTTTGGATGAAGCGCTAGGGGGGCGCTTTTTTGAGGATAACGAGCAGCTCGAGTTTTTGAGAAGTAACCCACCAAATGCGGTCTTATTGGAGTCGCCGAGGGGGCGCTCAGAGTTGGCTGACCAGCTGGATCGGATCAACCCGCTAACCAAGGTGGTCACTAGAACCTTGAAGCGCGACGTGCACGAAAACAAGGTTCAAAGGGAGCCGCAGGTCTTAAGAGTGAAGCTGTCGCAGGCGGAGCAGACCTTTTACGACTTGGTTACAGAGAAGGTTCGCGACTATTGTTTCGACTTGGACATAGCAGAGGGATTCATGCTGACCATTCCGCAGCGCCAAATGGCCAGCTGTATGGCTGCAGCATGCGATGGATGGCTGCGCAAGGCTGCAGATGCAGAACAGACAGATGCAGAAACCGTATATGAAATCTACGGTGACGATGAGGCGAAACGCGGAAAGAAGAAATCAATTGGTCCGTTAATGCGTGAGTTGATCAGCATCGTGCAAACAGCGGGTGACGCAACGGCTTTGCGCGAAGACGATAGCAAATACCGTGAACTTCGCAAAAACTTGAAAGCCTACTGGAAGAAGTATCCGGACAAGAAAGTAGTTCTCTTTTCCTTCTACAAGAACACTTTGTACTACCTAGCTGAGCGCTTGGCAGAAGACGGAATTGTTGGACTGGTGCTTCATGGGGGGATGGACAAGCAAGAACTGTTGACCCAGTTTGCATCCGAAGCGGGTATTAAGATTCTCCTCTCTTCCGAGGTGGCTTCGGAAGGTGTCGACCTGCAGTTTTCCAGTTTGCTAGTGAATTACGACTTGCCCTGGAACCCTGCAAAGATTGAGCAGCGAATAGGGCGTATTGACCGGATAGGCCAGGAGGAGAGCAAGATCCTCATCTGGAATTTGGTTTACGAAGACACGGTCGACGATCGGGTTTATGAGTTGCTTTTGGAGCGATTGAACACTTTCAACCGGGCTCTAGGCTCTATGGAGGTCATGTTGGGTGACATGATCCGAACTCTTGGGTACGAACTGCTTTCGCACAAGCTATCTGCTGCGCAAGAAAGTCAGCGAATCAACAGTGCCTGCCAGGCTATTGCCAACCTTAACCGTCAGCAAGAAAAATTAGAGGCTGAAGCGACCAATCTCATAGCGCATAGTGACTTTATTCAAAACAAAGTTAAGGCGGCAAATGAACTAGGTCGTTACATACGCGGCGAAGATCTTTTCCCCTATGTGAAAGACTTTTTGGATAGGCATTACGAAGGGTGTCGACTAATTGCCAGCCGCATGAACTCAGCAGAATATGCGTTGGAGTTGTCGATTCAGGCAAGACTGGATTTTTCGGATTTCTTGCAAGCAAACCGTCTCACTGGAAAGACACAATTGTTGTCGTCCGCTCCACCGAAGCTACTGTTTGAGAACAAGCTTGGGAAAGCGCAAAGAGCTGTTGAGAGAATCGCGCAGGACCATGCCTTGGTGCGATTTGTCTCGGAGAAGCTCAAAGCATCCGGTAAAGGACCGATTTATTTTCCTGTGTCAGCAATTCAGCTGGACGCAGCGAAAGTGACGGTTCCCAAAGGAATTTACATCTACACCGTTGCGAGGTGGTCAGTATCTGGCTCCCGTGAAATAGAGCGCCTAGAGTATGTTGTGCACTCTCTTGGGACTGGCGTCACCTTGGATGGCGAGTCCGCCGAAGCGCTTGTGAATGTTGCAGCTTTAGACGGCAAGGATTGGTTGAGCGCTGGTGCAGAGGTAGACAACGATGAAGCTGCACGACTGCAAGACGCTTGTAGGGCTGATCTTGAGGAAGAGTTTGTGCAATTTCGCGATGCGCACAAACGGGAGGACGCGGACCGCATTCGACTTATGGTGAAGTCTCTCCAGCAACATCTAGAAAAAAAGAGATTGAAGGCAATGGATCGAATTGCTAACTATGAGTTGTCTGGCAATGCCAAACGGATGCGAATGATTCCAGCTGAGCGTGGACGAATTAAGAAGGAAGAACTACGCATAGAGCAACGAATTGCAGAGCTACGATTGCGAGCAGAGACCAAGGCACAAGATAGTGTTGTTTCGTCTGGAGTAATAAAGGTTCAGTAATAAAAATTTAGGGAGAGGGAAATGGCAAACTTGAGAGATGCATTGAAGGCGGCATTGTCCGCTTCAGGTAGTCAGGAAAGCAAACCTGGGATTCAAAAAGCGGCAGACAAAAGTCACGACGTTCATCATGGGTCAAAACTTCAGACTCCAGTTTTAACTGTTTCGGACGCTGAATTTTTGCGCTTGCAGAAATTGGGACTACGACGCGTAATACCCTCAAGTCCTATTGCAGATCGAAGGCCACAAAGGACTGAACGACCAGCCGTCGCATTGGCAAACAAGGCCCAATCAATTCCATCTAGGCCACATGTTGAGCCCAAACCATTGCCCGAGTTTCAGTTGTTGATTGCGCCAAATGCAAAGTTTTTGCTTCGCGCTACCGACGATCGGAGTCAAGTGCTTTTGTCAGGTGTCGACCTTAAAGGCAGAGCTAATCAATGTTTTGTTGGCAAGGCATTGCAACAGCGCGAAGTTGCACTGGGCTTGGATTTCGGAACCTCAAGTGTAAAAGTGGTGATTGGCGATGCCGCTCTGGACAAAGCCTATGTTGTGCCCTTTCTTCACGGAAATGACGTTTCCGCTTATTTGCTACCGACGCGGGTTTTTGAGACGGAAGGCAATTTTTCACTGGTGCGCGGGTTAAAAGAGTATCGAGATTTAAAGCTATCTTTTGTCGCAGACCCGGACAGTATTGAGTTTCAAGTGCGGATCGTTGCATTCCTTGCACAAGTTATTACCAGGGCACGTGGCTGGTTTTTTTTAACTCATGCTGCGCTTTATCGTTCGACGGAAATCTTTTGGAAAATCAGTGTGGGTCTGCCTGCAGCCAGCAGTTTTGCATCAGCTGTTACTACCCCGTTGGAAAAGCTAATTCATTTGGCATGGCATTTTTCTGCGATACCGGACAAGTTGAATCGCAGTGAGATCATGGCGGCATTGTCTGGATTCAGTTCAGTGAACGTTGAGAGTGCAGGTGTGGAGGTAGCGGTGGTTCCTGAAATTGCCGCACAAATATACGGATTTGTAGTGTCCAACTCGTTCGACAAGATGGCCGCTAACAACTACTTGATGGTCGATGTTGGCGCCGGAACTGTGGACTCATCCCTTTTCCACGTGAAGCCGGGAAGAGGCGGGAAATGGGATTTTGATTTTTATACGACTGTGGTTGAACCACTTGGCGTAGTCAACTTGCATCGAAACAGAGTTAACTGGTGGTGTGAGCAATTTGAGAAAGTGAACGCTGATGGAGCGCTGACAAAGGACTTGCTTGACACCAAATTTCAAACCGATTCAAAACACCCAGAGCCTGAAGACTATCGTGAGTATTTCGATGGCATTCAGGTCAAGCTGAGAGAGGGCGTTGAGTCGCCTGATAAGAAGTTTTTCGATTATCAGGTTGTGACGCAAGTCCGAGGCAAGACTCTATGGCGAGCATGGAAAGCAGACTTGCTTCCTAAGCAAGCCATTCAGAGCATCCCGTTCTTTTTGTGTGGTGGCGGCTCTAGGATGCAGTATTACTTGGCACTTGAGAAAGAACTCCTTCCGCAAACTGGTTTTAGTTGGTTGCAGGCTGAGGCGTGGACCCTTGGCGTTCCAGGCGATCTGGTCGCAGATGGACTTGCCGAGGAAGACTTTGACAGGGTTTCAGTGGCCTATGGGCTCAGTAAGCTCGAAGTCGGACAAGTTTTACGAGCAGCACCTATGCCCAAGGTGGAGGTTCAGCCGGTCGACACATGGCGCAACAATTACGTGGACAAAGACCAATGCTGAACCAACCTCGATTGTTTCCACGCGTCAAACTAGGGTACAAAAAATGACAATTCAAAAATACGAAGTAAATCAATACATGATCGGGAGTTTGCTCGCCAAGGTGCGCGAGGGTGAGATAGCGATCCCCGAGATTCAGAGACCGTTTGTGTGGGATGCATCGCAGGTCAGAGACCTATTGGATTCTTTGTACAAAGGCTATCCCATTGGCTATTTAATCGCTTGGCGAAATCCAGACGTGAAGCTAAAGGATGGTGGATTGGCCCAGGGACGGATGATTCTTATCGACGGGCAGCAGCGTGTAACGGCGTTGGCGGCAGCCGTATTGGGGCAACAAGTCGTCAACAAGGACTATCGGAAAGTTCACATTCGAATCGCTTTTAATCCGATCAAGGAAGAGTTCAAAGTCGCAGATGCGGCCATCGTCAAGGATGCGGCTTGGATTCCTGATGTGTCTACGATCATCGGGGGAAAAGTTGGGCTGTTGAAGGCTGTACGCGACTACCAGAAAGCCAATCCAAATGTTGAAGAGGAAAAAATTGAAAATGCGCTGACCGCTCTGGGAGACGTCGCCAAGAAGCAAGTCGGTCTTATTGAATTGGCCCATGAGCTCGATATTGACACTGTCACGGAAATTTTCATCCGTATCAATTCAAAAGGAACGGTACTTTCGCAAGCAGACTTTGTAATGTCAAAGATCGCAGCGGATGGCAAATACGGCGGTCCTTCCTTACGCAAGGCGATTGATTACTTTTGCCATTTGGCAGTTGAGCCTGGCTTTCACGCGCAGATCAAAGACAACGATCCCGAATTTGCTGCCACTGAATACTTCCCGAAGATGGCCTGGTTAAAAGGTGACAACGAGGATTTGTACGATCCGAGCTATGTTGATGTGTTGAGAGTGACATTTGGAATCGAATTCGGTCGTGGAAAGCTTTCTGATCTCGTCAGTCTGCTTTCGGGTAGAAATTTTGTTACCAAGCAATATGAAGAAGAGATTGCGGAAAAATCATTTCAAAAGCTGTCCGAAGGTGTAAATCGGTATATCAACGAAACGCATTTCAAACGCTTTGTGATCATCATTAAGTCCGCTGGGTTTATCGTGAATTCGATGGTGCGCTCTCAAAATGCTTTGAACTTTGCATATGCGCTTTATTTGGGCCTGCGGCGTAAAAACGTAAATGAGGCCCTGATTGAAAAACTGGTGCGGCGTTGGTTCGTGCTTTCTATTCTCACGGGCCGCTTCTCAGGTGCTGCGGAATCGCAGTTTGAAAAAGATATTCGGTTGGTAAATGAACCTGATTTTTCAGAGGTACTGGCGCGCACTGAGCAAGCAGAGTTATCCGACGCCTATTGGGAGTTTGGCCTAGTTCAGTCCCTGGAGGTTTCTGCGACCAGCCATCCATTGTTTTGGGTTTTTGTTGCAGCCCAGATAAAGGCGAACGACAAAGGGCTGTTGTCAAGCGATGTCACTGTGGGACAGTTGGTTGCACATTTGGGCGACGTACATCACATCTTCCCAAGACAGATGCTTAAGGATGCAGGCAAATCTCGCGCGGAGTACAACCAGATCGCCAACTATGTTTACACCCAAGACTCCATAAACATAAAAATCGGAAGTAAGTCTCCTCATATCTACTTTGCGGGAGTTCTTGCCCAGTGCGATGGTGGTCCGCTCGCATATGGCGCAATCAATTCGCAGGAGATACTGCGTGAAAACTTGGCCGCCAATTGTTTACCTGAGGTGGCATTAACAATGGCAACTGCAGACTATCCAGAGTTTTTGAGGCAACGACGTAAGTTGATGGCCGAGAAAATCAAGGCGTACTACTTCAATTTGTAGTGCCAACTTACAACCGCCACAAGCTCCTGCAGCACCTGCGCCAGCAGTTCCAGATCGACTGGTGGGGCCACCACGGCATCGCCCACTGGGCGCGCGTTCGCGCCAACGGCCTAATGCTGGCGGGCCAAACAGGTGCCAACCGACATGTCGTGGAGTTGTTCGCCTTCTTTCACGATTCCCGACGATTCAACGAGCATGTGGACGATGGCCATGGCGCACGCGGTGCTGCCTTGGCACGCCGTTTGAAAGGCCAGTATTTTGACGCCACCGATGAAGAAATGGATTTGCTTCACTTCGCCTGTGTGCATCACAGCGATGGCATGACTAAAGGTGACCCGACCGTTCTTACCTGTTGGGATGCCGATCGCCTTGACTTGGGCCGTGTTGGTATTGCTCCCAAGGCCAAATATCTGGGCACAGAGGCAGCGCGCAGCCAGATCTGCATGGACAAGGCCAACCGCCGAGCCCAGGTCTGGTGTGATGTCTATGATGCAAGGAATTGGGGGAAATAAGAATGAGCGACAGCGCACGCCTTTACGCCTACAAGGCACTTTTTGAAGCCAAACGGCTGGTTACCCGCGCCGACATGATGGAGGTGGCCGAGGTGTCGCTGGCCACATTCAAGCGGGACATCGCCAAGTTGCGCGACCAGATGGGCATGCCCATTCTGTTTGACAAAGACCGGGCGGGCTATTACCTGGACCGAAACAACCTGTCGACCGAAATGCCAGGGCTCTGGTTTAACCCCGAAGAATTGGTAGCTCTCCTCACAATTCAACGCTTAATTGAGCAATTGGAACCCGGCCTGGTGGGCCTCAAGCTGCGGCCACTGCAAAAGAAATTGACAGACCTCCTGGCGGCCAAGGGCCTGGGTGAGGCGGAGATTGCCAAACGCGTGCGCATGACGTTTGCCGGCAAACGCCAGCTGGAGCTCAAAGCGTTTGAGCAGGTTGCCTTGGCCACCATCAGCCGCAAGCAGATCAAAGTGACACACCTGAATCGTGAGCGGGCAGAGCGGGTGGAGCGCACCATATCGCCCCAGGAGCTGGTGCACTACAGAGACAACTGGTACATCGACGCCTGGTGCCATCTGCGCAATGGCATACGCAGTTTCGGGCTCGATGCCATCGAAGATGTGCAGATACTGCATGCCGCGGCAAAAGAAGTCGACACCGCAGAATTGCGGCGCATCACGCAAGGCAGTTATGGCATCTTTGCAGGCCAGGCCACTGCGTGGGCCGTGCTGCGTTTTACTAAGCACCGCGCCCAATGGGTCGAAGGCGAACTGTGGCATCCACAGCAAATGGCCACGCGCGAGCCCGACGGCAGCTACCTGCTCAAGGTGCCTTATTCCGATGACCGTGAGTTGTTGGGCGACATCCTGCGGTTTGGCGCGGATGTGCAGGTGCTGGAGCCCAAGGAATTGCGGGCCAAGGTGCAAAAGACCTTGCTAGAGGCGGTGGGGAAATATATTTAACGCTCAGTGCACGGCCTAGCCAATAGTTTGTTGGATCAAACTCTCTGTTTGCCGTGACACAACCCACTCCAAATGCACCCTGGCTCGGGTCAGCCCCACAAACAGCAAACGCCGGTTAAGCGGATCAAGTTGAGCGATGTCGCATTCCGTCAGCACCACCGCGGACGCGGCCTGACCTTTGAAGCGCCTGATTGACTCGATCAGCAAGAGGGTGTCCCGAATTTTGTGTAAACGGCGGTTGAGTTAGACGCGCGGCATGCGCTCGTCAAACTGGATAGTAAATCGATTCAAGGCTGCCTTCCAATCCCGTATCGGCATGGTCCACTTTTGGCTGATGTTGTTCAGCGCCAGGTAGAACAATTTGAATACGGCCTCATCGGTTGGAAACGAGCCTCTGGTCTTGGTGATTTTCCTCAGGCTCATGTTCACGGACTCAATGGCGTTGGTCGTGTAGATTACTTTGCGGATGTCGGCAGGGTAATCGAAGAACGGCGTCAGGCGCGTCCAGTTGCGCCGCCAGGACTGCCCAATCGGCGCGAATGATGCATCCCATTTTGCCTCGAATTCCGTGAGCCTGAGCAAGGCCTCGTCCTCGGTGGCGGCGCTGTAAATCAAGCGTAAATCGGCAGCAACTTCCTTGCGCTGCTTCCAGCCCACGAAGTTCAGGCTGTGGCGCACCATGTGGACCAGGCAAAGCTGCACTGCGGTCTTGGGGAACACCGCCTCAATCGCGTCCGGGAAGCCCTTCAAACCGTCCACACAGGCAATGAAGATGTCGGCCACGCCCCGGTTCTTCAGCTCAGTCACCACCTGTAACCAGAACTTGGCACCTTCGGTTTGGGCCATCCACAGGCCCAGCACCTCCTTGATGCCGTCCAGGTTGACGCCAATGGCCAGGTACAGGGCTTTGACCCGCACGGCGCCGCTGTCGCGCACCTTGACGTGAATGCAGTCCATGTAGACGATGGGGTACAGGGCGTCCAGTGGGCGCGACTGCCAGGTTTTGACTTCATCCAGAACAGCGTCAGTCACCGAGGAAATCAACGTGGGCGACACCTCTGCGCCGTACATTTCTTGCAGGTGGCTTTGAATCTCGCGTACCGTCATGCCCCGTGCATACAGCGACAGTATCTTGTCGTCAAAGCCGCTCCAGCGGGTCTGGTGCTTAGTGATGATTTGCGGCTCGAACGTGCCAGCTCGGTCGCGGGGGATTTCTATGGGCAGTTCGCCGAAGTCGCCTTTGAGCGTTTTCTTGCTGCGCCCGTTGCGGGTGTTGCCGGCTTCGTTGGCCACCACTTGGTTCTTGCCGTGGCCCAGGTGGTCGGTCATCTCGGCCTGCAGTGCCCGTTCAACCAGGGCTTTGGTGAGCTGTTTTAGGATGCCATCCTGGCCAATTAAATCTTCAGGCTTCTTGTAGTTCACTAGCAGCGCGTCTATGAGTTCGGTGGGTAACGGATTCTTCTCTACGGTCATCATTGCTCCATGCAAGACGGCAGTTTCCTGCCAAAAGACCGTTTACACAAAACTTCTTACACCCCCAATCAGCAACTGACCTTCCTTCCAGATAGGCGTGCTGCCTTCGTCAAACTGGCCGGTAAAGTGGTTCAAAGACCATTGCCCCAGTTTGTCCAACCCCTGAAGCACCGATCGTTCGCGACCTCGCATGCTCACCACAGCGATGTCGGCAAGAGCGAATCCACGCTCAAGGCAACGTTCCACCGCTTTCACCGTGCAAGGGGCAATCTTCTCCGGTGACTCGTAAACGATGGGGTCGGTGATTTCGCCCTCAAAAGGCGACATCGCCTCGACTTCCACATCGGTCAGCCCGAGCATGTTGATGAGTTGGACCAGAGCGCGTGGGGTCCGGAAGTTCTCATGCGAGGTGACGATGACCGCGTCCGGCAGATCAAACGCAATGCGGTCTTTGTAGAGTTGCTGCTCGGGGTCTTCCAGCAAGACAGCTTTGCCCTGCACCCTGAGCCGCGAAAGAAGGGCCTGCACCCATTCGGGTTGCATGTCCTGCATCTCATCCAGAATCAGGAGGTCCAAATCAGGTTCAGCCAGTTCCAGCAATTCGGTGCAGCGTGCAGCCAACTTGTCGAAAGCCCCATCCTGCTTAAAGTCCACCTTCTCGTCATTGCGCCGGAGCACACGCCGGGCATATTCGTGAAATGTTTCCGCGGGCGAGCGCACTGGCGCCAGCTGAGAAATGTGGTCTGCCAAAGCCCGGTTAAAGCAGATGTAGGCAGCCTTCTGACCCGCAGCATCTGCATCGCGCATCAGACGCAGCGCCAACTGGGTTTTTCCGGAACCTGCTGTGCCCACGACCCGCACCAGGCCGGAGGCAGATGCGATGCGTGGTACCCAGGTCGCCAGCCCGGCAGACATGCGTGTGGCCGATTGCTGGATGCGACCGGACAGTGCCGACACATCCGGTGCAACCCGAAACTTGTTCTCGAAAAATGCCAGCACACGCGGATGATTCGCTGCATTGGGCAAGCCGGGTCCCAGTGTTTGTGAGATGCGCGAAACGATGTTGCCGATGTCGTCGCTATCCACGATGCGAGCACGAGGCCACTGCACTGTTTCTGACTGAACCTTGAGGTGAGGCAACACCAGCAAATGGCTGAGATGCACGTTAAGGGCAGTGTCCTCAAACCGTGACCTCAATGCTCCGTATTGCAGGCCGACCTGGCGGGTGATGTTTTTCACCTGACCGCCATAGGTCTTGAAGATGCCCTCGGGTGTGAAATCAACGTCTCCGGACTTGACCTCGATCAGCAGAACGTCCCCGGCCTGGTTAACGACCACGATGTCGATCTCGCCATGCTGTTCCTGTGCCCCGATGCCTCGGGACCAATCAACGCTGTGAAACAGGGAGTAGGCATCAGACAGGCCCCGTTCAAGCGTCTGAAGAAGCTCTAGTTCTGCATGTTCTCCCGCATTGAATGGGTGCGATTGGAGGGGTAGGGTGGGGCATAGGCGGGCCATGCCGGGATTGTATGAATGTTCAGTGGCGCTGATCCGGCATCAATGTTCTGAAACAGGAGCACCCGGCATCGAAATCAAGTCGAACAGTGCCTGTGACGCCATTGCGGTTGCGTACAACCCTGACTTCTGCAAGTCCATCCCACTCTTCGTCGGTGCGATACAAATCGTCTCTGTACAGCAGCAACACAGAGTCGATGGTGTCTTCCATGATTTCAGTTAAGTGGAGGTCGCTGATCGTTGGTAGTTTGTTAGCACGCTGGTCAATTTCCGGACCTAACTGCCATGTAAGAACGACTGGACAGTTCAGGACCACTGCGATGGTCTTAAGTTCCCTCAGTAGGGACTGAACGTAAGAGCGTTGGACTGGGCTATCGTTTGAAATCTCATGGGGTGGCAACTCAGGAGACAAAAGCGTGAGGCTTGATTTTCGTAAGCCATCCACCACCAGCAGAGAAAGCCCCTTGCGTTCGTTGAAACTGTCCTTTGCAACCTGAGTGGCTCGAAATGCTTCGAAAACCGTTGATTCAGCAACATTTATCGACGCACTTGATAAGGTTGATGCGGCGTGATTGACGGCTATCCACTGCGTTGCATCTAACGTACCTTGATGGATCTCTTGGAGCGGAACCCCCGACATCTGAGACAACATGCGCCGTGTCAGGGAATGGCGATCTGTAGTTGATGAATAAATGGCAGTTGGTTCGTTCTTCTTGACTGCGGAATGAAGCAGTGCCCCCAAAGCAAAACTTGTTTTACCGATGCCTGGGCGTCCTGCAACCACGTACAGATTGCCCGGCTGAAAACCGCCGATCATCTGGTCAAGGTCGAAAAAGCCAGTAGTTGTTCCAGATAGCTTTGGTCGACCGGAACGCGCCGTTGAAATGAGCGCCATGGTGCTTTCAACCAATGACCCAACAGAATGTGTGTTTTGCATGTCTGAATGTCCAAAGAAATGCGGTCGCTAAAGGCGGGAATCAAACAGTTGCGAGGTGTGTTGTGATGAGCTCGGCCCATGTTGATCCGCCAGCCGTACTGCCTCGTTCAATCCGGGAGGCAACCGCCAACCGCTCGTTTACCCATCCAAGAAAGGGCTCAAACAGGTGGTCCGTCCAAAGTGCTTCTCTGGTGGGCCAGATTTTCTCTGTCGGTTCGCACATCGAACAGTAAAAGCCGCCCATGGTGCTGACTGGATAGGCATCCAAACTCAAAAGCATGTCCCAACAAGTTCCATCGATCTCGCAAACCACACTAAGGTCGTTTTCGCAAATTGACGCAAGGAGACGTTCATCGTGAAAATCCAGCCGCAGCAGGATCTCCCTGTGTGTAACGCATTCAATATGTAAGGGCACGCTGAAGCGACGGCGAGACTTCACCCACCACGCCATGAATGCACGCTGGCAGTGAGGCCGGAGACCAGCGCTCACTGGCATTGACGTTGCTCTCTACGGCTAAGGTAGGGACCTTTTGTCAGCCGTGTGCGTTCGTTCAAGAGGTGCTTTTCATTGATCGATCGCATGCGAGTCAGCATTCTCAGACGTGCGGCTGGATTTGCCGAGTGAATCGAAATCTGGGGTGGCTTGAATCCTTCTGAAATGACTGCCTTTTCAATCCATTGGACTACGTCATATCCGGTGCCACTTGAGTCATCGCCCAAATCATGTGCAAGGTTGACTTCGCAAACTAAACCCGTTTTTAGCAAAGCGATGACATCGTTTGGCCGGTAGGCTCGAATCCATCCATCAGGGGTAGGACGTTCTTTGTCAAGGTAGACCCGCAAGCACGGGTTGGGATGCCAGTGATTTTTATCTGACATGTCCTGCAACCTGGCAGCTTCGCCGGCGGGCTCGATTTCGCATCCATGCACCTCACCGTCAAAGTGAGCCGTGACAAACCGTCCCAACCCGGGAACCCACTCAAACTCTACTTTGATGGAAACGGCACCGGTGTCTTCGTCCGCCTGGATGTAGGTCTCTCTGCACTTTGAAAAGTGCTGATTGATAGATTCAATTTGTCCACCCGTGAGATGAAAGCTTTTTTCAGTAAGTCCCATTTTGCTCTCCGTATTATTAGTTCAGTATCTCAATGAATATGACATTTAGTGTCGTATTTAGACAATGCCGGTTCATGAAATAAATAGACTGAATCCACATCAAAATGGCCATGGAGACTGCTTGAGGCTCTTTCCCTTCGAATCGTTAGCTGGACCTGTCAGTTTCTTGGGCCTCAATGCGGGGGAACTTCCGGCGAGAAACTGTTTGAAAGCATGTTGCGGACTTACGCCCAACATCAGCTGTCCGATGATGTAAATCCGGTACTCGCGAATATCTGGAATGTAAAGTGCCTTTCGGAATTTATAGAAATCCCACATGGCCTGTGTTGCTGCTGACTCCGAAAGTACCTTGGCACATTCCTTCTCTTGTGTATCTCTCTGCATACAACCCTTTCGAAACAAAGTTTTCTAAACTGATTGATGGGGCAAGGCACCTTGTTGCAGCACGGTGCCTTAGCTCATGGAGATGTGAGTATTAAAAAAGATGCGACATATTGCGTCGCAATTGATCTGCAGGATGAAAGCAGGGTGCCACGGTTCAACAACGTGCTGGAACCCATCACCGCGATCAAATCGCGATGCTGCTCTCTGTGGTGCTAAGGGTGCTGAACTGAGCCTTAGGAGGCGATTTGACGGGCCAATGCCACGGGCGCCAGAACTTCCACCTGGCGCCCGAAGCCACGTAGCCACCAAACCAAATGCTCGCTCTCGGTGACGGTAGCCGTTATCTCAAATTGTTGATCAAGCTCCACCACGGATTGATCTTTGCTTAGACGGCTCTCCGTAAGAAATAGTCCTAGCTTTTTGTCAATCCGGAATTTGAGTCGAATCATTTTGCCGCGGCTGTATCCGAATCCCCCTTGCTCCTCATAGGCATCCAGATCGAAGCCCTTAAGCGGCGGAAAGGGCAATCGGGTGTCTACCGCCTTGGTGATGCGGCTGACAGCCAGACTGCGTTCATCTTCGTAGCCCTCGAATCGAACAACCAGAACCAGCCTTACTCCCTGCTGGGCCAAGCCAAGAGGCATCACGCGGTGCTTCTTACGTTTAGACGCCTGATTGCAGTATTCCACTTCCAGCCAGGTTTCGTGAAACAGGGCCTGGCTGATGACTTCTAAAACACCAGCTTGGATGTCCGGTGGCAGTAGTGCAACGCTGGGACTAACCACCCGGACTTTGCTAAGCCAACGGCGTTCTGCTTTGACATCTGATGCTTCGTTGAGGTTGAAGCGCGCCTGGTTAAAGAAACCATCCATTGCTTGCTTCAGGCTGGAAGGCAGCAGATTTCGCAGGTACTTCTCTGCCAGGTTCAGAAGTAGCGATTCATGCAAGGTCAGACCTGGGATGGAAATGCCCTTTGCGTCACGGGCCCATTTGTAGCCGTAGGGTTTGCCGGAGTCGTCCCTTTCAATTGCAAACTGTGCTGAAAGCACCTCCAACTGTCTCTGGATGGACCGCAGGTCTCGGTCGTACCCCATCTCCAACAGTCGTGTATGCATCTGCACTGCGGAAATCTTGCCAACTTTAGGGATCATGTCGAGCATTGCCAGCGTCATGAGCAGCGTTTCGTGGTTGCTGGGGCGCGCATTTGATTTCGCAGAATGCTTAACCTTCCTGGATTGTGATTGGGTGACCATGTCAGAAATTGTTGTGCTTGTTAACGACACATTGTGACGTAACCTTTAAGATGATTGAAAGTCACAAACTGGAGGGGAGTTATATGCAATCGGATGCCATTCGGTCAGCGATGGAACAGCGGGTAAGTGAGATCTTGTTTTACGTTTGGGACCCCATCGGGGTCAACGGCATGCCTTCATGCCGGGATGAATATGAGAACTACGTTCCCATTGTTTCCGCATATCTCCTGCACGATATGTCTGAGGTGGGTGTCGATGCACTGCTGATGTTCATCATGGAGGAGTACATCGGAGTGGGTCTGACTAAACTGCCGCGTCGCAAGCACCAGCATTTGGAAACTATGCGGATGCTGATGGAGTGGAAGCAGGATTTCTATCTTCAGCAACCAGATGCAAAATCCGCAGCGCCTCAGTTCTCCGAGGATTCAAGATTTCTGGAACAAATTGATTGGTCGCGTCAGCAACGTGAGATTCGGCGGGGGAGGGCGGGGAAGGCAAATGTGTCGGTGAATTCTTAGCGAAGTTGAATATGTCAAACACGGTACTTCTCCATGCTACGAATCTAAATGGTCTTGCGTTTCCTTGGTGCTTTGCGCAATGGCTGTTTTTTGATCTTGCAGCCTAGGGAGAATCATTCGGTACTAACTAATTGAGGGAATTAGCATGGATTTTTTCGAAGTTCATTATCAAAAGCTGCAAGAGACAAAATGTGCAGTTGGTGACTGGAATGGTCGAATACCGCACAACTGGTTTAACGCCGTTATGCCGCTTGCTGCGCGCAATAGCAATATGACTTACAAGTTGTCCAAGAATAAGGTAAGTCGCTCTGAATTGTTCGATATGGCACGAGATACAAAAAACATCTCCATTGAGAGCTGTTGTGTGTCTATTTTCGCTTGGGGAGGAATGAAAAAGGCTCATGGCGTTGCGCTTTTCAGCAGGAATGCGAAGTGGTTAATCTTGGCCGATGAAATTCGACAAGGGAAATATGATCGAGCCGAGGCTTACAACAGGTTTTCAAAGTTACGCGCAAATGGCGATGTCCCTGGTATGGGGCCGGCATACTTCACCAAGTTAATTTTTTTTCTGCAACCCAGTTCTCCTCGCGGTTACATCATGGATCAATGGACTTCAGCATCCATCAATCTTCTATTCGGTCAGATCGTAAAAACCAAAGTTAGCAAGCAAGCTAAAGGTCGTGGTGGCTTGGATGAGACTGTCTGTGACAGTAACTCCTCTGTAGATTACGAGTTGTTTTGTGCTGGTATCGAGCACACTGCAAAAAGATTGGGCGTTAGACCGGAGCATGCGGAAGAAATGATGTTCTCGAAGGGGGGGAAGCATAAGGGGGCGTGGCGACAACATGTCATAAGTGAACGGCTTAAAAATGCAAGTACCACCAAAGGTGGTCAACCCGCATAAAGATCTCTTAATTTTTCAAGAAATCTTTTGCAGGCTATATCCACCGACCATGGTTCCCAAGGCGTTCCTCCGTAAATCGCCACCAACGGATCCTGTTTGATTGGTTTAACTTCAATGCCCAAGACATCACGAACTTCCGCGGGCGACCAACCTGCAATGTGAACTGCTTCGCTGGCTGCAGCCAACACATCGGCTTGCTTGTGCTTTTCGTATTCATCACCAACCCAGGTGCCCACCATGTAACGATCAAGGACTGTCTGTTGCAATCGACTCATCATGAATTGAAACGGTAGCCCGAGAATGGGCTTCAGCGGTGAGATTGGGTCAAAGCCGACAAGTCCTTCTTCTGCATCGTGGAGCAGTTCCAGCAACTGCACACGCGGTGACAATTCTTCGGACTGAAGCCGCAAGTGCAAGACTATCAGCGAATGTTGTGCAACAGTTAGTGGTCTGGGCCAAATGGAATGGCCTCCCCACCGAAACGTTCTGGCAAGCCCCAGTGCTAGATCCATATCGTCAAAGCCGGTAGGTTGCGGATTGATAAGGTCGAGATGTTTGCCAGAAGGTTGACGAACCCAGGCGCGGGCGCCAGGTTTAGTTGCGTTTGATAAGAGTCGCTGCAGAAAATTTTCGAAGAGCGCTTCAATCTGTGGCATCGCATCGTTGAGTCGGTGGTCTCCATCCAGCAGATGCAGTTCGCAGCGATTCTGTTCAGAAAATCGAATGCTGTTTGCCTTTGGCACGACTGCGTCATTCCAACCATGTACAACGCACGTCTGACGTGCATGGGGTGTTGGGTCTTGCTCTTCGTAGCCCGGCAAATACAGCGCTGGAGCCAGCAAGAATAGGCCGTCTGGTTTGAGATGCCGACTTGCGACTGTCGACACATAGCCCCCCATGCTGGAACCAACCAGGACGAGTCGTCCGTGGTCTGGCAACCTCGTGGACAAAAGTTGATTTACACGGCGCTCTGCTTCACCGGGCTTGTCAGGGTCATGGGCAACGCCAACGGGTTGCTCACGGTAGTCCACGGACATGACTTGTGCGCCGTGGCGTTTTGCAACCGCCATGAGTGCCTGAATCTTCATCCCCAAAGGGCCGGATTCCTTGCCATGTGAAAAGACGACCAACAAAGAGGGCATGGCCTAATCCTTAATAGTCCTCTTCCACTCCAGCGGGTCTGGGAAGTAATGGGAGCAGCGGGTGCTTTGCTTTTTTACGCTTTGACCGTTGATCTTCAAAATGAAGGGAAAGTGGCCATCTTTGGGATACCTGGGCCAGCAGGTTGCCATCCCAATTTTTAGATAGCAAATCTCCTGACCGGCTGGGAATATCCACTTTCGCCGTGAATGTGGTGTCACCGTCTTCGGCAAGGTCATAGTTTGTCAGTCGATCCATTTGTAACCAGATTGATCGAACAACTTTAAAATCATTCTTCTTCAAATATTCGAATTCAGCTTCATCAAAGTCGCCGGGTTCCCCATAGCAATAGTTGCACCCTACAAGTCGAAGACCTTCACCTTCTGGAAACAAGATGCCGGAATAGTCTTCATAAATGCCCCCTCCGGCATAGCCACGAGCAGCGACCCATAGTCTGCGATAAGTGCTTTCACCTGTCTCCTCATTCAAGGCCGTCAACATGCGATAGACAATCGCCGAGTGGACACCATCGCGGCTGGGTTTGTGTAATGAAACTAACCACTCAGTATTGAATTGCAGTTTGTGGCGGGCCATGGTCACTCCTTTGTATTGTGGATAGTGTCTTATTCTTTGCGATAAATTGTGTCGCATGCTTCGACATGGACGGAACGATGGTGTTTTCAGCCTTCGGCAGAATCAAATTCGTCTGGTGCGGGTGGCTGATTCGTAACAGTACGTTGTTCGACGCAGATCCCCTTTTCAAATCGCAGAAACAGATCGCTTTCGTAAATGCTGGAGTAGCCGGCATGTGAGTACCCAAGCATCTTCCCTCGTGGGCATCTGAGTTCCCCGGTAAACCAGGCTGCAAAGACCCGTTCCGGACTTTCAGGAAAAAGGTCTGCAATCGTGGCATCCTTATCGTCGGAAAATTTGCCTTCAATGCCTACCAGGTACAGACGACCATCGATGACCTCCCAATGACCAATATAGCCTCGCCCGAGAGCAGAATTTCTGCGCTTGAATCGAATGCTCTTGTTGCGCCGCAGCGCCAACCAAGGGCGCAAGGGTTCAGCAAAAATATGCAAGTTCTGTCCTTCAAAGCTAAGCGATTCAGGTATCTGCGCTGTCATTTATGACGTTCCCATTTGAATGTTGAAGTTTTTGTGATTTGCATTTTGGGTCGAGCTGGGTGGCTTTGAAGTCATGCCTACTCAATTTTTTTACTCGTTAAGAATAGGTGTGCAGAATAGGTATCGGGCGAAAGCTCCCGCGCTTTACCTCCCTGAGCGCGGCCATCAACTGATGGTTTGACCCGGCCTTGTGCCGGGTTGTTTTTTGTTCATGCAAAGTATGCATTGTTAGTTCGTGGGCGGTGATCTGATCTTTCCGTTGCCATCTTTGTGACTTGGCAATGCCAATGAGCCAATCCCAATCCCCTTGTGCATGCGCGTGCTAAAGGTCGGTTTTTACTTGCCTAACATCTTGCATAGATCAAAGCGAAATCAACATCCGCCATCCCTGTATGCAATTGCAGGCTATCGGCATCATTCCCTGCGCCTCGCCCACAAGATGATCAAAACTCCCAGCGCCTGACGACCCGCTGCCGGTATGTGCCGGCGGGAGGAGTGGGCGCCACGGCGTTGGGACCATATTCGGGCTGGTTTGCAATTTCAGAATTTATTGATACACTATCGATGTATTAAATAAGTGGCTTAAATGAACTTGCATGTCTAACCCTGACCAGTACACCCTCAATGAACTTTGTGTTTTGGTTGACTTGCCGGTCCGTACGGTTCGCTACTACGTTCAGAACGGTCTGGTTGACAAGCCCCGATAAAGCAACATCTATTCTGTAAATTTCGATTTTGGCTGTTGGGTTGTTGTGCAATAGCGTCAGGTCAAGGTTTCATGTTCAGGTAGATTTTTGCGGTCATCCACTCCTCGTCTTGTTCTGCCA
>Ga0247839_1001220_pt1 | contig 43946 bp, 34 predicted proteins | sample LaCruzMarch2015__6_FD_192405 | JGI IMG/M metagenome (GOLD analysis project Ga0247839, IMG submission 192405) | Freshwater microbial communities from meromictic Lake La Cruz, Castile-La Mancha, Spain - LaCruzMarch2015_16m | ecosystem: Environmental > Aquatic > Freshwater > Lake | place: Spain... | reverse complement strand
TTACAAAATACTAAATAAGGTAAATAAAATACTGAAATGCTTGAAAATTATCAATAAAATATTGAGCTTTATGCAAACATTTATTTAAAAAGAAATACAATAAAAGAAAATTTGTGAAATATAATTACAAAATTGTAAATATTTATTTATTAAATGTAATACATTTACATAAACATGATTATTTTTAAATAATTTCTGTATAACAAATACATAAACATGATAGTATTTGAATAATTGCTGTAAAACAATTACATAAACATGAATATTTTTGAATAATTACTGTAAAACAATTACATAAACCTGATTATCTTTAAATAATTGCTGTATAACAATTACATAAACATGATAGTATTTGAATAATTGCTGTAAAACAATTACATAAAACTGATAGTATTTGAATTATTGTAAAACAAATAATTATACAATCAGGATTATATAAGGCAATAATTTTTGAAAATTTAATAAAATAACTTTTATTTACTGCATTTTGATAATTACATTTAGCAAAATAAAATTTAGTGAAAGCATTTATTTTACTATTAATTATTTAAAAACCACAATTCTCAAATAAAATATCCTAAATCAAATTTCCTAAATCAAATATCCTAAATCCTAAATCTTAGTTTAGCTGTTTTATGTAAAGTTAAGTTACTTTTGCCCAGCAATTTTTTAAATTGCATAGTATTATTTATGAAGTTTGAAGAGTATAATATATTGCCCGAAATAAAGAAAAGCATTGCAGAATTAGGTTTTAGGCGCCCAACCGATATTCAGTTTAAAGCCATTGGCCCTATTTTAAAAGGCGAAGACGTTATGGCGGTAGCACAAACTGGAACTGGAAAAACAGCAGCGTTTGCCATTCCAATTCTTCATTTATTACAACAAAGAAAAAAGAAAGGCACTTATATAAAATGCTTGGTTTTATTGCCTACTCGTGAGTTAGCAGTGCAAATTACCGATGTTTTTAAAGCCATTGCAAAATATACCGATTTAAAAATAGTTTGCTTAATGGGTGGCGTTGGGCAAGATGATCAAATTTTTGATTTAACAGTTGGTGCCGATGTGGTAATAGCCACTCCAGGCCGCATGTTCGATTTACAAAGTCAAGGTTATATTGAGTTAGACAGAGTTGAAATGTTGGTGCTTGATGAGGCTGATAAAATGCTTGATAAAGGATTTAACAAAGACATCCACGATATAATAAAACGAATTCCAAAGGTTCATCAAACCTTGTTTTTTTCAGCTACTTTAAATCGTCAAATAAAAACTTTGGCCTATTCGGTAGTTGCAAATCCTATTCGTATTCAAATTTCGCCTAAAAATCCTGTTTCTAAAAATGTAAGTCATGCGTTGGCTTATGTTGAAATGGATGATAAACGTTTTTTCTTAGAACGATTAATTAAAGAAGCTCCCGAAAGTAAAATATTGGTTTTTGTTAGAACCAAAGTGCGAGCAGAACGTGTGTTTAGTGCCATGCAAAGAGTTGGAATTACTACACTTACCATGCATGGCGATAAGGAACAAGAAGACCGTTTGGCGGTAATGAACGATTTTAAATTGGGCAATGTAAAAGTACTAATTGCTACCGATTTAAGCGCAAGAGGAATTGATATTGAAAATGTAGATTATGTAATTAATTACGATTTGCCCGATTTGCCCGAAAATTATGTACACCGAGTGGGAAGAACAGGGCGTGGAGTAAAATCAGGAAAAGCAGTTTCGTTTTGCAGCGAGGAAGAAAAAAAATTATTGAAGGAAATTGAAGCATTTTTGGGTAATGAAATAAATTTACTAGAAGTAGATAAAGCAACTTACCTAGAAACCCTCGATTTTAGTGATGATGGTAATAAAAACTGGAAAGCACTATTGAAAGATAATACCAAATTTGAACAAAAAAAGGAGATAAAAAAGAAGCAGAAAAGGTTTTAGAAAAGTAAAATTTTAAGGATAAAATACTTTTTATGTTTGTTTGGATTATGTTTGTTTTAGAAACAAAAGGAATTTGACCTATTCAAATCAATTATTAGATAAATAATAAAAATAAAATATATGAAAAAAATAATTTTTACAGCATTAATTATCACAACTGGATTCATTTTATTAGAATCGTTTGGAACAAAAGGATTGGGTAAAAAAGATGGCTCGGAACCTGGTTACACTGGCTCGCCTGGCGATACTTTAAAAAATTGTACTGCCTGCCACGGTGGAAAATCTTACAACGAAATTGGTTGGATAAAATCAAATATTCCTGAAAGCGGTTATGTGCCAGGAAATACTTATACCATTGAAGCCACTGGTTATGGAGTTACTCATAACAGATTTGGTTTTTTGATTTCGCCACAGGCAATAAATGGTAATTTATTAGGCACCATTATTAGAACCGATACCGTTAGAACTAAGTTGGTTGGAAACAACAAATACTTAACTTATACCGAAAACGGAGTTGATGGAATTGACTCTGCTTCTTGGTTTTTTAATTGGATTGCTCCTGCTTCTGGCACTGGCGATGTAGTGTTTTATGGTGGATTCAATTCCAATCAAGATGGCCACAAAGGAGGCGATGTTACTCATCTTTCTACTTTAAGAGTTAAAGAAACAGGCACAGCAAGTGTTTCCAATTTAACTAATAATTTGAATCAAGTTACTGTTTATCCTAACCCAGTTGCTGGTGTTTTAAATATTAGTTTTGACTTGAATAAATCAACTGCTACTAAAATTGAAATCATTGATTTATCGGGCAAACAAGTATTAGTTCTGAATAATGAAATTTCAAACGGATTGGTTACAAAACAAATAAAAACCGATGATTTTAAAAGTGGAATTTACTTTGTTAAAATTCAAACCGAAAACGAATCAATTACTAAGAAAATTAGTGTGATACGATAGTTTTTTAATAAGGTATATGGAAAAAGGTATTTGTAAATTTAGTTACAAATACCTTTTTTTATTTTACTTCCTTCCAAAGTTTTGCTAAATTATTTAAAACAATATCTTTGGCAAAATATTAATCAGTAACCATGAATTCAAACATTCTCCATTCAGAACTAGCAAATATTGCAACCCTAAACGTATTAGACGATGAGTTTTTTAATCATTTAAGAGCAACTGAATACAGTAGAATTGATGAAGGCAATCATACTTATTTAGATTTTACTGGTGGTAATTTGTATGCAAAATCACAAGTAATAAAGCACCAAGAATTATTGTTAAATAATGTTTTTGGAAATCCACATTCAACCAATCCAACTTCTAAATTGGCCACAAAATTGGTAGAGGAAGCAAGGGCAAAAGTATTGGATTTTTTTAACGCTAAAGATTATTATTGTGTGTTTACAGCCAACGCATCGGCAGCTTTAAAAATATTAGGTGAAAGTTTTCCTTTCAATGAAAAAAGTACTTTTTTATTATTTTCCGATAACCATAATTCGGTGAATGGTATCAGGGAATTTTGCCATAGCAAAAAAGCAAAATCGAAATACATTCCTGTTCATTATGAAGATTTGCAGATTGATGAAGAAGCTTTGATTACTGCAATGAATGAAGCAAATTCAACTGAAAATAATTTGCTAGCTTTTCCAGCACAATCAAATGTTTCGGGTGTAAAGCACAGCCACAAATGGATTCAAGAAGCACAAGCAAAAGGCTTTGATGTATTGCTTGACGCAGCTGCATATGTACCAACTACTAAATTAGATTTATCGGTTGTAAAACCCAATTTTGTTTCTGCATCATTCTATAAAATATTTGGATATCCTACTGGTTTGGGTTGTTTATTAATTAGAAAAGACTCGTTTGCAAAGCTACAAAAACCTTGGTTTGCAGGTGGAACTGTTTCGTTTGTATCAGTGGTAAATGAAATTCATTATTTAGAAAACAGCCATGAACGATTTGAAGATGGAACCATTAATTATTTGGATATTCCTGCCATAAAAATGGGTTTGGATTATATTGAAACAATTGGTTTAGAAAGAATTTCGAAAAGGGTGAAAGCCTTAATTGAATCATTGTATAACGAACTTATTCAGTTAAAACACGACAATGGAAATCCTATTGTAAAAATATTTGGACCTAAGAATTTTGATAACCGTGGTGGAAATATTATCATGAATTTCTTTGATGTGAATGGAAAAATATATTCAGGAAGTGAGTTTGAAAAACTAACCAATGCCAATATGATTTCTATTCGTTCTGGCTGCTTTTGCAATCCTGGAATTGATGAAATAAATTATTGTATTACACACGATGAGGTAGCTCAATATTTTACTAACAAAAAAGGACAAGATTACGATGCTTTCATTGCACACTTAAAAGAAATACGAGGCGCCATCAGGGTTTCAGTTGGAATAGCCACCACCACTAAAGATTTAGAAAAGTATATTAATTTGGTAAATTCACTGAAGAACAAAGCGAAGAATTAAATTCGAAATTCGAAATAAAAAATTCGAAATTATTATCTGAATATTCAATATTTATTATCTCAAATCAAAAATCCGAAATCAAAAATCTTCACTATTTGCCTTTATTGAATCCTTTCATTACACCACGTTCCGATGTTTGAATGAATTCTAAAATTTCATCACGCAAGGCAGTAGGTTTAATGGCATCTTCCACTTGCGCCATACCTTTGCTTACATTATTATTATGGATAAATATTACTCTGTAAGTATCCTGAATGGTATTCACTTCTTCTTGTGTAAATCCATTGCGTTTCAAACCAATCGAATTTACACCTTCGTAACTAACTGGGTATCTACCTGCAATTACATAAGGAGGAATATCTTTAGTAACCATACTTCCACCTTCAATCATAACATTTCGTCCAATTTTAACAAACTGATGAATAGCCGAAAGCCCACCAATTCGTGCATAATCAGCTATGGTAACATGGCCAGCTAATTGAACACCGTTAGCTATAATAACATTGTTTCCAACTATACAATCGTGAGCCAGATGAACATAAGCCATTAGTAAACAATTGTTACCCACTTCGGTTTTAAATTTATCTTTTGTACCTCTGTTAATGGTAACACACTCTCTTATAGTTGTATTATCGCCAATAATGGCAAAAGTATCTTCACCTACAAACTTTAAATCTTGAGGAACAGCACTGATTACAGCACCCGGAAAAATCCTACAGTTTTTGCCAATTCTGGCTCCTGGATAAATTGTAACATTTGGACCAATTTCTGTTCCATCACCAATTTCAACATTGTCGTAAATAGAAGTAAATGCACCTACCACTACATTGGTGCCTATTTTTGCACGGGTATCTATATGAGCTAAATTTGATATCATTATTAGTCTTTTGGCCTTTAGCTTTTAACTAGTATTTGTTATGGCTTATGGCTATTTTTTTATAAAATTAAAAATTATTTTTTTGCTATTTGAGCCATTAATTCAGCTTCGCAAACTAACTTTTCGCCAACAAAAGCCGAAGCTTTCATTACACAAATTCCTCGCCTTACAGGCGAAATTAAGTCAAGCCTAAATATTAAAGTATCGCCTGGCACTACTTTATCTTTGAACTTAGCATTGTCTATTTTCATAAAATAAGTGTTGTAGTTTTCAGGATCTGGAACTTGCGAAAGTACCAAAACTCCACCTGCTTGCGCCATGGCTTCTATTATTAAAACACCAGGCATAATTGGGTTTTCTGGGAAATGACCAGGAAAAAATGGTTCGTTAAAAGTTACATTTTTAATGGCTATCAAATGGTTTTTACTCATTTCCATTACCTTATCTACAAACAAAAATGGACTGCGGTGAGGCAACATTTTTGCTATTTCCTGAGTATTATATAATGGAATTTTGTTAGGGTCGTACTTTGGAATATTTACTTGGCTGCGTGTTTTTTTAATCAATGCTTTTATTTTTTTGCCAAAGGCAATATTTGCCGCATGTCCTGGGCGAGCAGCCATAATTTGCGCCTTAATTGGAGTTCCAATCAAAGCTAAATCACCCACTAAATCTAATAATTTGTGCCTTGCTGGTTCGTTATGAAAACGTAAATCTACATTGTTTAAAATACCTTCTTTTTTTACTTCTACTTTTGGCTTGTTAAACATTTTAGCCAAATGTTCCAACTCATCATCTTGAATAATACGGTCAACAATTACAATGGCATTATTTAAATCACCACCTCTAATTAAATTATTGTTGTAAAGCATTTCTAATTCATGCAAAAAGCAAAAAGTTCTGCACGATGAAATTTCTGATTCAAATTCTTTGATGCTAGTAATAGAAGCATGTTGGCTGCCCAAAACTGGAGAATTATAATCAACCATAACAGTTAACCTATAATCATCTAAAGGCATAGCAATCATTTCTACTTGCCTATCTTCTTCGGTATAATATATATTTGAGGGTAAAGTAAAATATTCGCGTTCTGCTTCTTGATCTAAAATGCCAGTTTCTTTTAAAGCTTTTATAAAAAATTGAGAACTACCATCCATTATTGGCGTTTCGTCTGCATTGATATGAATTAAGCAATTGTCAATTTCTAAACCTGCTAACGATGCCATAACATGCTCAACAGTATTCACTTTTCCGCCATTTTGTTCTAAAGTAGTTCCTCTACTTAAATCGGTAACATTATCTACATCGGCATCTATAATGGGTTTGTTTGGTAAATCTATTCTTTGAAATTTAATTCCATGATTTTCAGGAGCTGGGTTAAAAGTCATGGTAACTTCTTGGCCTGTGTGTAAACCAACACCAATTAAACTTACTGCATTCTTTATAGTTGTTTGTTTCATTATTGCTTTAAAAATATGATTTTTTAAAATTAGGTTTCAAATATAACAATTAGCCTTGTTTGAAAAAATGTTATTTTGACTTCATATTTTAGCTGATTTTATGTTATTTGGCTAAAACAGTAATTTACTTTTTCCCTTCAATAAATATGGTTTTATATTTTTATAAAATGCCTATCATTGTTTTCTTAAACAAAAGTTCAATTTTTTAGTTAATTATTTTATGAATAAAAAATCAGAAAGAAGAGGTTTTATAACCAATTTGTCGTTGGCTTTTTCGGCTGCTTTGGTAGCTCCGTTTCATAGTTTTTCCAATTCATTTAAACAATCATTCCAACTTATGAGTAACAATATTAATCCAATTATTGGTATAAAACCTTTAGGTTTTCAATGGGAAACCGCTGATCCGTTTTTGTTTTGCGTGCATCACGAAGATAAATTTCCAAAAGGAAATGAAGTAATGGGACCTGAAAGCAGTAATTTTAAAGGCCGTCATATGGGCGATGATTTTATAATAAAAGATGGTTTTAGGATGTATCATGGACAAACAGTCCCAGGTTTTCCTGGTCATCCTCACCGAGGATTTGAAACCATTACTGTGGTTAGAAAAGGATTGGTTGACCATGCTGATTCACTAGGTGCTGCTGGCCGTTATGGCGATGGCGATGTGCAATGGATGACTGCTGGTAAAGGAGTACAACATTCAGAAATGTTTCCTTTAATTAAAAAAGATGCGGAAAATCCTCTGGAATTGTTTCAAATTTGGTTGAATTTACCTAAGAAAAACAAAATGGTAGAGCCACATTTTAAAATGCTTTGGCGCGAATCTATTCCAAATTATATTTATAAAGATGCCAATCATAAAACCACGAAAGTAGAAGTGATTGCTGGCAAAATAAATAAATTTCATGCTCAAAATCCTCCACCCGATTCGTGGGCTGCTGACGAAAAAAATGAAGTGGCTGTTTGGAATATAAAAATGGAGGCCGGTGCAGAGTTTGTATTGCCAAAGACAAGCGAAGGAATTAACAGAACCCTTTATTTTTATGAAGGAACATCGGTTACTATTGGAGAAGTTTTGGTAAATTCATACAATGCTATAACAGTTTTACCGCAATTTGATTTAACCATAAAAGCTGGCGAGCAAGAGGTAAGTATTTTGGTTTTGCAAGGCAAACCAATTGGCGAACAAGTAATGCAATACGGCCCGTTTGTAATGAACACCAAAGAAGAAATTAATCAAGCTTTTGAAGATTATCACCAAACAAAATTTGGCGGCTGGCCTTGGCCTAAATACGACCAAGTTCACGACCGTAACAAAAGCCGTTTTGCCAAACATGCCGATGGCAGGTTAGAGGAAAAAGGTTGAAATATCATTATGTAGAGATATTTAATTAAACGTCTTTACAAAGTGATCGGACAACTATCCTTAGAATTAGAGAAGCGCATTTAGGATTTTAAATGAAAAGTAGTGGCTCTGAGACGGTTTAGTAAAAAGAGTTTAGAAACTCTTCCTTCATTTTAAAACCATGATCTCCTACCGAATGCTATGTCACAAAACTACGGATAGATAGTATTAATTTGATTTATAGTCACTCTAGCTATAAAAATTCCAAGTAAAATATTGGAGTTAAATTTTTACTTGTTCACTGCCCTATAAACACTAGCTAAAAGAAGGATATGAAAAAGCACGCATGCATTTTAAAAAACGTTGTGAGCTTTTGGGTAAATCATAGTTATCTTTTTTATTAAACATAACTATCATTTTAAAAAAGGCTACTTTTAATTAAAAAAGCAGCCTTTTTATTTTTAAAATTCAATATTGGTTAAAAAAGAAAGGAGTTGAATCCTACATGTCTTTCGTTGATGTTTAATATTGGTATTGGTTTAACCCATAATACGTTTACTGAATAGAAGTATAGCTAGCTAAAACAAAAAAGCCCAAATTTGCGTTTGGGCTTTTTGTATTATTTTGATAAATTTTCATCTATCAACTGACAACTATCAACTAACAACTAATTAATCTCTTCTAGGTCTTCTTTCTCTGTCACCACCAGTTCTTGGTCTATCAGAACTTGGTCTGTCAAAGTTAGGTCTATCGCCACTTGGTTTGTCAGAGCTATTTCTGCTGCTATACGATCTGTTTCTACCACCATCTCTTGTTCCGTATCCACTTTTTTCGCTAAAGCTGCTTCTGTCGCTTGAACTGCTTCTGTCGCTTGAGCTGTTTCTATCACCACCAGAATCTCTTCCGTAGCTACTTCTTTCGCCACCGCTTCTTCTTTCTCTATCTCCTCCTCCACTTCTTCTATCGCCACCACCATAACTTGAACCACCTTCACTTCTACGTCCACTGTATCCACCACCGCTTCTACCGCCTCTATCTCCACCACGGTCTCCTCCTCTATCACCACCACGAGAACTTCTTCCTTCTCTTGAACCACCTGGTTTTTCACCACTTAGTTCAGCTCTAACTGGTCTGTCTTCGTAAGTTTTACCGTTTAATGAAGTAATAACTTTTTCAGCAAATTCTTCTTTTACATCTACAAAACTAAACACTCCACTCACGTCAACGTGAATATCGGTATAATCTAAGCCACTTTCTTGAGCAACCCAATCTTTAAAACTACGTATAGTTAAACCATCTTTTTTACCAATGCTAACAAAAATTCTTTGACCTCTAACATTGCTACCTCTTTCACTACGCTCACCACGCTCACCATCTCTTGAAGTTCTTTCGCCACTAGTATTTAAATCAGGTGCGTTTAAGTATTCTGCACTGAATCTACGTAATTCTAACGATAAAAATTTCTGAACTAATTCTTCCGATGGCATGTTTAATAAAGGTTTTAAACCTTCCATTACTTTTTCATCAAAAATACTGGTTTCAATTTCAGTATTTACAATGGTATCAATGAATGCTACTAATTTTTTATCTCTTACTTCTTCAGCACTAGGAATTAGTATTTTTTCAAATTTTACTTTACTTAAACGTTCTATATCTCTTAAACGACCGTTTTCACGCATGTTCAATAAGGTAAATGATACACCTAATTTTCCAGCACGAGCAGTTCTTCCACTTCTGTGTGTGTAATTTTCAATATCGTCTGGTAAATGAAAATGGATAACGTGAGTAATTCCAGTTACATCAATTCCGCGAGCAGCTACATCGGTTGCTAATAATATTTTGATAGCATGATGACGGAAACGGCTCATTACTTTTTCGCGTTGTCCTTGGCTTAAATCGCCATGCAAACAATCAGCATTGTAACCATCTTTAATTAATTTATCGCTTATATCTTGTGTTTCTTGTTTAGTAGTACAAAAAATAATTGCATAAATATTGTCGCTATTAAAATCCAAATAACGTTTTAAAGCTGGATATTTATCGCGGGCATGTACAGCAGCATACTGATGTGTAATGTTTTCATTACCAGTATTTTTTTGACCAACAGTAATTTCATGTGGATCGTTCATGTATTTATTGGCAATGTTTCTAATACCTTTAGGCATAGTAGCACTGAATAAACACACTCTTTTTTCTTTAGGAGTTTCTGCTAAAATGTATTCTACATCTTCTTCAAAACCCATGTTTAGCATTTCATCTGCTTCATCTAAAACTACATACTTAACAGTTGTAATGTTAAGTGCTCTGCGGTTCATTAAATCCATTAAACGACCAGGTGTAGCTACTATAATATTTGCTCCTCTTTTTATATCGCTAATTTGACGTTCAATGCTTGCTCCACCATAAACAGCCACTATGTTAATGCCTGATTTGTTTTTGCTGTAATTTCCAAGATCTCTGCTAATTTGCATACAAAGCTCACGTGTTGGACAAATAACTAATGCTTGTACCGACCTGTTGGTAGTATCTATTAGTTGAATAATTGGCAGGCCAAATGCTGCTGTTTTTCCGGTTCCTGTGTGGGCTAATCCCAAAATATCTTGCCCTGTTTCTAAAAACACAGGAATAGACTGTTCCTGTATCGGGGTGGGGTTCTCAAAACCCAATTCTTGAATCGCATTCAAGATAGACGTCTCTACGCCCAGTTCACTAAAATTTTTCAAAGTACTTTATTAAAAATAAGCTGCAAATATATGTAAATAATTGACAAATTGGTTTTTAGTGAGATAAATAAGTTTTGGGGTATCATTATTCTTCACCCTTAAGTATGAAAAGTGCTAATAAAAAAATTACATGCGAATAATGTTGAAACAATTGTTGGCTAAAATTTATTTTCTTTTTTGTGATTTAACTTTGTCAAAGTCTTGAACTTTGACAAAGTTTTGTTAATTAGAAAGTATTTTACTCTTATCACTTTAAACTTAAAACCCTTCTAATTTAGATATTAATTATTCGAATTTCTACTAATTTCCCCAACTTCTGAGAGAGCGAATTAGAATCAAAAAGTCTTTTTCTACCGAGTAATCTTTGGCGTATAAAAAGTTTAATTTTTGAATTGTAATGGCATTATAACTTTTACCGCTTAAGTTATCTATTGGGTTTAAAACACCTTGTCTTAAGCTTGGCAATAGTTTAATATTATCGGCTTTGGCATAACCAACCCAAGTTTTTTCGCCAACTAATACTTGTGCCCAATTTTTTAAAAATTGTGTTTTGTTTTTTATAATTAACCCAATAATTGGAATAAAAGGAAGCACAAAAATAGAGAATAAAATATCGAACATACGTTTCTTTTGTTGTTCCCAAGCCTTACTTAGCGATAGGTTTAATTCAATGGTATAAAAATCGCCAGGCGTGTTTTTGTTATTACTTCCAATTATAAAAAGACTTTCTTCAGGAACTATTTTAAACAGCAATTCTTGTTGTTTCATACGCCCCATCCATTCTATTATTTGCGAAGCAGCTAAATCTTTAGAACAAAAAATAATTTCTTCTATTTTTAAAACTTCTACTATTTCGCTTAATTGAGAAACATTTCCTAAATATTGGTTATCGTTTATGCTTTTATCATCAATGGAAATAAATCCGAAATAATCGGCTTTGGCTTTCGATTTTACCAATAAATCTTGAACTCGGCTAACTTCATTGTAGTTTCCAACTATTGCGGTACGCAACCTGTTACTAAAACTAAAACTTAACTTTCCGTTTTTTAGCCAAAACAACATGAACCTATCAAAATAAGTCATGGCAATGGTGCTGAAAGTTCCTAATACAATAATTGCTCTACTGAATCGGTAGGAATCGTCAAGGAAGGCGTAAAAAACAGCAATGGCAAGCGAACCAGCCAAAACTCCTTTGGTTACACTTAAAAATGTTTTTCGTTTATTATATGCTCCTGCCAAATATAAACCTAGCATCCATAAACCTGCGTAAATACTACTATCCAATAAAACTAAATTTAGGCTATAAGCTGTGTAAGTATCAAATTTATAGAACGAATATGCTTTACTAATTAAAAACATGCTAAATATAATTAGTAATAAATCGATAATTGGTAAGTATAATTTATTGACTAACCGAATAATGATTGAAGCTGCTGCTCTTAAATAAATGGCAAAATTGATAAGAAAACCAAAAGTTTGTGCGTGTTTTTGCGAATAATGTTTTTGGGCAAAAATAATCATGGCACGGTAAAAGGTAAAAACAAAGTTTACACTTGTTTTCTTGGTACTTTCACCTTTGTAATGAATAATGGTAGTATTGGGAAAATAGTAGTTAAAATTGCCAGCTTTGGTAACTCGGTAACTTAAATCTATATCTTCGCCATACATAAAATAATCTTCATCGAGCAAGCCAATTTTATCTAATACCGTTTTTCGAAGCATCATAAATGCACCAGCTAACACATCTACTTGGTGTGTTTTATTTTTATCTAAAAATCCTAAATGGTATTTTCCAAATCGTTTTGATTTTGGAAATAATGCAGCTAATCCAAATATTTTGTAAAATGCTACCGTTGGAGTTGGCAATCCTCGTTTGCTTTCGGGTAAAAATTTACCTGATCCATCTATCATTTTTACACCCACACAACCAGCATTGGGCGTTTGCTCCATAAATGCAATTGTTTTGGTAAAACAAGCTTCATCAACAACAGTATCAGGATTTAAAAGTAAAATAAACTCGCCTTTAGCAATTTTTATAGCCTGATTATTAGCTTTACTAAAACCAACATTATCTTTGTTTTCAATTAAAATAACTTGATTGGCAAATTTATGTTTTACCATTTCGCAACTTCCGTCAACCGAATGATTGTCGACAACAATAATTTCTGCTTCTATTCCATTGCAAGCTTTTTTAACTGAATATAGTGCTTGTTCTAAAAAATATTTTACGTTATAATTTACTATTACTATTGAAAGTTTCAAATGCTAAAAGAGTCTTTTTAAAATAAGTGGACAAATATATACTTTGTTAAATTTTTTCAGTAATATTTTGTATAAATAACTAAATATTACAAAAAGAGTATTATAACGAATTATTTTATGTTTTAGTATAAATGAGTTTTAGATTTTACATTCAGCCCTGTATTTATTGGACGCTTTGGATAAAAATGGTTTTAAACTTTTGTTCTACCCACTTCAGGGTAGCATGTTTATAGAATAATTTGTTTCTATAAATATATGACCCCGATGGGGTAGAACACTGAAACAATGGTTTTGAATTTATGATCTCGAAAAACAAACAAATGAATAAAACACTAAAAAATCCTTCTCAACCTAAAATCCTTTTATCCTGATTCAAACAATTTGTGAACGATGAAGTACGCGTTTACTTACATTCCTTCACATTACAAAGCCTATAAAAGGTTAAACCTTTTCGGGCTTTGATGCAAAGTTGGTTAGTATCTATTTTCCATTGATGATGAATTTTATTTTCAGAAGTATAACCTTTTAACTGAATGGTACTGTTTTGTAAATTCCACGAACCAGTAACATCAATTGGATTTTTAGCATTTGTTTTATCGATAAAATGAAAAGTTTGGTCCTCATTCAAAACCAAGCTTAGCATATACTTACCCTCGCTTTGATAATTGCAAACCCCATAAGTTCCAGCAACAGCTTTAATGGTTAATTGCGCTTTGTTTTTGAATGATAACACTGTCATCAAAACTAAAACATACATGACTAATTTAATTGATTTCATATTCTTTATTTTTTTATTTGGTTTGATTTTCGATTATACAGATAATTACCAGGAAGGCTCAACAACCGCGTTTCGACTTCGCTCAACGACCGGGAATGTATTCACTTCGCATTTTTGTCATTCTGAACTCCGCACTCCACTAATGCGCAACCATTATCTTCTTGCTATGCACTATTGTTTCGCTATCTTTTATAACCAATTGGTAGTAGCCATTGTTCAGGTTTAGGGCATTGAACACAAATCGGTTTAAACCTGCTTTGGCCCTTTCTGTAAGCAATAAAGTTTCTTTGCCTTGCATGTCAATCAAAACAAAATTCAATACTTTTTTCTCTTCATTTGTAAAGTCAATATTCACATATTCTTTTGCTGGAATGGGATAAATACTTACCTCATTTAATTGTTGATTCCTCAATCTAATTAAGTCTTCATTGCCCAATTTGGCATCAGTGTTTTTGCTAATGCCAACCCAAGTTCTGTTATCGTTATTCAATCCAAAACTTCCGTTGTAAAAAACTTTACCTAAATCGTTGTACTTGCGCTGAATTCCGCTGTAATCGCCCCAACGTTCTACCGAATCGCCAATTAGCAAAATATTGCTTTCTCCTAATTTCATAATGGCAGGGGTAGATGGATTTAAATTCCTATCGACATACACTAAACTATTGCCCGGAAAAGTGCGTGGCGAAACATGGCTGCAAGTAATCATGGCGCTGTTATCGCCTAAGCCACCACCGCAATACGCTATACTCGGATAACCATAATCCATGGTGTCGGAACTAATTATTTGTAACTTGGCATTCAATGAATCTTTGCTCCAATAATTATCAATGGTAATTAAGTAAAATCCTGCTGCATTATACCTGGCATCTACCGAATTTCCTACCATATAAAATATGCCATTTTCGTACATGGCACTTAGCACACGTGCATCGTTGGTTTGAAGTTTTCTGCCATTTGGCTGAAAAGCATTTGGCTGCAAACCATAATGATTATCGGCTTTTGCAATCCTTAGTTTTAATTCAGCCTTCCCCGATTTTAGTGTATTGGTTATTTCATGTACAAACACAGTATCGTTCCAAAGTTGGTCGGGTCTAACAGAAAAAAAGTGCATGTTTGGTCCGTACGATTTACTTCCACCTTTAGCCGGACAAATGCTCCAAATAGGTTTGTTGTTATACTTAATATCGTAATATACTTTTTGGTTCAGTGTATCGCCTTTATAGCCGTTGTCTTTATCCATTTGCCAAATAAAACTTTCTATAAATCCATTTTTCCAATAAGTATTGTCTTTAAGCCTATTTACAGTTAAAAACAATTCATTATTTGAGATAGAAATAATAGGATAATCGCTCCAACTACTATCGCCAAATAAATTTCCACGAATGGTATAAAAATTCCAGTTCAAAGCTGGGTCGTTGGTTTGGCTAAAACCTACTATAATTCTGGTATCTTGGCTGGTACTTCCTTGCATAAATACCAAAATAAAACGGTCGGCTTCTGGGTCGTAAATAACCCTTGGGTCGTAAGTTCGGTTTAAGTTGGTAATGCCTTTAGCAATAGATGACAAAGTGCGCGAATAAAGTATTTTTCCAGTATCGTTTATTATGTTCATATTGGTATTTACCACACTGCAAATAATGCCTGCGTTGCTTATAGCAATATCGTTATCGTTAGGTGTTCCTTGGGTAATATTGGCTTTAAATCCTTTCAATTGAACCGGCTGAGGAACAGCAGTTTTATTCAAAGTATTTAACGATTTACCATTATAATTTTGAATGCTTTCAAAATGCTTTGAATCGAGCATTTGCTTGTTTAAATTATAAGTAGTGGCAGGTAATGGATGAGCAGCTTTTATTAGCATCAGTTTTGGATCAAAATCTTCATCCTTTTCACTCATATTTACTACCGCTGCCAAAGGAGTATTGGTGCTTAAAGTTTTGTAACTCGATTGTGCTTTTATATTGATTTGAAATGCAATGAAGCAAGTCAATATTGCTATGTTTTTTTTCATGGTTATTTATTTTGCTAAAAGTAAAATATGGTCAAACTCTTCTTGTTTTATTTCCATTACCGAAAGTCTTTCTTGCCTAACTAGGCCAATGTTTTGAAGTTTCTCATCGGCTTTTATTTGCTCAAGAGTAACAGGTTTTTTTAGTTTTTTAAAAGGAGCCAAGTTAACAGCCAACCAGTTTTTATCTTCGGTAGTTGGGTCTTGGTAATGTTCTTTAACCACTTTGGCTATTCCTACTATTTCTTTACCTTCATTGCTATGGTACCAAAGCACTAAATCGCCTTTTTTCATTTCACGTAAATTATTCCTTGCTTGATAATTTCGCACCCCATCCCAAAAGGTTTTTTTATCTAATACAAATTGATCCCAACTGTATTTAAAAGGTTCTGATTTTACAAGCCAATGTCTCATTTGTATTATTTGATTTATTAATAATCGTAATATTCTATCACTTTATTTTGCGTTTTATCAAACGCTATTTCAGTTTGACTATCTCTGCTTTTACTGTATGAAAAACCAACCGCATCTGGGTTTGCAGCTATAGCATCCCAATTTTGTTTTTTTGAAAACATTGCTTCAAAAGGTCTTTCAGCATGTATTGCTGGAGTAATAAATTTTTCGTTATTAAAAAAATTATCTACCCAATTACGAATATAATCGTCTTGCTGAATAAAGGTAGCATATTCACCACCACCATCAAAAACTTTTTCAATGACTTTTAATAAAGGGAACTTATCATAAAATATTGTTTGGCCATTGCTATTTGTAATTGTAAATTCAATGGTTGAATAATATATTTTTTTTCCTTTAACTGTTAACTTAAAATCATCGTAAGTTTCCTTGTTCGAAAACTTATACTTAGTACTATTCTCCAAAAAATAATCTTTAACATAAACATTGGTATCGACTTCACTTCTGTATTTTAAACTATTTAAGTCGACACCTTGGTAAGTATCTTTTCTCGAGAACTTATTTTCAATCAATCGTTTCGATTCTTTGATTGCCTCTCCCCAATTGCTATTTCCGGTTCCATCCCTGTCTATTTCATCATTATTACATGATATAATGAATACAAAAACAAGAAGTAAATAATTAATAGGTGTTTTCATAAAATATTATTTTTGGTTTTCTAAAATTAGTTTCCAAATTAAACCCATTTCCACATCTTTTTCCAAATTAATTATTTCGGCATTTACATTTGTTTCAATTGTTGGAATTACCCCTCTATTTGAACTAGCAATGGGTAAATTATGTTTGAAGTGGTAATGCGGAATTCGAATATAATTTTTAGTGTTTGGCAGCTCCATTAGTGGCGTGTTTACTGCATAACAGCCCGATTCTGTTCCTGCAGTTTCTTGCCCTACCAATATGGCTTTTACTTTATATTTGGCATAAGCAGCCACAAAACTTGCAGCACTAAACGAACCATTATCAATAATACAAAATACTGCTCCATCAAAACGATTGTTCTTTTTTATGGCTTTTTTATCGTAATCAAAACTGTAATTATATTGATTATTGGAAGTTTTTCTATTTCCAAAAACATCTATCATTATTCGCGAAACATAATACATTGCTTTTTGTAAAAACGGACTGCTGTATGTTAAACCTTGTGTACCTCTAACAAAACCATAACTAAAGGTATCTTTACTTAAATATCTAATTAGTTCGGCTGCTTCCACTATGCTTCCTCCCCCATTTCCACGTAAATCTAATATCAAATATTTTACTTCTTCATTGGCCATTTGTTCAAAAACGTTTGCATATAATTTTTTGGCATTGTTTAATTGAAAACCTTTTATTTTTAAAATAGCAGTTTGCGTATCGCCTTTGCAAATGCGGAAACTAGCTAGTTTCTGGTTCAATAAAGTGTATTTAGTTTTGGGTGTTTTTATTTTTTTCTTATCGGCTTTTTTTTCCTTAACAGTTAAATTTAAAGTAATGCCTTTGGTGTTTATACAACTTAAATTATAAACCGAATCTTCGCCATACATGGCCATGTAATAGGTTTGAAATTGCGAAGCACCATAAAAATTTTTCATGCTTTGCAATCCTGCATCTGCGTTTTGAATTAGGTATATTTTATCAATAATTTCAGTTGCTTTATTGCCATTTATGGTTAATATTTCGGTGCCTTTTACCAAGTTGCTATCGTTTGATTCGTTTTGGGTAACAACCATTTTATGGTTTAAAAAGGCTACTTTAAATGGAACCGAAAAATGCTTTCGTTTATTAAATATTTTTATGGATTTATTACTAGGAATTACCTGTGTATGTCCGCATTGTATATTGGTTAAATATTCTCTTAGCAGCAAACGGTACTTTACACTTTGCATAGGAACGTTTATTTTATTTAAAGTATTTTGGTAAATAATTTCCCAGTTTTCTTTGCTAGTAAATTTATAAACTCCCGGATGATTTAATGGTAAATGATGGTGTAAATACTTTAAATCTTCTCTCATATTAGCTACGCTGTAAATGGTGTCTGCTTGTTTTTGAGCAAATAAATTTACCGAAAATAGGAAAGAAAAAAGTAGAAATATATATTTTATTATGGGCATGAAATAATGAAGTATTTAAGCGAAGCAAAATACTTAAATACCTAAAATAAAAAATAGTATGATTGTAATATGTTCATGATTTTATGGAGTAAGGAAAAGGCTTATCAATCCTCATCACTTAAAAAACTTTCCAATTCACTTTGCATATCTTCAATTTCTTCCTTAAACAAATGTTTAAATTCTTTGAGCTTTTTGGCTTCTAAATTCAATATTTCGGGATATACCTCTGTGGCCACAGCTCTTATTTGTTTCAATACTTTTTCGCAAAAAGCTTTACTTCGTTTTCTTTCTTCTTTGTCCTGCAATTCCTGTTCTGCCCATTCTTTCATTAACTCTTGCGCTTTTTTCCTTACTTCAATATCTTTTTCGGGTTCAATGGTTTTGTAATTGATGGTATGGTCGTAAATTCTTTGTAAGTAATCGGTATCGTCCAACAGTACTTTTTCAATAATATTTTGCCAAGTAGGAATTGCTTCTTCTCCAATGGCTTCAATAGTACTCATTTCTGAAGGACCAAAACCATCAAGGGAATTGCGAGTGGAGTTATAGAACTTATAAAATTCAGGATTTATTTTTTCTATTTTACCCCATAACTTAAAGCTAAGCATCAATGAAACATCATACGCTATGATAGACTTAGGTTTTATGAATTCAATATCGAATATAAAAACCGCCATTTCTTCATCAAGGTCATGTGGTTCTATTCTAAAGTTTAAAATTTTATATTCCATAATTTATAATATAAAAAAAGCCTTTCAAAAATACTGAAAGGCTTTATAATACTGTGAAATTTGTTTCCTAAAATCCTAATATTTTAGCCAATACAGGTTTGCTCGATAAGGCAACAATGGCCACACGTTTAAACTCACCAAACCATTTACCTAAGTCATCGTGGGCAGCATCGCGTACTTTGGTTGCTTGTTGCGCTTCGCCAGTTTCTTTTTGTTGAGCGTATTTTTCTTTTTCTACTTTTTCTATCAATACCAAGGTATCTTCCAACTCTTTTTTGCTTATTCCTTTTTTGCTCAAAACATCCATTACGGCTTGGTCTTTCAGCGCATTGTTATAATACTGCTTGGCTTGTTGCATATAGCCGCTAAAACTTTCTTTGCGCCTGCCTTGCAAACCCAGTTGCACATAATTATGTAAATCATTTTCAAAAGCAATTCGTGCCAATTCCACATGTTCGCTATACATCAATTTCAATTCATTCCAGTCTTTATTATAGGTTTCGGTAGCTTGGTATTGCTCGCTATATTCTTTCTTTTGTTTTTCGTCAAGTGTTTGCACATTGTCAACCAATGTTTTTCCAGCAGCTATATCGGCTGGAGCATAGCCTCTTTTTAGCAATAGGGGTGCTATTTCAGCATGGTCGGCATTGTTTATGGCGGTGTTAGCTGCCAGTATCAGTTCGTCAAGTGTTAGGTGGTAACTATCGTTACCCCCATTGTCATTAGGGTTTGGTGTTTTGTTGTTTGGTGGTGGTGTTTCCATGTTTTTTTTATTTTTATACTTATTCACCACAATTTTAATACTTTTGGTTAATAAAACCAAAATTTGTAAAAAAAACTGTAATAAAATGTGTTCGTTCCTATATTGGGAAAAAACAGGGGTCGGTCGGGAATGATTTTTCAGTGGTCGGCAACCATTTTTCAGTGAGTGGGAATGGTTTTTCAGTGGTCGGCAACCATTTTTCAGTGGTCGGCAACCATTTTTCAGTGAGTGGGAATGGTTTTTCAGTGGTCGGCAACCTCGTTTCAGTGATAGGGGATGGTTTTTCAGTGGTCGGCAACCATTTTTCAGCAGAGTTTATCACTTTTTCATAGCTGCTATGCAATAATCCAAATTCTCTTTTACGGTTTGGGTGCTTGGGTTATCTGCACCGTAAAGTTTTAGGTAAATAGAATAAGATTTTTCCAAATAATAAATTGCTTTGTCCAAATCGCCCTTAGCTTGCCATGCCATGCCTAAATTGTTGTAATCTATAGCCACATTCGGGTTTTCCTCGCCAAATAATTTTATATCTATGGCTAAGGCTTTGGTTATATAATCAATGGCTTTGTCCAAATCGCCTTTGGCTTCCCATGCACTGCCTAAATTGTTGTAATAGATTGCCACATTCGGGTTTTCCTCGCCAAATAATTTTATATCTATGGCTAAGGCTTTGGTATAATAATCAATGGCTTTGTCCAAATCGCCTTTGTCTTGCCATGCCAAGCCTAAATTGTTGTAATAGGTTGCCACTTTAGGGTTTTCTTCACCAAAAAGTTTTATATTTATGGCTAAGGCTTTGGTTATATAATCAATGGCTTTGTCCAAATCGCCTTTGTCTTGCCATGCCAAGCCTAAATTGTTGTAACGGATAGCCACATTTGGGTTCTCATCACCAAATAGTTTTATATCTATTGCTAAGGCTTTGGTATAATAATCAATGGCTTTGTCCAAATCGCCTTTGGCTTGCCATGCTATGCCTAAATTGTTGTAATAGGTTGCCACTTTCTGATTTTCCTCGTCAAATAGTTTTATATCTATGGCTAAGGCTTTGGTTATATAATCAATGGCTTTGTCTAAATCGCCTTTGGCTTTCCATATTAAACCCATTTCATTGTTAATTGTTCCTTTCAGTTCTTCACTTTCGGTATAATGTAAGGCTTGTTCATAGTATTTAATGGCTTCAGTGGCATTGTAGGTTAGCTCATAAATCTTGGCTATATCAAATAAAACACGTGCATTGGTTTTATTTAAGTATTCATCATATTCATTTAAAACACTCATGGCTTGTTCTCTTTGTTCATCTTCTGCATATTTTAAAGCTAAAGGCAAAGCAATGCTTTGTGCAACGGCAGCTTTTTCTCCAGTGTGGGCTGCCAATTGGTGTTCCAGTACTTTTATGCTGCTCAATCGGTTTTGTTTTTCGCTATCGGGTTCAAAGGTGTTTAAAAGGTCATCAAAACTTTTATCCAAGGCGGCAACAGGCAGTTTTTGTTCAAAATGCAGGTTGGTATAAAAGCGTTGGCTGTATAAATCGTTTGCTTGGTTGGCTATTTTGGTTAAAGTAGCATTGCTCATCCAAAACAATATGGGTTTGCCTATGGCATTTATTTCTTCTCGCGCAAAGTTGAGGGTATAAATAAAGTATTCGTTTTTGCGTATCAACTCGCCTATATCCATCACAATTAAGGCTTGGCATGCTTCAGCCGCTTGCCTTATTTGTTCAATATATTGTATGTCGTTTTCGGCAAAAAAAAGAATATGGGTATTGGGTAATGCAGTTTGTAATTGTTTGTTTATTTCAGGTATCAACCGTTGGTCTGTTGCGGTGGCAAAAGTATAACCCGTACCTTCGCTCAAAAACCTTTTTAGTTTTTTAAATTTGGTTTCGGTTTCGGGGTTAAAGATTATTGGTTCCATTTAATTAAGTTTGCCCTTACGCTCCAATATTAGTTTTACTATTGGATGCACCGCCCACCAAAATTCTCCATTATAACCTAATACACAAAGGGTTTGTCTTAGTTTAAACATTACCAACGAATTTTCATATATGCCTTCTTTAATTAGTGGAATCAATTCATTGTACAAATCTTGAACACTAAAAAATTCTCCTTCAATTTTTTCATCCGATAGGTATCTTTGGTAATCATTCAAAAGGTAGTTTAACGATTTTTGATAATCTGTTTCCAAAATTTTATCTCTTTCGTAATCTCTGGCAATTTCAGCAGCTTCCTTAATTAACAAAAACAAATCTCGCAAACAACCTCCACTCATCAATATCATTTGTTTTAAAGTATCGGTATTTTCAAACAAACTTAAATCCATGCGTTTGGCTACAATTTGTTCCATGGTTTCAATTCCAATAGGTGATTCCTCTCCATTTTTTTCCTTTACCTTAATCATAGGTAACTCAAAACTATCTTTAAAAAAAGGTTTAATACTTGCAAAATGACTACTGCAATATAAGGCAATAGGGAAAGTAAAAATCATATTGGCATTTAGCTGTGTTAACGGTCTTGAATGTTTTACAAACAATTCAGTTGATGCTTCCTGCGAAATTTTATCAATGTCTTCAATAATAATCAATAAATCTTTTTTGCCATTGGCTATCAATCCAAGTCTTACTTCATTAATCAACAAATTACAGTTGTCAATTAAGTCAGTTAAACGAGGTTCTATTTCGGTAGTTAATACTTCTTTGAAAGAGCGAGTAGTTTTGGCAGTAGCTTTTAATTTGGCAAACAATTTTTGAAAATATGGTATGCCAAATGATGTTTCTACACCTGCTTCAAACTCTGCTCCCAAGTGAGTTTCTTTAATTTTAGAAATTTCTGTACTGCTATCCCAAAGTTTTATTTTTTCCCAATATTCATTACTAATTTTTATACCATTTTCTGCTGCGGCAACAAACAGCTTTTCCATGGTAACAATAAATAATTCAATATAATTTATGTTGTTAGGGTCTAATTCTTTAAAAACAGAATAACTTAAAACCAAATATTCATCTCCTGCATCTATAATGTCTTGCTTTAGTTTATTTAACTCGGTGCTTTTGCCACAACCTCTGTAGCCCACAAACAAAGAGTGCCAAGCTTCGTAATTATTGTTTTCTAAAGTTCGTAAAATTCGTTGCCTAACTGGTGTGCCACCACGGGCTTTATTGGTGTTTAAAAACAAACTTAACTCTTCTCCTTCTAGGGGTTCAGCTATAAACGCCCTAGGCACTTTATTTATTGTTATTGCTTTTTCAATGGTCATGTATATGTTTTTTAGAAAGTGGAACAAAAGTAATTTACTTTTACTTTATATCAATAGGTAGCTACAATAAATTCAATCATATCAATTGCTCAATAATAAAAATGTTAGACAAGAAAATTGTAAAATGGAAACTTCGTTCTTATATTTGATTATGAAAAATCAACTATATTACATCATTTTCTTCTTTATTTTATTTGTTTCTTGCACTAAAAATAGCTGCTATTGTAATAAAGAATTATGCTTTAAAGAAGTGGATGTTATATGGAAATCTAACGACAGTTTAGTGGGTTCAAAACGTTTTTATTATCAAAAAACACCAATTTTTAAAATGGAAACTATTCAAGATTCTGTGTATGATTTTATCAATCAACATTATTCCGACTCAGTACTAATTAAACAATTTGATAGCATTTATTTTTCAGAAAGAATAGGCAATTTGAAAACCGATGATACTAAACAATATTCAGACAAAGGATATTTTTGCATTTGTAATGATTAAGAAAACACTTCTGTAAATCCATGACAAAACAAAGAAAAACGATTATAACTATTCTCCTAATTTTGAATGCCATTGTACTATTAGGACAAATTTGGCCAGCAGGTGCACCACCTTTTGCCAGAATAGTAAACCTATTAACTTTAGTTGCTAATGTTATTTTTTTTATGGTATTATGGAAGGATAATAAAAGATAATTTAAGTAATTTATATTGCACAGTAACTTTTTTTGCCATTACAGGCGTTTATTAGGTATACAAAAAAAAGCTGCTTCACAATAATTGCGAAGCAGCTTTTTATATTTTTAAAGGTAACGGATTTAACTAAAAATCTTGTTTTGCAACGCCATCTTTTATTGCTTGCAAAGCAGCTTTTTCTCCCATGATAGCAGCCATTTTATTGCCTTTTCCATCATTACCTTTTGCAATGTAACCACCTTTTGCAGTTTTAGAAATTACTGCTTCGTGCATTGGTACATTTTTTTCTTTTGTTTTTAAGCAATATGCTTTAACCATTTTTGTAGTATCCATGTTTTTTAATTATTAATTGTGTAGCAAATCTAACAATTGAAGCCAAATAAAATAATTTAGATATAGACAGTATTTCCACTTTCATGTTTAAATTGTTTATTGAATTTACAAACACAACTACTGTTTAGCTAGTTATGTTATGAATTGAATATTCAACAGCAATTTTTTACCAAAAATTTAACAATAAATTTGTCTAATAAACAGTATTTGATAGCCTTTTTTATGGCTAAAATAGCTTATAACTTTGATTCAAAATATTTTATTTTGTAATTATTCAATATATATTGCCATTGAAAATTCTAACTGATTTAACGTATAAATTTTAGTAATTAGTAGATACTTATATTTTAAAAAAATAAATAATAATATAATTATGAATAGAAGAAAATTCATTGTTGCGTTAACTTTACTTGGAGGCGGTGCTGTTGCTTCCTATTATGGTTTAAAATATTCAAAAAGTAAAGCCACTCCCGATATAGCTTTCCTTGATTTAAACAAAGATTTGATTGCCGATTTATGCAATGTAATAATTCCTAAAACAAACACTCCAGGCGCTAAAGAAGCAATGGTAGAAACCTATGTAATTTATGCCATAAAACACTCGAAAGATGTGGTTTATTGCAATAATTTTATTAATGGTTTGAAAGATGTAAAAGAATATTGCCAAAGCAATTACAAATCGCCTTTTTCAAAACTAAGCAACAAACAACAAATAGAAGTGGTTACGCATTTTAAAGAAGAAGGCTTAAATTTAAGTGGTAAATTAGGTAAAGTAAAGAACAAAATTTTAGGTAAATCTTTCTTTGCTATTTTAAAAGAAACTACTTGTACTGGCTATTGTACTTCTATGGTGGGCGCAAAAAAAGGCTTGGCTTACGAGTATGTTCCAACCCGTTTTATAGGTTGTACTGATTTAGTAAAAGGTCAAAAATCGTGGGCTTCTAAATAATATATTATGAGTGATTCATTGAACGTAAATTTAAATACAAAAGCCAATTCGCAAATTACTTACGATGCCATAGTGGTTGGTAGTGGAATTAGTGGAGGTTGGGCAGCAAAGGAACTTTGTGAAAAAGGTTTGAAAACTTTGGTGTTGGAACGAGGCCGCCAAGTTGAACACATTAAAGATTATCCAACTGCCATGAAACACCCTTGGGAGTTTGAAAACAGGTTGGAAAATACCGATGAAGATAGGGCAACCAATCCTATTCAAAGCCGCAGTTATGATGCTGGTAGCAAACATTTTTTTGTAAACGATCAAGAGCATCCATACATTCAAGTAAAGCCGTTTAATTGGGTAAGAGGTTACCATGTTGGCGGCCGTTCTTTAACTTGGGGAAGGCAAGTTTACAGGTTAAGCGATTTAGATTTTGAAGCCAATACAAAAGATGGTCATGGTGTTGATTGGCCAATTAGGTATAAAGACATTGCACCTTGGTATGATTATGTAGAAAATTTTATTGGCGTTAGCGGACAAGCAGAAGGTTTAAGTCATTTGCCCGATGGACAGTTTTTACCTCCAATGGAAATGAATTGCATTGAAAAACATTTTGCCGATTCCATGAAAAAAGAGTTTGGCGAACGCTGTGTAACCAACGGACGAGTAGCCAATTTAACCAAAGGTTTTAAAGACCGTGGCCCTTGCCAGTTCCGAAATTTATGTAGCCGTGGTTGTCCTTTTGGAGGCTATTTTAGCAGTAATTCATCAACACTTCCTGCGGCCAATGCAACAGGAAATTTAACTTTAATGCCACATGCCATTGTTCATGAAGTAATTTATGACCCCAATACTAAAAAGGCAAAAGGTGTAAGAGTAATTAATGAGTTAACCAACGAATCGATTGAGTTTTTTGCAAAAATTATATTTTTAAATGCTTCAACAATTGCCACTACTTCGTTATTGTTAAATTCAAAATCGAATGAGTTTCCAACTGGTTTTGGAAACAGCAGCGGGCAATTAGGATTGAACTTAATGGATCATCATAGTTCGGTAGGTGCGCAAGGTCAACACGAAGGTTATAAAGATAAATATTATGCAGGTAGAAGACCAACAGGAATTTATATTCCACGTTTCCGAAACATAAACGAACAAACTAAACACCCTGATTTTGTTAGGGGTTACGGCTACCAAGCCGATGGAGAAAGAAGTGAATGGATTGACATTATGAAAGTAGATGATAGTTTTGGTGCTGATTTTAAAGAACAACTAACCACTCCAGGACCTTGGACCATGTGGATGGGCGCTTGGGGCGAAACTTTACCAAATGCTGAAAACAAAATTTGGTTAGATGCTACACAAAAAGACAAATGGGGTTTGCCTTTGGTAAATATTAGTTACCAAGCCGATGAAAACCAAAAAGCCATGCGAAAAGATGCCATGGTTTCGGCTGAAGAAATGTTAAGCAAAGCTGGTTTTAAAAACATCAAACAGTTTGATTACAATCCTCCTCCGGGTTCTACCGTTCATGAAATGGGAACTGCCAGAATGGGACGCGATGCTAAAACTTCGGTACTTAATGAGAACAACCAAATGCACGATGCTAAAAATGTTTTTATTACCGATGGAAGTTGTATGACTTCTGGAGGATGTCAAAATCCATCGTTAACTTATATGGCACTTACCGCAAGAGCTTGCGAGTTTGCAGCAAATGAATTGAAAGCAGGCAGGATTTAGGATGTGTGATTTTTGATTTCGGATTTCGGATTTCGGATTTCACGATATCAGTTTGTCCTCGGTTGGTGTACTCACCAATCGAATTAGCGTAATGGTTTTGTTGTAATTCTAAGCCTCAGGCGTGAACAATTAATGCTTGCTTGCTCTGAGTTTGGATAAAACAAAACACAAAAAAAGCTGCATTATTAGTGCAGCTTTTTGTTTGATTTTATATTTTAAAATGCTTCTTCGTCAAGAGGTTCGTCCACTTCTACTTCAACAGGTTTGTTGTTTTTAGCGTTTTTTGCATTTCCTTTTTTGTTATTTCGGTTCATTATGTTTTTACGCATTTTCATTTTTGCTTCGTTGTATTTTGCGCGTTGAGTATCGTCTAAAATCATTACAACTTGTTGGTCGGTTCGGCTCCATTGCTCTTTAGCAGCTCTTTTTCCTGCTTCTTTATCACCATTTTTAAACTGTATTCTTATATCCTTCATCATGTTGAAATGAGGAGTAAAAATGTCAGTTAACTTTTGTTGTTGATCAGCGCTTAACGTCAACTTTTGAGTTAATTTTGTAACAATAATTTTTGTTTTTTCTTCAGGAGTTTTTTGTGCAATTGCAAAATTTGCAAAAATAGACAAGGCAACTACGATGCTTAATTTAACTAGATTCTTCATTTTTTTTGTTTTTAATTGATTCGGGTTTATTGATACTGTTTTTTGGTAATGGTTTAATATATTGTTTGACTTAATTTTACAAAAAATATTTTACAAAAATAAACAAACAACTCGAAATTGTTTATTATATCATTTAAATTAGCTTGTAAAATGTTTTTTTATAGTGCTATTTTGTATGTTAAATAAATCAAACCAAATAAATTGTTTAAATGCCTAATTTATTAAATAATAAATCAATTTTTGCACTGAGCATTTTGTTGTTACTTATAAACAAATCAGCTAATTGCCAACAAAGCAGTGATAGAATTGATAGTTTAAAACAAAAACTTGAAAATGGAAATGGTAAAGCTATTTTATCAATAATAGATACAAATGCTTTTGATGTAAATAAAGATTTAGAGGAACAATTGATTCCGTTAGATTCTATTTTATATTATGCTTCAGAAAATTCAGCCAATTTAAAAATGGCCATAGCTGAAACCATGAAATTTAAATACAACAGAAAATACATTAGTTGGGTTTGGTTAAATGCCTTTCAATTGTTTTATAATTATGGATATGGCAATCAAATAAACAATGTAATTTCAAGCACTCAAATAGCCGATGTGGCCACACAAAGTTTGGGAATAGGTTACAGAGTTGGGTTTAATTTTGTGTTACCAATTGGCGATTTTATTGGCCGTTCGGCTAGGTTAAAGTCGCTTTTTTATGAAACAGAAATAGCTAGATACAAACAAGACGAAGCAAGACGAATGTATAAAAGAATGATTATTGATGATTATTTTATTTTGATATCGAACCAAAAATTATTGTTTGTAAAAAGCCAAGATTTAGAAACAAGTAGAATTAGTGCCGAAGTTGCTTTGATTGAAATGAGAAGAGGAAAATCGCAACCCTCGGAATTAGGACGAATAAGAAACATTATGGCAATAGCCGAAATAAATTATGAAAATGCAAGAAGAGATTTTTTGTCATCGTATTACAAGTTAGAAACTACTCTTACAGTTCCGTTAACTACATTTAAAAAAAGGGAGGTAAAAAAACCACAATGACATTATTAGCATTTATTAGAATTATTGCCCTAAAATGGAAATGGTTATTGCTGTTTCCTATACTAATGTCGGTTACAGTTTTTGTATTAACTCGCGACCAAGAACGTGAATACGAAACTAAAGCAACCATTTATACTGGTTTGGCTTCCGGGTACAGCATTACCGATGATGGCGAAAAAAAGACAGATATGTTTGCCATTAATAACTCGTTCGACAATTTATTGATAACTATAAAAAGCCGCGAAACATTAGAAGAAGTTGGCTTAAAACTATTGGCTCAACACTTGTTATTGGCTCAACCAAGTAACGATGTTATGGGTGAAAAAGCTTTTGACAAACTAAAAGAACTGATTTCGGAGGAAGATAGGGCAAAATTGATAGTTCCTGGTAGCTATGAAAAAACGCTAAAAAAACTGATGAATATTAAGGATAGTACTTCTAAAAATAGTGTTCGTTTTATTTTAAATTTAAAAGGCGCTTACTACAATCCTGAATATATTTTAGCAGCGTTAACAGCTAACAGAAAAGCCAGTTCCGACATGATAGAAATGAGTGTAAAAACGAACGATCCTGGCGTTGCATTAAACATGTTGAATTTTTTGATTGAAACTTTTACACATCGTTATAAATCAATAAAAGGATCTGAAACCAATAACGTAGTAAGATATTTTGAAGAACAATTAAAAATGTCGTTTAATAGCCTTCAAAATTCTGAAAATAAATTACGTGATTTTGGAATTGATAATAAAATTATAAACTACAACGAACAATCAAAATTTGTTGCTGAAAGCAAAGAAGATTTATCGACTGATTATTACAAGGAAAAAATGAAGTTTGAAGCCGCAAACTCCGCTATTAAAAGAATAGAAGAGAAAATGGCTAACTACTCGGAAGTGCTAAAAACTAACGATGATTTGATAAAAGTTCGTCAAGAAATTTCGCAATTAAACATTAACATAGCTAACGCAAAAGCCTATAAAATGAATACTAACCAAATTCGTAATATGGAGAGTGAGTTAGATATTTTAAAAGAAAAAATAAAGGACAAAGCACGCGAATATTATAACTTTAACAACAATATTGAATGGATTCCGCAAGAAGATTTACTAAACGAATGGCTTGCTAAAGTTGTAGAATTAGAAGAAAGTAGAGGAAGACTAGTGGTTTTTGAAAACAGAATAAAACAATATGATGGAATTTATTCTCAATTTGCGCCTTTGGGTTCTACCATTACCCAAATGGATAGAGAAATAAATATTAACGAAAAGGAATATTTAACTATACTACATGGTTTAAGTTTGGCTAAACTGCGCCAACAAAACTTAGAAATGAGTAATAATTTAAAAACAGTAGATACTCCATTTTTTCCTATAACTCCTCTTCCATCCAAAAGAGGTTTATTAATAGTTGTAGCATTTTTAGTTGGTTTTATTGTTTTATTAGGAACATATATAACTGGCGAATTAACTAACTCATCGGTAAGAACGCCCGAAAGAGTTGAAAGCCAGATTGGACTACCCCTTTTAAGTGCTTTACCCGATTTAGAAATTAACTCCGGTAAAATTGTAAATATGGATGAAATGAGCAATGATTTGGTGCAAAGAATTATCAATTCCATATTTATAGAATTGAAAAAGAAAAACACAAAAGCCGAACGACATGTAATTACTATTTTAAGTACAAAAACTGGCGAAGGAAAAACTTATATTTCTCAATTAGTAGCATCGAAATTAGCACAAATAAAAAATGATGTTATTTTGCTAAATCCTAGTACATCATCAAAACATGCGCTTAAAAGTTTTCAAAAACCTAATCCCGATTTACAAATAAAAGAATACAAAGTAATTGATAAACTTGTAGATGCCGAAAGCATAACCGATTTAATAGAAGCCAGTAATAACAATCCTTTGGAAGAAGGAAAACATAGTTTTGTTATTATTGAATTACCTAGTTTAAACAAATACCCTGTACCTATTGAAATATTAGACAAGTCGGATGTTTCTATTTTAATTGTTCATGCTAATAAAAGTTGGACAGCCAGTGACGCTAGAATTTTAAAAGAATTTGAAACTGTAAAACAAAACCAAACTAAAGTTATTTTGAACCGAGTAGTGCCAGATTTATTAGAAGGAATTTATGGCGAAATTCCTAAAAACAGGTCTAAACTTCGCAAAAAATTAAAACTTATGTTTGGAGGTGAAAAACATTAGTGCATGCAAATTTCTGAAAGTAAATATTTACAGTCTTCTGAATTGATGCAATCGTTATTGCTAGCAGCAGTTGCTATTTTTTTAGGTTTACTTATTGCCAAATTGGGAATTGGGTTTGCAGGAGCAATTGTTGGAATTCCAATTGTAGTAGCCTATTTAGTTTTTATTTTCAAATACCCTCGAATAGGTGTAATTAGTGTGTTTCATTATAGTTTTATGGTAAATGGTCTTGCTCGATACTTACCTCCATCGGTTCCTTATGGTTTGGTGGTAGATGCCATATTTATTATTACCATTATTGCTTGTGTTTTTACTGTTAAAAAGGCTGATGTTGCTAAAATGAATAATCCAGCTTTTTGGCTTTCGTTACTTTGGATGTTGTGGATTATGTTTGAGCTTTTTAATCCAGAAGCTACTAGCAAAGAAGCTTGGTTTTATGCCATGCGCGGAATTGGTTTATATCCATTTTTACAAATTCCATTAATGCTTATTTTGATGTCGAACAGAAGTGATTTGGTAATGCTTTTTAAGTTGTTACTTGGATGGTCGCTTTTTGCAGCGTTATTTGCTTTTAAGCAAAGTTATATTGGGTTAGATGAGTTTGATAAAAGATGGTTAGAAGATTTTGGAAAAGTTACACATGCAATTCAAGGTAGAATCCGGTTTTGGTCGTTTTATTCCGATGCAGGTCAGTTTGGTGCTGGTATGGCGCACATGGCAGTGTTTTGCATTATTTTAGCACTTTCGCCTGTTAATACTAAAAAACAAAAAATAACTTATTGGATTCTTTTTGCTATAATTTTTTGGGGCTATGCACTTTCTGGAAGTAGAGGTCCATTGTTTGTAATTATTGGTGGAATGGTTATTTACTTATTAATGATTGGGAATGTGAAAATATTAGTAATAGGAGCTATGGTTGGTGGAATATTTTTTGTTCTTTTAAAATTTACATCTGTAGGAAGTGGCAACTATCAAATTCAGCGTATGAGAACAGGGCTAGACCCTAACGATGCATCGCTTTTAGTTCGTTTAGAAAATCAAAAGAATTTAAAAGTTTACTTAGCTTCCCGTCCTATTGGTGCAGGAATTGGCACTGGTGGAAGTTGGGGCGACAGGTTTTACAAAGGCCGATGGTTAAGTACTGTTCAGCTCGATAGTTGGTATGTAAGAGTTTGGGTTGAAATGGGCGTTGTAGGTTTAACTTTGCATTTAATACATTTATTTATATGTTTGGGGGCTGGAATGTATAATATTACCAAAATAAAAGACCCTCAATTGCGATCCGAAATGATTGCTTTAGCTGCTGGTTTTTTTGGAATTATGTTTGCCAGTTATGGAAATCAAATTTTAGGACAAAACCCAACAGCAGTAGTAATGTATATGAGCATGGTTTATTTTTTTACTTGCCGAAATTGGGTAGATAAAGATGGCAATATTTTGCCCGAACAAGCTTAGTGATAAAGTTTAAAAAATTACAATTAACCAAATATAACTCGCTGCAACTTTATCAGTTTTTGCGCTATGGAAGTTTCTTTTTAATTTCTATACTTCTTGCCAAAATTGCTTTTTATAAGTTTAACCCTGGTTATGGAACTTCTAATATTATTAGCCGATATGAGCTTTTAATGGTAGTTAGTTCTAGTATTACTTTTTTCTGGGTTTCTAGTATTTGTAATACGTTAGTTCCTTTTTTTTATGCCAGTAACGATGATAAACAAAAGCGAATTTTATTCAATGCTTTTGCGTTAATGGTGGCGTTTTCGGTGTTAGCTGCCATTGCTACTTTATGCATTGGTTACTTTTTTTATAGAGACGATTTCTACTTATTCCAAATGTTTTCGTTGGTGGTTTTTTTAAATACTCCAACCTTTATTGTTGATTATATTTTTTACTTAAAAGGAAAATACAAATCGCTTATTCTTTGGGGAATTGTAACCTTTTCAGTTCATTTACTCATGCTTTGTTTGCCGCTTTATTTTAAACAAACCTTGAATTTAGCAGTAAATTTATTGGTTATTTTGGCCCTACTTAAGTTTAATTATACCATTATTTTATTACTCAAATATTCTACCATTAGCATCAATACCAGGCTTATTCAGGAGTTTATGATTAAGGTAATGCCATTTATGTTTTCTATATTGTTGGGTGGCAGCATGGAATATATTAACAGTTATATTGTAAAATATAATTTCACTGAAATTGATTTTGCTGTGTTCAGATATGGAGCCAAAGAATTACCCATTTTTTTAATTATGGCTAATTCGTTAAGCAATATTTATAGTGGCGAAATAGCCAATTTAAACAAAGAAGGATTGCTGAAAGAAGGCTTAACCAAACTAAAAAATAGTAGCCGAAAACTCATGTACTGGCTGTTTCCATTGGCCATTGTTTTACTTTTTATCAGTAAATACATGTACATTGGTTTGTATAATTCCGACTTGGTGGAAGGATATAAAATTTTCAATATTTCGTTATTATTAATCATAAGCCGACTGATATTTCCTCAAACAGTGCTAACCGGTTTAATTAAAACACGCGCCTTTTATTTAGTATCTACCAATGTGTTAATTGTAAACGTAATTATGGCCATTTGGTTGGTTCAGTTATTTGGAATTACAGGAATAGCTTATGCCACTGTTATTTCATTTTTAGTCGAAAAAATACAATTGGTTATTTATTGTAAAATGGAAGGCATTCGCTTTAAAGAATATACACCTGTAGTGGAATATTATTTGTTTTCAGCTTTGCTGTTAGCAGCTTTTGTGTTGTCTATTAATATTTAAAAAGCAATTTGAAAACAGCCGAATATTATATTGAAAAACTAGGTTTAACAAAGCATGTAGAAGGTGGTGCTTTTAACGAAACTTATCGGTCGGAATTGGTAATTCCACAAGCATCTTTACCAACAGGATTTAAAGGCAATAGAAATGCGAGTACAGCCATTTATTTTTTACTTTCATTTGGTCAGTTTTCGGCTTTTCATAAAATATTAAGCGATGAAATGTGGCATTTTTATGCCGGACAAACTTTAACCATTTATGAAATAGAAAACAATGGTAATTTGATTACTCACAAATTGGGTTCAGATTTAGAAAAAGGTGAAACATTTCAATGCTTAATAAAAGCTGGAAACTGGTTTGGTTCAAGGTGTGAAATAGTAGATGGATTCAGTTTAGTTGGCTGCACAGTTTCACCAGGTTTTGATTTTGCCGATTTTGAATTAGCCAACAAAAATGAGCTTTGCCAAGCTTTTCCATCTTTGGCTAATTTGATTAATGAAATGACTTATTGAGTATTACAAATTTTTCTGGAATTAGTATTCCATATTATTCATAATTTATTTCCTCTTTTCTAAACTCAAAATATTAGCAAATAACCTATAAGCTCCTGGAACGCCAGCTGGTAATTCTCTAAAGAAAGCTAAACCTGTGTAAACATAATTTCCTTTGCCATATTTGGCAATAATTAAGCTGCCTTTATTGGGTTTTTCTCCAGGGTCGTTCATGCTTAACGGACATTGGAAATTACTATCTATGTCGGTTCCGAAGTAAATTCCACGCTCTTGAATCCAACCATCAAAATCGGCATTGGTGATTTTGTTTGGGAAATTTAAAACAGGATGTTCTGGCAATAAGAACGTAACGGGCGCTTCTTCAATAGTAACCCTATCACGGCTTAGTTTAAAAGGCACTGGAGAAATTTGATCTTTCAATGGACCGAAAAAACTATTGGTATTATACTGAACAATTAAGTTTCCACCATCTTTTACATAATCGAACACACGTTGTTTGTATTGTTGTAATTTTTCGTTGGTGTTAAATGCACGCACGCCTAAAACAATGGCTGGAAATTCATTCAAGTTTCCATTTTGCAATTGTTCATCGGTTATCATTACTACTTTATAACCCATTTGTTCTAAACTTGCAGGAACTGCATCGCCCGCACCTTGAATATAACCAACTGTGTTAAAGGTTTTCTTCACATCTACTTTTACTAATTTGGCTTCAGCTTCAGGAAACCAAGTTTGAACAGGAATATGGTCGTACTTAATTTCTTTGATTCCTTTGGTGTAATTGGTGCCATCTATTTCGGCTATGAAGTTTACGGTTGATGAAGTTGATAGGTTAATAGGTGCTCTGAACTGAAAAGTAAATATTTTTTCATCACCTTTTTTTGCCAAATCAAAATTATAGGAAATAGGAGAGTAGTTAAAGGTGGTTAATTCTGCAAGTGCTATTTTAGGGTTATTATTATCTTCTAAAATTATTTTGTGTTCATTTAATTTACTATCAGATTTTAAACTCAAAACTCCTTTTACATTGTCTTTTCCTGCTTTGACAATTACTTGAATTTCTTTTGGTTTTTCATCGGTAAATACAAAACTTTTTTGAGTTAAGTTAAGCATTACTGGTGGCGTAATTACCAAAGGACGATACAATTCACCTTTTTCAGGGTCAACCCATTTGTATTGAATGGGTTGTGAGGCTACAACTAAATGTTCACCCATTTCTAAAAATATTTTTAAATCTAAACGAGCAGATTCATTCATTCCAATTTGTTGCAGAGGTATATTAAACAAATTATCCTTTTTTTTATTTCGAAGCCAATAAGGTCCTTCTAGTAACTTTAAATGAAAAATGGGAATTGGTACTTTTAACTCAAATGTGTCTTGTTTATTAAACCCTAACAAAAACTGATTACTTTCCACCCCTAAACCTGGATTCAAGTGAAATAAATCGTATGACAATTTCAATTTGACATTTGATCTATTTATTGTATTTGCTATTAATTTTATTGAATCAAATTTTGTAAAATAATAACTAGTTGATATTGGACTTGTTCTAACTCCTAAGCATTCAGCCATGACATTATTAATTTCAACTTCTTTAGGTGAAAATTTCTTCCATTCAGCATTTGTTAAATCGCTTGGAAACTTTGAAAGTAATGCTCTTATTTTATTGGATATTTCACTTATAGAATTTACACTTAATGAAGGTGATTCTGACTTATATTCCTTCATTACTTTAGTAATCTGTTTCCCAATTTTCTCTCCACCTTTTACTCGTTTCCAAGTAAAATCTATTCCTTCAAAAATATCTTTTAAACCAATGGTATCTCCTTTTAAAGGTTTAAAATATTCAAAGATTTCACCACGTTGTTTGGCACTTCCAAAACCTTGGCTTTTGTGCATGCTGCGGCTTTCGGCTGCTATTTCGCCATAACTTTTGCCCAATAAAGGATTATATCCGCCTACATCTAATTTTATGTAAGGACTCATATCGGCATTTGGGTTTGCAAAACGAGTGCTAACATTCCAAAACATCCTCCGGGTTTTCCAAACCGAAACAAATTGTAATTGCTCCGGAAAACGAGTTGGATCTGCTGCTGCATCAAAAGCTTCTTCAGCTAAAATAGCCGATGCTGTGTGGTGTCCATGTCCGCCACTGCCATCAGTAGCAAAACGAGTAATGATAATATCTGGTCTAAAATTACGGATTACCCAAACCATATCGCTTAAAATAGAATCGTGGCTCCATTTGGTAAAAGTTTCTTCTGGATTTTTACTAAAACCAAAATCGTAGGCACGGGTAAAAAACTGTTCGCCACCATCAATTCTGCGGGCTGCCAATAATTCTTGCGTGCGAATCATTCCTAATTCAATTCCTTGTTCCGAACCAATTAAATTCTGTCCACCATCGCCACGCGTTAAACTTAAATAACCAGTACGCAAACATTTTTCATTGGCTAAATAAGCTATCAAACGGGTGTTTTCATCATCGGGATGTGCTGCAATGTATAACACAGAGCCAACAGTGTTCAACTTTTTAAGTTGTAATAGTATTTCTGATGAAGTGTATGATTTGGGTGCTTGCGCATTTACCAAAACAGTTACACATATGGAAAGGATGAGTAAGGATATTTTTTTCATAATTATTTATTTGTTTCCGTTGACTAAAGCCGAACGGCAATTGATCTTTTGTTCTTAATTTTTCAGTGTAATCTGTGAAATATGTGGCTACTTTTTTTGTTTATTTCCGTTGGCTATACTTCGACTCCGCTCAATAACCGCGAACGGCAATTTATGCTTTTGTTCTGTTTTTTTGTGTAATCTGTGAAATCTGTGGCTATTTTTTTATTAACTTTAGTAACGTTTCGACTTCGCTCAACGACCGTAAAGTTGAGGTCGCTGAGCGGAGCCGAAGCGTGTTTTGCCAATTGCATATTGCCAATTAATTTATCACACTGTAACTCGTTCCATCTTTGCCATCTTTTATTTCAAAACCAATGTCTTTCAATTTGTTTCTTATGGCATCGCTGGTGGCAAAATCTTTGTTTAGCTTAGCATGATTTCTTTGTTCAATAATCATATTCATTAAGCCATCCACTTTGCTGTTATCAGTATTGTTTTCTTCTTGTAAACCCAATACATCAAATACTATTTCTGTCATTAGTTTTTTCAAACTAGTTTTGTCAGTTTCGGTAATGGTTTCTTTGCCATCGTTAATAGAATTAATCATTCGCACCGCTTCAAATATACTTGCTATGGCAATGGGTGTATTGAAATCATCGTTTAAAGCAGCATAAATTTCATTAGTTGATGGTTGAAAGTTGACAGTTGATAGTTCCGACACCTTTAAACCATCAATTAACTTCATGCCATTCATTAATCTTGCAAAACCTTTTTCGGAGGCTTGTAATGCTTCGTTGCTAAAATCTAACGTACTGCGGTAATGTGCTTGCAACATAAAAAAACGCACAGTCATTGGGCTGTAACCTTTGTCTAATAAAGTATGTTTTCCTTCAAATAACTCGTTTGGTAAAAAAGAATTTCCTAAACTTTTACTCATTTTTTGGCCGTTAACGGTCAACATATTGGTATGAATCCAGTAACGAGCAGGCTGTGTTTTATGGCAAGCCAAATTTTGTGCAATTTCGTTGGTGTGATGAGTTGGTACTAAATCCATTCCTCCACCATGAATATCAAATTCATTTCCCAAATATTTACTGCTCATGGCCGAACATTCTAAGTGCCAACCTGGAAAACCAACTCCCCAAGGGCTTGGCCATTTCATAATATGTTCGGGTTTTGCATTTATCCAAAGTGCAAAATCTAAGCGGCCACGTTTATCACCTTGGCCATCTAAATCGCGGGTATTGTTCAGTAAATCATCTAAATTTCTGTTAGATAAAATAGTGTAATTATACTCTTTGGTAAACTTTTCTACATCAAAATAAACAGAGCCATTTACTTCATAACCATAACCATTTTCTATTATCAATTTGGTCATTTCTATTTGCTCAATAATATGGCCAGTAGCTGTTGGTTCAATGCTTGGCGGCAAGTTATTGAACATACGCATGGTTTCTCTAAAATCAATGGTATAGCGCTGCACAATTTCCATTGGTTCTAACTGTTCTAATTTAGCTTTTTTAGCAATTTTATCTTCACCTTCATCGGCATCACTTTCCAAATGACCAGCATCGGTAATATTGCGCACATAGCGCACTTTATAACCCAAATGTAAAAAGTAACGAAAAATTACATCGAACGAAATAAATGTACGTGCATTGCCTAAATGTGCATTGCTATAAACCGTTGGCCCACAAACATACATGCCTACATGGCCTTCGTGAATGGGTTTAAAATCTTCGGTAGTTCTTGATAAAGTATTGTATATTTTTAAAGTAGATTCCATGATAAAAAATGTGTGGCGAATATAGTTGATTAAATTTTGAATATTGAATGATTTACTGAAAGAAGAGTTGCCACAGATTACACAGATTTTATAAAAAATTTAAGGAAGTGCTCCTTAAATTTTCAAGATGCCATTCTTCAGTTAAGGAACTGCTCCTTAAATTTTCAAGATGCCATTCCTCAGTTAAGGAAGTGTTCCTTAATTTTTCAAGATGTCATTCCTCAGTTGAGGAACTGCTCCTTAAATTTTCAAGATGCCATTCCACAGTTAAGGAAGTGTTCCTTAATTTTTCAAGATGTCATTCCTCAGTTGAGGAACTGCTCCTTAAATTTTCAAGATGCCATTCCACAGTTGTATAAGTACAGTACGAAATTTTACCATGCCATTCTACAACTGTATAAGTGCTCCATTAATTTGGAAAATATTGATTGTAAAATTTTTATTTGGTTCTATTTATTAAATAGCCTCTAGTAGTTACTAAAAATGCACACCCGATAATTTTTTATACCTTAAATAATGAACCACATTATCTAGCTCCAAAGCCGATAAATTGTTTTCCTTTAACCTGTCTTCATGCGATGGATATTGAATCCGCATTTCGTAATCCATTAATTGTGGCAACGAAAAATCAGGAACCACCATTTCTCCATTAACAAGTTTATTATGGCAACTGGCACAAATGGTATTGTAAATTATAATGCCTTTTTCAAAATTACTAATAAACTCTTTTTTTTGAGCTTCAGTCATTGTTAAACTGTCATCGGGTAAAACATAAGGAATTACAACTGGAGTATTTTGAACCAATATTTTAGTTTTTTTGCTTTTTTCCTTGTTGGTTACAGTACTTTTGTTTTTGGTTTTGCAATTGGCTATAACTATTGTAAAAACAACCAAAACCGTTATTATTTTATTTTTCATAATTTATTTAATAAATCCCTCCTACTTTTCTAGTGTTTAATAATTTATAGCTGCTTTTTGGAAGTTTTTTGGGAGCTGTTTCAAATATTACTTCTTCATTAAGCGATGTGATAAAAGCAATCAAATTTGTTTTTTCTTGATTTGTTAAGTGTAGTGAATCGGATGAAAGAGTTTGGTTGCTTACTATTAAACCATTACCTGATCCTCCACCAACATTATAAAAATCTATTACTTGTTCTAAACTGTTAAAAACACCATTGTGCATATATGGTTTGGTTTTAGCTGCATTTCTAATAGTTCCTGTTCTAAAAGCATTTAAAGTTTCTTTAGCAGGATTGATATTATACCTGCCTTTATCAGCACTTAAATCAGTATATTTTAAATCTTTTGGAACCCCAATTACTTCAAATTCTGAACCTATATAAGGCGGTTTTACACCATTAAATTGTGGCGCAAAATGGCAAGTAGCACATTCGCCTTTTCCCATAAAAACATTGAAACCTTGTTGCACATTTTCATTAACATTCTTTTGTTGGTTCATGGCATCGTCAAAAGGCGAATTATATTTACTAAACTTACCATAATAATAAGTAATGGCAGAAACCAAATGGTCTATAGTAATTTCTTTTTCAGTTGGTGTAGCTTTTAGCAATTCAGTAAAAGCTGTTTTATATTCCTCACAGCTCAATACTTTTTTGAGTATTTCAGCTTCAGTAGCTCCCATTTCTAAAGGATTGGTAATTACTCCTTTTGCTTGCAATTGCAAAGTAAAATGTTTGCCATCGGCTAATATCAAATGATTATATGAAGCGTTAATCAATGAAGGAGTATTTCGGTCCAAAACTCCTTTATAATTATATTGCAAAGCAGTAGTAACACTTGTATCGGTAAAAAACTGTGTAGGTTGATGACAAGATACACAACTGCGTTGGTTATTACCAGAAAGTATAGGATCGTAAAACAATAATTTGCCTACTTGATCTATTTTAGCAAGTGTATTTTCATCATTTACCCTTAAATAAATTCCTTTATTATTTTGTCCATTATACAAATTTTTAGAGAAAATAGAATTGGCTTGTTTGTTAATTGAATAGTCCACAAAACTTTTACTAAATACTTTGTAATCTAAAATTAGTTGCGCATTGATGGTAAACAATGGATTGATATAATCTCGTATAAAATTATAATGATTAAATGAATTATATTCTTTGGGCTGATTGGTTACAAATTGAATAGCACCATTATAAATATTTAAGTAATTATTGGGTAATTGATAGTTCGGAAAACTTTGGTTAAAACTATTGTAAATTGTATTTACTTCATATAGCATTACAATTAGTTCAGGAATTATATTTTCTTTATCAGGGCATTCAAAACCAGAAGTATATATAGCAGCTAGGTTTAAAAGAAATAACCTATTACATAAATAAAAATGATGATAACTTTGAAGTTCCTTGGTAATAGAATCTGCCTGATAAGCTTTAGTGGATTGTAAACTTTGTTGTATCAAATTCAATAAAACATCTTTGTTTATTTGTGTTTCTTCTAAATATTGCAAAGCAAGCGTAAGTCCAGCTCCTTGGCGCTTATATGGTTTTTCAAATTTTTCAAATACTTCTGTTTCCCATTCTACTGGAAGTGGCCCATTTATTTTTTTATGTGCCAACGGATCTAAGTATCTGAACCAAAAATCTAATCCTTTAAATTGTTTCCTGGTTAATAATATACTTTTTCTTATTTTATCAATATCACTACTATTTGTTAAATTGTATATGTTAATTATTGAAATCAACTCCAATTCCGATTTTTCAAATTGGTTTAGTTTTTTGATATAAATGGAATAATAAGTATTCTCATTTTGGGTAAATGAAAAAGTAACAATAATTGCCATAGCAACAAGAGCAAACAATACAATTTTTCTATTCATTTAAACTACTGTGATTGTATAAATAAAAACGGGCAGGTATAAATACCTGCCCGTTTCTTAAAAGTTTAAAAAAATAACTAGTGAGTAATAACTACTTTAATAGTAGCATTTTTATCATTATTTCCAGTTATTGATAACATATAAATTCCGTCTTGTAAATTACTTACGTTTATTTTATTTGTTATAGAAGCTTCCATGTTTTCTTCAATCAATAATTTACCAGTAATTGAATATAACTTCACATTCATATTTCCAGTAATGTTATTGCTATTAATAAATAAATCTGTTTGAGCAGGATTAGGATAAACATTGATATTGTTTTTAAAATCAATATTGTTAACACCAACTCCAGGTCCACGAACCAATGTAATGTTAAATGTTTCAACAGCTTTAACCGAATCGGTTGTTTCTGAAGCAAACACTGTCCATTGTAGTTTTATTGAATCGCCTTTGGCAACTCCATTAGTAACCAACAATGCATCAATTGTATTGTGAGCTAAAGTTATTTTGGTATCAACACCAGCATTGTCAGCAGCTAAATTAGCAATTGGATTTGTAAAGTTACCTGTTAAAGTAGCTAATTTCCAAGAGTATTTGTTAGCATTGGTAGCAGCAGTCCAATTAATTACTACTGGAGTTGAGCTATTAGGAGTTACTACTAATCTTGCATTGTTAGCAGGGTTCGATAAATTAAATGAACCTAATATTCTTTTGCGTACTAAAGTAATATTCCAATCTTGAGTGGCTTTTAAAGAATCGTTATTTAGGTATGCAAATACAGTCCATTTTAAAGTAATAGAATCAGTACGTTTAATTCCAAATGTATTTAAAAGTAAATCAATAGTTCCACTTGTTAAAGTCAATACTGAATCTGCACCTGAATTATTAGAAGCTAAGCTAAATAAAGGAGTAGCAAAACTACCAGTAGTTGTAGTAGCAAACCATTTGTAACGAGTAGCATTTGCCGATTTAGTCCAATTGATGTTTACTAAAGAAGCATTGTTTTCTTCTACTTCTAATCTGCTATTATTTGCAGGAGAAACTAAGTTAAATGCACTTAAAGCAGGTGGTGCAACTTGAGGAATAATATCACCTTTGCGCACACCTTGTAATTGGTAACCATTAGTACAACCGCTAGTAGGCGATGAACAGAATTGAATTAAAGTTCCTTCAAAAGTAAATAAACCTGTTGGTACTGCTAATGCAGGAGCATCTTCTATTTCAGTATCTGCACTAGAAATTACTCTAAATACTGTAGTATCGCCAGTAGTTGTACCGTCCCAAACGTTATGGTTCGAACTTGAAGTAAAATTACCAGTTGAAGCTGTTCTTAAATTTTCTATTCTAATCAACTCACTTTCGTAAGCTTCTGGGTTAGCCAATAATTGTTTAACAGTTAATAATTGAACTGGAGGTAATGGTCTGTTCGACATTATTTTGTTTATAAAGCTTTTTCCTCTGTATAAACCACTTTGTATTGCTATTTGAGAGTAGTTATTGAAATCACTTCTACCTCCACTAACTTCTACACTATCACCAGCTTTTAAGCCACCACTTACTATTGAATCAACCATTGCACCGCTTGATTGACGAACGCCAATTGCACCTGTACCGTCTTGAATGTAAATAAATCGTCCCCAAGCCCTAGTTATAATACCTCTAACTTTAACAGTATCGGTAGGTAAAGCACGAGCAGCAGCAATTGAAATTACTGGAACAACAGGAGGGAAAATTCCATCTTGACGAGCATTTAATAATTGAATTCTATTATCACCTAATAAATTAGTATCTCTAACAGCATAAGGAGTGCTATTGTGTTTTTCATACATGAAATCAGCAAAAGCATCTTGTTCAGTTCCATTTGCTTGGAATTTAGCATACAATGAATCTTTAAATGCAGTATCTAAATTAATGCGGTTAAAGCCATTTGCAACAAACGGATAACTATCGCCACCTCCTGCTAAGAAATCAAGTGTTACTACTTTTATAATTCTAGAAGTATCGCCATGTACTGTACCATTTCTAACAATAGTATCTAATCTGTTTCCAATAGAATCAACTAAAACCATTGATTGAATTTTGCTTCCAGCCGCTCTTGTAGTATCGTAACTAAACATTACACCACCTACTTGCGGGAACTGACCAGGAGTAATTCCAGGTTTAGTAGCAGAAACACCATGTTCTAATAAACGTTTTAAACCAGCAGCATTTACTGATACTATAGAAAGTTTATTATTGAATCGTAAAGAATTTTCAATGTCTAATTGGCTAATATCACCAGCATTTTTATTTGCAGCAGGATTAGCAGCAGTAGGTAATAATTGAACACCATTTCCAATTGAAACTACTTGACCAATAGCAGAACGAATTCCACCACCATTTTTAATTGAAACTCTTACTTGTGAATCGTATTTTTTAGCCAACCATAAGTTTGCATCCGATGATACATTACCTAAGTTAGTTTCTTGTGTACGTACAAAATCTCTTCTTCCTTCTAAAAACACACTTGCTTTACCAAACTTATTTCCATCTTTATTTACAATTACATTACCAATAGCAGCACAAAGTATGCGAACGTTTGCAGCTTTAGTTCCTGTAG
>Ga0247839_1001217_pt1 | contig 44001 bp, 26 predicted proteins | sample LaCruzMarch2015__6_FD_192405 | JGI IMG/M metagenome (GOLD analysis project Ga0247839, IMG submission 192405) | Freshwater microbial communities from meromictic Lake La Cruz, Castile-La Mancha, Spain - LaCruzMarch2015_16m | ecosystem: Environmental > Aquatic > Freshwater > Lake | place: Spain... | reverse complement strand
CCATCCGGGACCGCGCCCACGGCTGGATCGCCTGGACCATCATCATCTTGATCAGTATCCCGTTTGCGCTCTGGGGTATCAGTTCCTATCTCGACGTCGGCGGTGAACCGGTGGCGGCCTCGGTCAATGGGAATGACATCCTCGAACGTGAACTCGATCGACGGGTTCAAACCGCGCGCATCCAACTGCGTGAACGCCTTGGCGCGGCCTACGACCCGGCCCAGTTCGACGATCAGCGCCTGCGCCGCGAGGTGCTCGATGAGATGATCCGTGAGACACTCCTGACCAATATCGCCAATCGTATGGGTCTGCGCGTGTCGGATCAGGATCTGCGCGCCCAGATCCTCATGGAGCCGGCGTTCCAGAAGGATGGTCGCTTCGACCATGCCTCCTACGAGCAAATCCTTCAGTATCAGGGGCAATCACCCGCCATGTTCGAGGCGCAATTGCGTCAGCGAATCATCGGCAGTCAGTTGATTCGGGCGGTCACCAGCAGCGAACTGGTGACCAAGGCCGAGCGGTCGCAGTACCAGCGGCTGACCAAACAGCAGCGCGAGGTCACCTGGCTGCGACTGCCGCTCGAGCGTTTTCAGGGACAGGAACCCATCGACGAGGCGGCGATCACCGCCTTCTATGAAGCCAACACGGCGCGCTTTCAGATCCCCGAGCAGGTGAAGCTCGCTTATCTGGTCTTGGACGTGGCCGGACTGGCCGCGAAAAACCAGGTCTCAGACGACGAGATACGCCGCCTCTATGACACTGACCAGGCCCGTTTCGGCCAGCCGGAGCGGCGCCGAGTCCGGCACATCCTGCTGACGCTCCCTCAAGACGCCGACGAGGCGGCGGCCGCGGCCGTCCTGACCGAGAGCCTGTCCGTCCGCCAACGCATCCAGGACGGCGAGACCTTCGACGTGGTCGCCAAGGCGGTCTCCAAGGACCCCGGAAGCGCCGGCCAGGGTGGATCTTTGGGCGAGATCGAGAAGGGCATGATGGACCCGGCCTTCGAACAAGCAGCCTTTTCTTTGCCCGTTGGTGACCTCAGCGAGCCGGTGCGCAGCCGTTTTGGCTACCACCTGATCCAGGTGGAAGCCATTACCCCCGCGGCCGTCAAACCGTTCGAAGAGGTCCATGAGCAATTGCGCGGGGAGCTGGCGAAGCAGCAGGCCGAGTCCATGTTCTACGACCTGGGGGAGCGCCTGGCGAACGTCGTCTATGAGTCGGCGGACAGCCTGGATCCGGCGGCCCAAGAACTGGGCCTGGAGATCCAGCACAGCGACTGGATCGGCCGTCAGGGCGGCGAAGGCGTGCTGGGTCACCCGAAAGTGACCGGCGCCGCATTCAGCGACGAGGTCCTCCACGAGGGTCGCAACAGCGACTTGATCGAGCCCGAAAAGGACGTGTTACAAGCCGTGGTCGTGCGTGTCGTTGATCACCGCGAGGCCAGCACCCGGCCACTGGACGAAGTGCGCGATGAGATCATCGCCGACCTGCGCAAGGAGCGCGCGCGCACACTCGCCGCGGAGGCAGCGACCGCTGGTGCGGATCAACTCCGCGGCGGCGCCGACTGGTCGGCCGTGGCGGGCGAGAGCAAGATCGAGGAGCCTGGGCTGGTCGGCCGCAATGACCCCAAGCTTCCGGCGGCCGTGCGCACGACCGCCTTCACCCTACCGATCCCGGCCGCCGCGAGCGCCAGCATCGGCACCGCGACCCTCGAGAACGGGGATGCGGCTATCGTGCGGGTGAGTAAGGTCGAAGACGGCCCCGTTGAGACCGTTGGACTCGACGGGAAACCAGCCGCCACCGACCCGTCGTCGATGCTCGGTCAGTTGCTGGGGCGCCAGGCCTTCGACGCCGTGCTCAAGGATATGGAGGCCCGCGCCAAGATCGAGCGCAAGGCCCTTACCGCGTCCGCCGGGGGCGGCGAAGGCTGAGGGCGGTGCGTATAACAAGTCCGTTAGTGAACGCCTTTGGCGTCCCGGTCGTTGTCGTTGTGGAATCGGAGAAGCGAATCAGTTTGGGCATGAGCGGCCCGGATCTCGATTATGACAACGATTGTAAGTCGCTTCGGCCTGGCGGGTACGCGATGCGTACCTTACGGATTTTCGTCAACACATCAGTCTTGATCGCACCCCGGCGCGGACCCAAGACCGCGACGGCGCACCGCCGCCCGGACGACGATCAACGCCGTCCGGGACGATCGCGGGAACCGACGCAGCGTTAGCGAATCTGGTTGATTCCCTGACCGAGCATTTCGGGAGAGACCAGGGTAATCCCTCGTTCCGTCACGAAATACCCGGCTCGGCGGTCTGCCGCGGCATCGAAGCCGATCACACTCCCCTCGGGAATCGAGCAGAAGCGGTCGATGATGGTATTGCGAATGCGGCAACTGCGGCCGATCTCCACGTCCGGCAGGAACACCGAGTCTTGAACGTAGGCGTACGAGTTGACGCGGACGTTGGAGAACAGGAGCGAGTGCCGCACCGTGGACCCGGAGATGACGCAGCCGCCGGAGACCATCGAGTCCACCGCCATGCCGCGCCGATCATCGTCATCGAAGACGAATTTGGCGGGCGGCAACTGTTCCTGATAGGTCCAGATGGGCCAATCCCGGTCGTAGAGATTGAGCGGCGGGGTGACACCGATCAACTCCAGATTGGCCTCCCAGAAGGCATCCAGGGTCCCCACGTCGCGCCAGTAGGCTTGCTCGCCGCTGCGCGGGTCGCGGAAACGGTGCACCATTACCCGATAGCGGGCGATGACCCCGGGGATGATGTCCTTGCCGAAATCATGGGACGAGTCCTTGGTATCCGCGTCCTTGATGAGTTGCTCGAACAGGAAGCCGCGATTGAAGACATAGATCCCCATGGAGGCCAGACAGCGGTCTGGTTGTCCGGGGATGGTATCCGGCACTTGCGGTTTCTCTTGAAAGGCAATCACCCGACCGTCCGCCTCGGCCGTCATGATGCCGAACTCGAGAGCGCGCTCCCGTTCCACCTCGACGCAGCCGACCGTCATGTCGGCACCGCTCTCGACATGTTGGGCGATCATGGCCCCGTAGTCCATCTTGTAGACGTGGTCGCCGGCCAGAATCAGGACGTAGTCCGGATTGTGGTTGCGGATGATATCCAGGTTCTGGAAGACGGCATCCGCCGTGCCGGCGTACCAGGAGGTCTCGGCCACCCGCTGCTGCGCCGGCCACAACTCGACGAACTCGCCGAACTCGCCGCGCAGGAACCCCCACCCCTTCTGGATGTGCAGAATCAGGGAGTGGGCCTTGTACTGCGTGAGCACGCCGATCCGCCGGATGCCCGAGTTGATGCAGTTCGACAGCGGAAAGTCAACGATGCGGAATTTGCCGCCGAAGGGAACCGCCGGCTTGGAGCGCCAGGCGGTGAGATGCTTGAGACGCGAGCCCCGCCCGCCGGCCAGGATGAGGGCCAGCGTGTTGCGGGTCAGGCGGCTGACGAACCGTGGGTTCGATGCCGACATAGATCCTCCTGGTGGAACCATCGTAGTGATCGTCGTTTTGATCATTGGTCGGCACTGGGGCGTCCCCGCCGACAGCCTTATGGTACCATCCGAAGTCGTCGAGGCATCCACTCGCGGAGGATAAAATCACAATGACCACCCCCAAGCCCGCCGCCCCCAAGCTTCCCGAGCCGCTCGCGCGAATCGTCGAGGCCCGTCACCACGACCCCTTTGAGGTACTGGGACGGCATGCGGCCGGTGATCGTGTCACGGTATGCGCCTTCCTGCCGCGCGTTCAGCGGGTCCGCATTCTGGAAGCGGACGCGGAAATGACCCGGATCGAGGGCACCGACCTGTTCAGCTGGGAAGGCGCGGCGTCGCGGGTTCCCGAGCGCTACCGCCTCAGTTGGGAGGACAAGGCCGGCATCCAGGGTGTGGCCTATGACCCCTACTGTTTCCCGCCCCAACTCGGCGACCTCGATCTGCACCTCTTTGGTGAGGGTAAGCATTGGGACGCCTTCCGTTTTCTCGGCGCGCACCTAGGGGAGGTAGACGGCATCAGCGGGGTGCAGTTCGCCGTCTGGGCACCCAACGCCGAGCGCGTTAGCGTGGTGGGCGACTTCAACCACTGGGACGGGCGCGCCCACACCATGCGGGTGCGCGGCGGTTCCGGCGTCTGGGAGCTGTTCATCCCCGGCATCGGGGCGGGCGGGTACTACAAGTACGAAATCCGCGATCACGCCGGCAACGCCCACGTCAAGATCGATCCCTATGCCAACGCCTTCCAGGCGCGTCCGGAGACCGCCGGGCTGATCATGGCCCCGAGCGACTACCAATGGCGAGACGCGGCCTGGCTGAAAGAACGGGCGGCGATGGACTGGCAGCGTCGACCCTTCTCCATCTACGAGATCCATCTCGGTTCCTGGCAGCGGGATGACGAAGGCAACTTCATGAACTACCGCGAGCTGGCAGTCCAGCTCGCCGAGTACGCGCTGGAATTGGGCTTTACCCATATCGAACTGTTGCCGATCACCGAGCACCCCCTGGATGCCTCCTGGGGCTACCAGTGCACCGGCTACTTCGCGCCGACCAGCCGTCACGGCACCCCGGACGACTTCCGGTTCTTTGTCGATCACCTTCACAGTCACGGCATCGGCGTGCTGCTCGACTGGGTGCCCGCCCACTTCCCCAAGGATGCCTATGCCCTGGCCCGTTTCGACGGCACGGCACTCTATGAGCACGCCGACCCGCGATTGGGCGAGCATCGCGACTGGGGCACCCTGATCTTCAACTTCGGCCGTAACGAGGTGAAGAATTTCCTCCTCTCCAGTGCCCTGTACTGGCTGGCCGAGTTTCACATCGACGGGCTGCGCGTCGACGCGGTCGCCTCCATGCTGTACCTCGACTACTCGCGCAAGGCCGGTGAGTGGGTCCCGAACAAGTACGGCGGCAACGAGAACCTGGAAGCAGTCGACTTCATTCGGCAGCTCAACGCGGTCACGCACGAGCAGCATCCCGGCAGCCTGATGATCGCCGAGGAATCAACCGCCTGGCCGGCCGTCTCGCGCCCGACCTACCTCGGCGGCCTCGGCTTCAGCATGAAGTGGAACATGGGCTGGATGCACGACACCCTCTCCTACATGGAGAAGGACCCCATTTACCGCCATTATCACCACGACCTGCTGACCTTTGGCCTGCTCTACGCCTTCACCGAAAACTTCGTCCTGCCCTTCTCCCATGACGAGGTAGTACACGGCAAAAAGTCCATGCTGGACAAGATGCCGGGGGATGCCTGGCAGCGCTTCGCCTCACTGCGTCTGCTCTACACCTTCATGTTCTCGTACCCCGGCAAGAAGTTGCTGTTCCAGGGGTGTGAGTTCGGCCAAGGCAAAGAGTGGAACTTCGGCGAGGCCCTGGACTGGACGCTCCTGGAGCGCCCCCAGCACAAGGGCCTCAGCGCCATCGTCTCCGACCTCAACCGACTCTACCGCGAACAGCCGGCGCTGCACGAAGTGGACTTCGACGGCGCGGGCTTCGAATGGATCGACTGTCACGACAGCTCCCAATCCGTGCTGAGCTATGTCCGTAAGGACCGCGCCGGCGGGGCCCTGGTGGTCGCCGTGTTCAACTTCACCCCGGTGCCGCGCACCAACTACCGCATCGGTGTCCCACAAGCAGGATTCTGGCGCGAGGCGGTGAACTCCGACGCCGAGGTTTACGGGGGCAGCAACGTCGGCAACCAGGGCGGTGTCCGGTCGGAGGAAGTCAGCTGGATGGGCCGGCCACACTCCATCCCGATCGCCTTGCCGCCCTTGGGTGGACTGATCCTGGTCCATGAACCGCTGCCGGAACCCAAGAGCGCGGTCGCGGCCACTGTTCCGTCCGCGGTGAAAGGCGCGGCTGCACCGGCCGTAGCGGCGCCCGCTGCCGACTTAGCCGCGGCACCGTCCGCGGGTCAGACCGAGGAAACCCCGGCCTGACACCGAGCGGCGACCCGCGCGGGTCGCCGCTTGGAACCCCATCCCCATGCCGATCTGGGTCGACGCCGACGCCTGCCCCAAGGCGATCAAGGATATCCTGTTCCGCGCCGCGGAGCGGGTGGGTATCCCCGTGACCCTGGTGGCCAATCAGGACATCCCGACCCCAGCCTCCCGGCTGATCACAGCGATCCGTGTCGCCCCAGGGTTCGACGTGGCGGACAACGAATTGCGCAACCAGCCTGTACCAACCAAACTCAATCCACAGCGGGCCAGGTGTCGTGCAGCCGTCGGACGTGATAACCGGACGTAGGGGCGGGTTTCAAACCCGCATCTACACCAAAAGTCTGTCTGGATATCAGGTACGAAGGCGATACCATGCTGCCCTCTGCGCACCGTTTTCACCCACGCACTGAGATCCTCACCATGAATAAGAAGGCACTCTGCATCGGCATCAACGACTATCCGGGCACCAACAACGACCTCTCCGGGTGCGTGAACGATGCCAATGACTGGGCGGTGGAACTGGGAAAACGCGGCTTTTCAGTCACCAAACTGCTGAATGGACAGGCCACCAAGTCGGCCATGGTGACGGCCATCCGCGGCCTGATCGGGGCCGCGCGCGAAGGCGACACCCTGGTGTTGACCTATTCCGGTCATGGCACCTGGGTCCCCGACAGCTCCGGCGATGAGCCGGACGGCCGCGACGAGGCCCTCTGCCCCCATGATATCGGCACCCGCGGCCCCCTCCTGGACGACGAGATCCGCACCCTGTTCGCTGCCCTCGGCAAGGGGATCCGGCTCTTGTTCCTCTCCGACAGTTGCCACTCGGGCTCGGTGATCCGCGGGCGCGAGGACGATCTGGACGCCGGCGGGCCGCGCGCCCGTTTCATGCCGCTGGAGGACTGGATGTCGGAGGACGAGTTGCCGCGGCGCGCCTCGCCAGCCCCGCGGGTCGTCAGCGGCCTGCGGCGCACCGGCGGCGACCTGCTGCTCGCCGGCTGCAAAGATACCGAATACTCCTACGACACCAGCTTCCAGGGACGGGCCAACGGCGCCTTCAGTTATTACGCGCTCAAGACCCTGCGCGAACGCAAGCCGGCCAACTATGATGTCTGGTTCAACGCCATCCGCGAGTATCTGCCCAGTTCCCGCCTGGCCCAGACCCCGCAGATCATGGGGAGTGCGACGGCGCGTCGATTCAGTGTGTTCGAGTAAGGCACGCCGTGGCCGCCGCCGGGCCTGACCGACACAATCTGGTCATGATGTCTCGCGGGGACGCGGGGACACAGAACGAAAGTGGGGCCGTCACATCTGTGCTCGGCCAGAGTACGCCGTCAGGGTCGGGCATGCTTCAGATGCCGCGGTTGGTCTGAAGTCCAACCGATTTCTTGGGATTGTTCTTGGACCGTCGGGCGAGAGGCGTTTCTGCGATGACACAAGACCAGACCTTCCGTATCCGTGGCGTGTCACAGGCGGCCATTTCACCGGCGACCCATCAGGTCGCCGTGGTGAATGCCCGACGGCTGCTGCCCGCCAGCGCCCGCGACGCGGGCGGCACTGAGGTCACGGTCGGGGCGGACGAAGTGGTCCGGCTCACCCTCGCTAACGGGTTCGTTCTGTGGACGCGCGCCGATGACCTGGTGCGGGAACGCGGTCACCAGGGGTCAACCCGCGGCGGCGGTGACGCCTGGGACATCGACACCAGGGCGCCTGAACACGGCCGCAATGCCAATCGCGGCGACCTGGGTCTGGGAGTGACGGTCCTTGAATTCTTCGGGATCGACCTGAAAGGCCAGGTCGCCGGCCACTTAGCCAAACAACTCGAGGAGCGGCAGTTCCAGGGTCTGGCCCCCGGGCTGTATCGCTGCGCGTTGGACGAGACGTTTGAATTGACGGCCCGATCCGAACCAGCGCCGGGGCCTGCCGAGCCGGGACCGGTCCTGCTCTTCATCCACGGCACCGGCTCCAGTTGTCAGGGATCATTCGGCGCACTCTGGGCGCCCGGTTCTCCCGCCGCCAAGACCGCGCGGGAGGAACTGGCCCGCCGCTACGGCGGGCGTGCACTCGCCTGGGAACACCGCTCACTGACGCAGAGTCCCGTCGTCAACGCGTTGGAATTAGTGCGGACACTCCCCGCAGGGGCAGACCTGCACCTACTCACCCATTCCCGCGGCGGCCTGGTCGGCGAGCTGCTGTGTCTGGCCGAGCGTGACCGCGCGACCGATCCGCTACGCGCCGACCTGCTCGACACCCTGTTCGCCGCGGATCGCACCCTGGCCCCGCAGTTGGGTCTGGGACTGCTCGACACTCCGGCCCTCGCGGCGCGCGACAGCGCCTACCAGGCAGACCGTCAAGCACTGGCCGAACTGCTGACCTTACTCGACGAAAAGAAGTTGCGGATCAGCCGTTTCCTGCGTGTCGCCTGCCCGGCGCGGGGAACCACCCTGGCCTCCGGCCGCCTGGACCGCTGGCTGTCGATGTTCGGCCATTTGGGCGGATGGGGGAGCGGCGGGGACGCCGTGGACTTCGTGTTGGCGGTGGTCAAGGAGCGCACCGATCCACGCACCCTGCCGGGGTTGGAGGCCATGATGCCCGGCTCCGCCCTGACCCGACTCCTTCACCACCCGGACCTGAGCACGCGCGCCGACCTGACGGTGATCGCCGGCGACGTCGAAGGCGACTCGCTCCTGGGCCAGCTCAAGTGCTTTGTTGCCGACTGGTTCTACGGCGCCGACCATGACCTCGTGGTCAATACCAGTTCCATGTTCGGCGGCATCCGCCGACCCGCGAGAGGCGCACGATTTCTTCGCGATCGGGGTGCTGAGGTCAATCATTTCGGCTATTTCAAGAACGAGCGCACGTTGCGCTGGTTGACCGCCGGACTCGCCCGCGCGGACGGCGCAGACGGGGGTTTCCAAGCGATCGAGCAAGCGCCCCAGGTCCTCCCACGCTGGCGCGAGTCGGTGCGCCGCAGTCGCTCCGCCGGAACGCCCAAGCCGTTGGTGGTGATCCTGCCGGGTGTCATGGGGAGTGCGCTCCAGATCGATGGCCGTGAAATCTGGCTGAATTATTGGGCCCTGCTGCGCGGCGGGATCGCCCGGCTGCGCCTTGAACGGGCGGCGATGGTGGAGCCAACCGGGCCGCTGGACGCGTTTTACGGGCCGCTGATCGAGTTCCTGGCGCGCAGCCACCGGGTCGAGGTCTTCGCCTACGATTGGCGGTTGTCGGTGCGAGCGGCCGCCCGCACCCTGGCCGAGCGCCTGGAAGGCTGGCTGCCCGAGGCCGAGCGGACCAAGCAACCGGTCCGATTGGTAGCGCACTCCACGGGCGGATTGGTCGTCCGGGCCATGCTGGCGGACGGCGATGTCGGCGCGAAGGTGTGGCGACGCATCGCCGACCTGCCCGAATCGCGTTTGCTGATGCTCGGCACCCCGCATCAGGGTTCCTACGAGGCGGTGCGCTGGCTCACCGGCCGCAACCCCTCCTTGGCGAAGTTGAGCCTGCTGGACCCGAGTCAGGGTCCGGACGACCTGATCGACATCGTGCGCACCTATCCTGGGCTGCTTGAATTGCTTCCCAACGCGCCGGAGGACCCGGATCTCAGCCGCCCGGAGTTCTGGCAGGACCTCAAACAGTCCCTGCACGCCCGTTGGAATGCCGCCGACGCCGCCGTCCTGCGTCAGGCACGCGAGACCTGGACGTTGCTCCGGAACAGCCCGGTGGACCCGTTACGCATGATCTGCGTCGCCGGCCACCAGGAGACAACCATCGCGAGCTTCAAGCTCGTCGACGGGTCCACCCCGAAAGGAACCAGACGCCTGGATTTCCTCGCCACCGGCCAAGGTGACGGAACCGTCACCTGGCGCTCGGGGGTCTTGCCCCAGGTGCCGATCTGGTATCTCGAGGACACGGCCCACGAGGCCCTGTGCAGCCGGCAAGCCGCCTTCCCCGGCTATCTGGACCTGCTCTTGACAGGCAAGACGGCCCGACTCTCCCAAGTCCCCCCCGGTGGGGCACGCACCGCGACCGGGAGCGAGCGCGAGCTGCTGCGTCCCCTGCCGGACCGGCCACCCGCCGACGACCTCCCGAACCAGGATCAGGTGGAGACATTGGCCTTTGGGGCCGGTCTGCCGGCGGATGAGACCGACGGTACGGCGGATGTGATGCCGCTCATCCGGATCAGCATCCGCCATGGCGACCTGAGCTATGCCCGCTATCCGGTGCTGGTCGGTCACTACCAGGGAGACACCATCGTCAGCGCTGAGCAAGCCTTGGACCAGCGCCTCGCGGGGCGCTTGACCGAGCACATGCAACTCGGTCTCTACCCTGGCCCACCAGGCACCCACGCCGTGTTCTTCAATGAGCGCCCGCGGGCGAAACCGGCCGGCGCCGTGGTTGTGGGACTAGGACAGGTCGGGGATCTGACGCCCGTACTTCTGGAAACTGGGGTCCGGGACGCCTTGCTCGAATGTGCGCTGCGCATCGCTCACTGGCCGGACGCTCGGTTCGGAGAACCCGGGGCGGTCAGGTCCGCCGCCTTCTCCTGCCTGCTGGTGGGTACCGGTGCCGGGGGTGTGCGGGTGGCCGACTCGGTCAGGTCGATTCTGCGCGGGGCTCTGGCGGGCGCCGAACGTTTGGCACAGGCCGGGCTCGAACGTCGGGTGGCCATCGACCGGATCGAGTTCATCGAACTCTATGAGGACGTGGCGATTGCCGCCGTCGAGGCCCTGGAGAGCGAGCTGCGCGATGAGCAAATTGCGGCCCGGATCGACTGGCCGCGACGGGTGCTGGAGGACGGCGAGGGCGGCCAGCGCCGGATACGATTCGACGAGGCCCCAGGCTGGTGGCAGCGCCTCGAAATCATCCAGGAACCCAGGGGCGACGCCCTGCGTTTCATCGCATCAACCGACCGGGCGCGCGCCGAAGTCACCCTGGCCGCGGGTCAGTTACGTCTGGCGGATGATTTCATCGCTCAGGCCTCCCGCTCTCCCACGACCAACAACGAGGCGGCCAAGACCCTGTTCGAGATGCTTCTGCCCAATCGGCTGCGCGAACTAGCCCCCCTCCAGCGGGACCTGGTCCTCCTGGTGGACGAAGTGTCCGCGCGCTTCCCTTGGGAACTGTTGGAGGATCGCTGGAGCCGCACCGGCCGCCCGCCGGCGACCGCCGCCGGCATGGTGCGACAGCTCAAGACCCTGAACTATCGTTCCAATCCCGCCTATGCCCAAGAGGCCAAGGCTTTTGTCGTAGGCAATCCGGACCTTGATGGCTGGGAGGCGTTTCCCGATCTGCCCGGAGCGCGGGACGAGGCCAGCCAAGTCACCGCGCTGCTGCGGGATCAAAAGTTCCAGGTGCTCGATCGGATTGATGAAAAGGCGGATGCCATCCTCGGCGGCCTGCACAAGGATGCCTGGCGCATCCTGCACTTGGCCGGTCACGGAGTGCACGAGTACCCGCTAACCGTACGGACGACCCATGCTTGTGCGGCCTGCGGCCAGGTGCAGCCAACCGCGCAGGAACGCATCTCCGGAATGGTCATCGGCAAGGAAACCCTCCTCACCCCGGGGGACGTGGAGCAGATGCGCTGGGTCCCGGAGCTGGTTTTCATCAACTGCTGTCATTTGGCCAAGACCGAGCGTGCGACCCCGACCCGCTACAACTGGCTGGCGGCTAATCTGGCGCTCCAGTTTATCCGGATGGGCGCCAAGGCGGTGATCGCCGCCGGCTGGGCAGTGGACGATAACGCCGGACTGGCCTTTGCCCAGGGCTTCTACACCCGACTGCTTGCCGGGCAACCCTTCGGTGAGGCCGTTCGGGCCGCTCGCGAGGAGGTCTGGCAGCGCTTCGGACAAGTAAACACCTGGGGCGCCTACCAGTGTTACGGGGACCCGGCCTACAGCCTGCGCCTGGCGCGGTCGGATACGGCTCAGCGGAGCTACCATACCCCCTACGAGTTGATCGTGGACCTGGCCAATTTGCGGGAGGAAATGCGCACACAGGCGCGCGAGCAAGGCGATGACCTCATGACTCCGGACGGTCTGCGCGCCGCGATCGAGGATCTCATTGGCCGCATTCCGGAGCCGGAGCAAACCGGGTGGCTGGCGCGGGCGGACTTGGCCGCGGCGCTCGGATTCGCCTGGGGCGAGGCGCGCGCCTACACAGAGGCGGTGACTTGGCTGGAACGTGCGCTGGCCGCGGAGATCGGTGACTGTCCGGTGCGGGCGCTGGAGCAATGTCACGATTTCAGGCTGCGGCTGTTCAGTGAGCAGTGGCGAACCCTGCGTGATGCGCCCGAGGGTTACGAAAAGGAGGACCGGCGCCAGGCGCTGGTGAGCCAACTCGAATCCGTCATCGCCGAACTGATTCAGATCTGTCAACGCACACCCACTGCTGAGCGGCTGGCGCTGATCGGTCATGCCTGCGGCCAGCTCGCGTGGCTCCAGACCGAGCCGCGCGGCCGTTTGGAGGCCCTGGTCAATATGGCGCAGTATCTCGAACGCGCGCGGCTGGCATCCGGGCCAACGGGCTCACACGGCTATGTCGCGCTCTGGGCTGCAGCCAAGCTCCTGGCCCTGGAGCTGGACCCGACCCAGGGCGGGAACTGGCAGATCAGTCTGAGCGACGACTTGCGGAGCCTGGTGACACAGGCCGCCGCGCGCAATGCCCAAGACCCGAGTTTCAATAACGCGGTGGCCGTCCCCAATAACGAAACCGTTCTGCTGCTCACGCAGACGGACCCGCCCGTGGGCGCGGCACAGCGCATCGCCGGTCTCTACCAGGACGTTTTCCGGCGCGGCGCCAGCCCGCGGGCGGTCGCGTCGGTGCACGAGTTCCTGGAGTTTCTCATCGCCCTCGGTGATCGGTTACCCGACCCGGTATACAGGACGATCGTCGAGATCAGGTCTTTGTTGCTCTGAAGGGGATTCGGCATGACCAACCGTTCGCGCACCCGGCTTGATAACCTCCGACTGGCCGACCTGGACCCCCAGGACCAGATCGCGCCAAACTTTCGCGTCTACGAACTGAGCCGCTGCGAGGTCGCCGCTCGACTCGATATCGACAATCGCCTGCCCGACGACCAGGTCCTGCGCGCGGCGGCCCACCTCGCCCGCGAGGTCATGCAACCAATCCGCAATGCCCATGACCGCTACTCGCCGATGAGCGTCTATCGTTGCCAGGAATTGGAGCGGGCAATCAAGCGCCGTCCGCCCGGCTGGGTCAGCGTCAGTCCGCACACCGGCGGCTGGGCCTGCGACCTGCGCATCCCGGGGCTCAGCACCCTGGCCCTGGCTCAGTGGGCAGCAGCGAACTTGCCGGACTTCGACGAGATCATCTGCGAACGCACCGATCCCATCCAAGGCCCCAGTTCGGGCTGGGTGCACATCGCCCTGCGGCCGCCGGGTCAGGGTGTCAACCGCAAGAGTCTGCTGAGCCAGATCCGAGACCCACGCAGCGGGCGCTGGTTGCTTTTTTCCGGACTGATCGACCGGATGGAATGAGCTGCAACCGGGTGTTCGGTTGCCGAAGCCGGTTGCGCGCCCCACAATGCCGGCTATTGCGGCGCCAACGAGATTCACTATGTCCGACGACCTGAAGCAGAACGCACTCGATTATCACCGTTACCCGAAGCCGGGCAAGCTGGAGATCAAGGCCACCAAACAGCTCGCCAACCAACGCGACCTGGGTCTGGCCTATTCACCGGGCGTCGCCGCCGCCTGCGAGGAGATCGTGCGCGATCCCCTGAACGCGGCCCTCTATACCTCCCGCAGCAATCTGGTGGCGGTCATCACCAACGGCACCGCGGTGCTGGGTCTGGGCGCCATCGGCAGCCTGGCGAGCAAGCCGGTCATGGAAGGCAAGGCGGTGCTGTTCAAACAGTTCGCGGACATCGATGTATTCGACATCGAAATCGACGAACTGGACCCGGAGCGTTTCGTCGAGACCGTGGCGCGGCTCGAACCCACCTTCGGCGGCATCAACCTGGAGGATATCAAGGCCCCGGACTGCTTCATCATCGAACGTGCGCTCCAGGAGCGCATGGGCATCCCGGTATTCCATGACGATCAGCACGGCACGGCGATCGTGGTCAGCGCGGCCATTATCAACGCCCTGCGGGTGGTGGGTAAGGACATCGGCACGGTCCGTCTGGTCACCGCCGGGGCCGGCGCGGCGGCCCTGTCCTGCCTGGACCTGCTGGTGGCCTTGGGACTCAAGCCCGAGAACGTCATCGTGACCGACATCGCCGGTGTCGTCTATGAGGGCCGGGTGGAGGTGATGGACCCCTACAAGAGCCGCTACGCGGTGGCGACCGACCTGCGCACGCTGGAGCAGGCGATCGTCGGGGCCGATGTCTTTCTGGGGCTCTCCGCCGCCGGCGTACTGAAACCCGAATGGCTCATCCACATGGCGGAGCATCCGATCATCATGGCCTTGGCCAACCCCGATCCGGAGATCATGCCGGACTTGGCCCGCGCCGCCCGCCCGGACGCCATCATCGCCACCGGACGCTCGGACTTCCCCAACCAGGTCAATAACGTTCTTTGTTTTCCCTTCATCTTCCGCGGTGCCCTGGACTGCGGGGCGACCCGGATCAACGAGGCCATGCAAACCGCGTGCGTCTATGCCATCGCGGATTTGGCGCGGGCTGAACCCTCGGACATCGTGCGCGCGGCCTATGGCGGACAGGGTCTGAGTTTCGGTCCCGACTACCTGATCCCCCGGCCATTCGACCCGCGCCTGATGGCCCATCTGGCCCCCGCGGTCGCCCAGGCCGCCATGGAGTCGGGCGTGGCGGCCCGCCCCATCGCGGATCTGGATGCCTATCGGGAGAACCTGAGCGCGCGCGCCTACCGCAGCGGCATGACCATGAAACCCGTCTTCGAGCATGCGCGCGCGGCGCCGCGGCGGGTGGTCTTTGCCGAGGGCGAACAGGAAAAAATCTTGCAGGTGGCCCAGCAGGCAGTGAGCGAGGGCATCGCCCGGCCCATGCTGATCGGCCGCCCGGAGGTGATCCGGGCAGGACTGAGCGACCTGGGACTCTCCATCCGTCCGGGTCACGATTTCGATCTGGTGGTGGCGTCAGAAAACGACCGTTTCGATGTGCACTGCGCGACCGTCTTCGAGCGCGTCAAGCGGCGCGGCTACACCCTCACCGAGGTCCGCGAGTATGTGCGCAAGGCACCCACGGTCCTGGCCGCCGCCCTGGTGCGCTCGGGGGACGCGGACGCCATGATCTGCGGTGTCGTGGGGCGTTATCTGCGACACCTGGAGCACGTGGAAGCCATCATCGGCCGCGCACCCGGAGTGCGTCGGCTGACGGCCATGAACGCGGTCATCCTGGCCCAGGGACCGCTCTTCATCGCCGACACCTATGTACAGGAGGACCCGAGCGCCGAGGACCTCGCCGAGATCACGCGACTGTGCGCCGCCCAGGTCGCCCGCTTCGGTCTGGAGCCCAAGATTGCCCTGGTCTCGCACTCCAACTTCGGCAGCCGCGATACGGCTTCCGCAAACAAGATGCGCGACGCCCTGCGGCTCATCCAGGAGAGCGCGCCTGAACTGGAGGTCGAGGGCGAGATGCATGCCAACCTGGCACTGGACGCCGCCATGCGTGAAGTGCGCTTCCCCGGCTCACGGCTCACCGGACGCGCCAACCTGCTCATCATGCCCAACCAGGATGCCGCCAACATTGCCCTGAACCTGCTGCGCACCCTGGGTGGACCGAGCGGCGCCATCAACGTCGGGCCCATGCTCCTCGGGGCGGACCGCCCGGCACACATCGTCAGCACCAGCACCTCGGTACGCGGCCTGCTCAACCTGACCGCGCTGGCCGCCGTGCAGGCCGGCTGATTCATCGCGTGATGCGCACGTCGGAGCACGACCAAAACGCGTCATCTCTTGACGGCGCATAGCGTCATCGTTCGGCGGAAAATCACGCAACATGCTGTTCTTATTAAAACGAAACACATGGCACGCCGCGTGCATCAGATCACAGTGAAGGCAAGGACGCCCCGCCAGGACACGCCGCCCTGGGGCAGTCAGGGCCGATCACATCCAGCAAGACCCGGAATCGGGCGCAAGACCGACACAGCCAGGGACCCAAGACCCAAAACGACCGCTGTCACAGCCAGGTCAATACGATAAGGATCAACGAGGCCGCCGCAGGCCACAGCCAGGGTCCGAGCAAGCAAGACCAACCGGTCGCCGAGGGACGCACACCACGGCAGGCGCATAGAACGCCTCATCCGTCAGCCCGCCGAAACGACGCCAGGGACGGCAGCAGAGACGACACCCGACTTTTTTGCTAGCCTGGTCGCCGTCCAGTCGTCCGCGCGCCGGAGCACGGCCAGCCGCGTCTGCACCCATGAATTCGATCACCCCACCAGGAACTGCCCATGACCCACGCCCCGCATCCGGAGCTTTCGTCACTCACCGCCCTGTCCCCGGTGGACGGACGCTACAGTTCCAAGATCGCGGATTTACGGCCGATCTTCAGCGAATATGGCCTGATACGCCATCGGGTATTGGTTGAGGTGCGCTGGCTCCAGGCACTGGCCCGGCACACCGGGATCACCGAGGTGCCGACCCTGTCGGCGCACGCCGTCAACCTGCTGGACAGCATCGTCTCGGGCTTCCAGGTGGAAGACGCCCAGCGGGTCAAGAACATCGAGCGCACCACCAACCACGACGTCAAGGCGGTGGAGTATTTCCTGAAAGAGCGGATCGCCGGGAATCAAGAGTTGGCCGCGGTCGGCGAGTTCATTCACTTCGCCTGCACCTCGGAAGATATCAACAACCTGGCTCACGCGCTGATGATCCGGGAGGGGCGTGGTCAGGTTCTGCTGCCGCAGATGGATACCTTGATCGGGGCCATCCGTGACCTGGCGCACCGCTACGCCGACCTGCCCATGCTCGCGCGCACCCATGGTCAGCCGGCCACCCCGACCACCCTGGGCAAGGAAATGGCCAATCTGGCCTACCGGCTGCGCATCCAGCGCGGACGGGTCGCCGCGGTCGAACTGCTCGGCAAGATGAACGGCGCCGTCGGCAACTACAACGCCCATCTGGTCGCCTATCCGGAGGTGGATTGGCCGGCCTTCGCCCGCGAATTCGTCGAGACCTTGGGCCTCGGCTGGAACCCCTACACCACCCAGATCGAGCCCCACGACTACATGGCCGAGATCTTCGACGCCACCGTGCGTTTCAATACCGTGGCATTGGATTTCTGCCGTGATGTCTGGGGCTATGTGTCGCTCGGTTATTTCAAGCAGCGAACCGTGGCCGGGGAGGTCGGCTCGTCCACCATGCCCCACAAGGTCAATCCGATCGATTTTGAGAATGCCGAGGGAAACTTCGGTCTCGCCAACGCCGTTCTGGAGCACCTGGCGGGCAAACTGCCCATCTCGCGCTGGCAGCGGGATCTCACGGACTCGACGGTGCTGCGCAATCTTGGGGTTGGTTTAGCCCACACCAGCATCGCGCTGCAATCCGCGGTGAAAGGGATCAGCAAGCTGGATGCGGACCCGGCGCGGCTGGCGGCCGACCTGGAGGCGAACTGGGAGGTTCTGGCCGAGCCGATTCAGACCGTCATGCGTCGCTACGGTGTCGCCGAGCCCTATGAGCGACTCAAGGAGTTGACCCGTGGTCGACAAATCGGACCGCAAGCCCTGGCGGCTTTTATCGACGGCCTGGAGATCCCTGAACAGGCTAAGCTAGAGTTACGGACACTGACCCCGGCGACCTACATCGGCAACGCCGCCGAACAGGCGCGGGCCATCTGATCCCAGCTCCATCGAAGAAAAAACCGGTCCTCGGGAGACCCGGGGACCGGCCGTCCTTTAAGCCTCGGTCGGGGGGGAAGAGGCCTATTGGATTGGTGTCATCCTTGTCTTCCGACCGCACTTCACCGGCCCGGGACGCCCGAATACCCGGAGCGGCGGTGATTGATCGATTACACGACTAAAGGACGCTTTTCCGGGTCCCGGTGCGGCGGATTCCCTGGGGCACGCGGACCGGCGCCCTGGCGGCGCCGATCCCGAGCCGGACGACTGGTTAGTTCTTGAGCTGATCCGGTCCCAGCTCGGTCACGACCACGCGCCGACGCAGTGGGTTGTTCTCGAGCGGACCCAGGTCGATGACAGCACCGTCAGCAGCGACGTCGTCGCCGCCTTCCCAGGCCACGCCTTTCACCGAACGGATCGCGCGCTCCGGGTAGCCCTTATCGATCATATACTGCTTGATGGTGCTGGCGCGGTTCTCGCTCAACACGACATTGTGTTCCCAGGAACCGAGCTTGTCGGTGTGACCGACGATGGTGACCACTTCCTCACGCGGAGTGGCCTGGAACTCGGCAATCAGGTCATCGACCTTGCGCAGTTCCTCGGGATTGCGGATTTCGTTGAGCTGATAGCGGTCCAAATTGAACAGCAGGCGCATGACCAGGGGCGCGCGCGGGGTGAAGGCGCCGCAGGGCTCCAGGTTCTCACCCTCAACCCCCTGCCAACACTCGCCATAGGGGTTGACCCAGGCGGTCGTGGTCGGCGCGGCCTTCCAGTAGGTGTCTATTGCGTCGGCGGCCTTGGCGGGGGCGGCCATCATCAGGGCCATGGCCAACGGAGCGGCCAGGGCGGCGACGCGGTAGGTCTGCTTGTCTTTGCGCATCTTTCGTTACCTGTTGCGATTGATTGAGGGAGTGTTCGGACGACGGCGTGGTTTGAAGGTTTAGCCCATGTCAGGAAAAAACAACGCGGCGTTGAGCGTTGGGCCACCCTTGCTTGTTTCCCATGTCACCAGCCTCCCGACGCGGCGGTTGCGGTCATGTGGGCCTGAGCGAGGTTCGCTGACTGAACCTGCGGACATTGAGATTTTAGCCCACAATGAGTACAAAAGTGCAACTATTTTTCCCATGAGCAACATATTTGCAACGAACAGAACCTGGAGGCAACACGATGACTGGCAAAACACCATGGATTCTCAGATGTAACGATCCCCGACACATCTTGGGCTGTTGCATGATAGACACAACTGCCCTCCCGTCGAGCGAACCAGTCGAGGGCACCGGTCGGCATTCTCCGTTGCGCCGGGTCGAACGATGACAGACGCTCTCAATCACGCCCAAACCGACATCGAGGCCGCGGCGCCACCGGACCCTGACGAGACCGCATGGGTCGACGGCCCACGGCTGCTCGCCGATCGGTCGTCGATCCGCGCTGCCGGAGTGCAGTTGGCGGACCTGGCGCGGCGGGAACTGCTGATCGTCAGCCGCGATCTCGATCCGGACCTCTATGATCAGCGCCCCTTCCTCGATGCCGTGCGCCGACTCGCACTGGCGACACCGCGAACGCCGGTGCGGGTGCTGGTGACCGAGCCGCGGCTCCCGGTGAGCGGCGGTCACCGACTGATCGAACTGACCCGCAGGCTCGGCTCCCGCATCAGTATCCGCCGGATCGCGGACGATTTCCGCGACCGGGTGGACTCTTTTCTTGTCACTGATGCGCGCGGCTATTGCCTTCACCGCGTGGCCGGCCGCCACACGGCTCGGATGGCGCTCGACGCCCCGCGCGAGGCCCGCCGGCTGCGCACCACCTTCGAACAGATTTGGGAGCAGAGTGATGGCGACAGCGAACTGCGACAGTTATACCTCTGAGCGGCTCGGCCGCCGGAGCCCGCGCCGACCCTGGCGAGCGCTGATCTGGGTGTGGCTACTGCCTGCCCTCTGGTGCGGCGCGCAGGCCGGAGACTATCCGCTGGAGGTGATCGAACTGCGCGCCCGCTTCCCCGAGGACCTGATCCCAACCCTGCGACCCCTGGCGGGACCGGACGGGACCCTGGTGGGGGCCAACCACAGCCTGTTCGTGCGCGCCGCGCCCGCACGCCTGGCCGACATCCGCCGCGCACTCGCCGTCCTCGACCAACCGGCGCGCAATCTCCTGATCCAGGTGCGCCAGAGCGGAAGCAGCGCGTCCCAGGGCAGCGCAGCGGGAGCGCGCATCGACCAGCGCGTCGGCGGGGACGGCAACGGACGCGTCCGCATCGGCCCCCCCGGACCGGCGGGCAGTGCGGTCGGCGCCTGGGCCGGCCAGCGTTCCCAGCAACGCGACCTCACCCAGGAAGTCCGTGCCCTGGACGGACAGCGCGCCTTCATCGCCATCGGTGAAGAACTGCCGCTACCCTACCGGGAACTGGCCGTTGGCTCAGGCGGCGCGGTGGTCCGTGAGGGCCGCGCCTATCGCCGCGCGGAGAGCGGTTTCTACGTGGTACCGCGGGTCCTGGGTGACCAGGTGACCCTGGATATCTCGACCCGCGACACGGCCCGGGGGACGCGTGGGACCCTGGAGACCAGCGCGATGCAGGGCCGGGTGCAGGGCCGCCTCGGCGACTGGATTCCGCTGGGCCTGAGCAACACGGCGCAAAGCAGCCAGGGTGGCGGACTCCTTGCTTACGGAACGACCAGAGGCGACGCCGAGCAACGGATCGAACTGCGGGTTCTACCGCTGGATTAGAATCGCCTGAGTTCACGCACACGAGCGAACACCCATGTCGAATGACCAAACCGAACCCCTGCTGCACCCGATCGAGGCCCGCATCCTCGGCTGCCTGATGGAGAAACAACGCACCACCCCGGAACAGTACCCGCTGACCCTCAACGCGTTGGTCAATGCCTGCAATCAGAAGAGCAGCCGTCAGCCGGTGATGACGCTTGAACCGGGTGAGGTGGGTCATCGGGTCAACCAGCTCCGTGAGCGGGGCATGATCCACGCCGGCAGTTCCGGACGCACGGAGCGCTATGACCACAAGATGGTCGGCACCTACTATCTCAGTCGCGAAGAACAGGCGGTACTGACCGTGCTGATGCTGCGCGGACCCCAGACCCTGGGCGAGTTGCGCACCAACACCGGGCGCATGGCCGAGTTCCGGGACCTGGCGCAGGTGGCGGAGGCCGTCCGCGGACTCATGGACCGCGCGCCCACCCTGGCGATGGAGCTGCCCAGACTGCCCGGCAAGCGCGAAGAGCGCTATATGCACCTGCTGTGCGGAGCCCCCGACCCGGCCGAACTCGCGGCCATGCAGGCCGCGGCGACGACCGGCCCGGTCCTGTCGCCGCCGCCGGGCGGCGGCCGGGACGAGCGCATCGAGGCGCTGGAAGCGGAGGTCGAGCGGCTGCGCGGGGAGGTGGAGCGGCTATGGGAACTGACTGGATTGGCCGATCAGCGCGACGACTGAAGGCGCGGGGACACCGACCATGCGGCTGCGTAGCCGTACCGTAACTTCTCAAAAAGTCATGGCAACAGTATCAGTACGCTGACGAGATCAGTTAAAGTATCGCATCGAGATTAACCCCCACTCTTCCGCCGTACTTTGACATGCCCAACCCGTTCCTCCTGCCCGAGATCCCCGACGCGGAGCGCACTCCGTTGGTCGAGCGGCTGGTGGTGCTGATCGAAGCGCTGGCGCAGGAAAATCAGCGGCAAGCGGAAACGATTCAGCAGTTGCGCGACGAGATTGCAGTGCTCAAGGGCGAGAAGCGCAAGCCGACCTTCAAACCCAGCGGGATGGAAGAGGCGACGACGCCCGACGCGCCGCCGCCAGAGGAAGGGGAGGCCGGCGCCGCCGGCGAAGGTCCCCCGAAGAAACGCCCCGGCTCGAACAAGCGTAGCAAGACCCAGCAGTTGACGATCCACCAGGAGATCCCGGTTCCTCCCGCACAGCCGCTGCCGGCGGGATCGCGGTTTAAGGGCTATCGCGATTTCGTGGTCCAAGACCTCAAGATCGAATCCTTCAACACTCGCTATCGACTGGAGGTGTGGCAGACCCCGGCGGGGGAGTGGGTGTGCGGCGAACTGCCCGCCACGCTCAACGGCAGCCATTTCGGTCCCCGCCTGCGGGAGTTCATCCTCTACCAGCACCACCATTGCCAGGTCACGCAGCCGCTGCTGCACGAGCAACTGGGCGAGTGGGGGGTGGACATCGCCGTTGGCCAGGTCGATGCCCTGCTGAGTGGACACAACGCGACCTTCTGCGCCGAGAAGGACCAACTGCTGGTGACCGGTCTACAGGTCAGCCCGTTCATCACGGTGGATGACTCCGGGGCGCGTCATCAGGGCCACAATGGCTACGTCACCCAGATCGGCAACGCCTGGTTTGCCTGGTTTTCCAGTACCTTTAGCAAGAGCCGGATCAACTTTCTGGAGTTGCTGCACGCCGGGGACATCAGCGACGGCCTCAACCCGCACACGCTCGATTATCTGGTCGAGCAGGGTCTCCCCCAGGAGCCACGGCGCCGCCTTCAGGCCCATTGGCCGGCCGGCGGCATCAACGACCCGCAGTGCTGGGAAGATCACCTGGATGCTTTGGGCATCGACAGCGTGCGCCATCGCCGCATCGCCACCGAAGGCACCTTGCTGGGCGGCCTGATCGACAAGGGCTTCTCCCTTGATCTGGTGATCGTCAGCGACGGCGCCGGGCAGTTCGCCATCCTGCTGCACGCCCTGTGCTGGGTCCACGCCGAGCGGCTGGTCCATAAGCTGATCCCGCTCAATGACCAGCAGCGCCAGGACCAGCAGCGGGTGCGCGCTGAGATCTGGGAGCTGTACGCTGACCTGAAGGCCTACCAGCGCCATCCCGAGCCGTTGCGGATACCGATCTTAGCGGCCCGCTTCGATGCCATCTTCACCCAGCGCACCTGCTTTGAGACCCTGAATCAGACCCTCAAGCGCCTGCATGCCCACAAGCAGAAGCTGCTGCTGGTACTTCAGCGACCCGATATCCCCCTGCACACCAACGGCAGCGAAAACGACATCCGGGGTTACGTCAAATGGCGTAAGGTCAGCGGCGGCACCCGCAGCAACCTCGGCAAGCAATGTCGCGACACCTTCGCCAGTCTGAAGAAGACGTGCCGAAAACTGGGCATCTCGTTCTGGGACTACCTGACCGACCGGATCGAGCAGCACGGGGCCATCCCTCCTCTGGCGGATATCGTCCGTGAGCGTGCCCTGGCGGGCGCCGCTGTGCCGTGAGTTATTGAGAAGTTACGCCGTACCGACCTAGCGCACAGTCCGTGCTGCATCGGCGCCGACACCGGAGCGGGGTAGACGCCCCGATGGACCGTCCCGCAAGCGCCCGCACTTCGAGCACTTGGTGCTCGGTGACCCCGCAACGCAGCGGCGGCGGGTCGAACACCTGGCGGGTCTCGACCACCACCGCTTGAAGCCTTAGCCCAGCCCATGGCGCTCTTACCGCGCGCCTGATTGGCCCGCCGCCCGTTGCGCTCCTCGCGGGCAGCAGTTCCAAATTTGGGTGGCCGCCGCCAACAGCGTGCCGGCCGCGAGGCTGATGGTGGATGCGCTGCGCTTATCCACCCTACAAAACCGACTCCGCTGTAGGGTGGATAAGGCGCGCCGCTCGGTGTCAGAGACCCGGCACGGCGGTCGCGCGCGCCGCATCCACCAGGGATCGCGCGATGCCGCCCAAATTTGGAATTGCTGCCTCGCGGGTCAAGAGTTGACGATGCCAGGCCCGCAGGAACCGCCGGCAGAAATCATTGACGTCGCAGAAAAGCGCCTCTCCACTCATGCTGGCGTCTATTGGAGCAACTGAGATACGGGAACCTTAGGCTGGTTCCTGCTCCAAGCGTCGCCCCACCTTGATCGGGAACTCACGTTATTTAGATCGAGACTCGTTTAGATAGTCGATAAATGCTTGATAAACGCTGCTTAAACAGACTTGCCGAGAACCGCATTTGTCACGCTCGGCCAACCAGACGCGCAAGTCTTCCTTCAGTTGATCCTTATTGGCACCGGTTGCGGCAGAGAAATGCTGCCCATAAAGTCGTCCAAGCTCCCTGTCGAGCCGTGCAAGTTGCTGGTCCCCACAAACGGCCACGTCAGCCGCAGTTGTCGCTGTCCGGCAATCCTTGATCGAACTCTCTTGCCCATAGCCCTTGCTTATGTGCATCAAGATCACTGCCCCCACGACAAACGCGGCGACGAATGGCGGATAGGTTTTCATGCTCGTTTGTCCTCTGGGTTATCCCCGGTATAGTCTAAGTTGCCAACACAGATTCACTGTGATAGCCACGTCGCTTGCGAATAGCGGAGCCGGCAGGCTCCACCTTATTAAAGGAGGCGCCCTACGCCCATCACCGAACCGCTACAACGAGGGCAACCGCACCTTCAGTTGATAACGGCAAAGCACCCGTAATCTTGGCTCCTCCTACCACCGCTGACTCCATGTTGCTTAGCTGTTTGATGGAGTGATCAATCTTACTCTCTTCCCTACTTAAATTGGAGAGCGTCTGTTCTAACTGAGCACGCTGCGGAGCCACCAACTTTTTAGCGAGATCCTGGCGATCCGCTATCATTCGCTGGATACCCGCACGCTTCTGCTGCGCTTCCTTCAGCTTAGTGCTCGCGATCTGACCACGCGTTGCCTTATTCTGCTTCTTCAACCCAGAGATATCACGCTCAAGCTGCCTGTTGTACTGCGCCACCTCCTGATTGCGCTGTTGCGCCTTTTGCAGCAAAGAATCGAGGCGCTTGTTATCGAGTTGGTAGTCATGCAGCGATTTAATCTGTTGTTCAGCGATCAACCGCGCGGTCACTGCTCCGATCAAAGCCCCCGCGAGCCCACCAAGCAACGCCCCCTGTGTACGCTTTCTCTTTCCGGAAACAGCATAGCCGGCGGCAGCTCCTAGTCCAGCCCCGACTGCAACCCCAGCGACCAGCGCCTCCATCACAATCTGCCGCTCCGGGTTGTCCGGCTCCGGATTGTTTGCGCCCTGCTGCGGCACGGTTGCACAGCCTGTCAGCAGTGAAGCGATTAAGACCACGATGCATGGCGTGCGAATCTGCTCAATCACATTATTTCCCCTCAAAGCTTCTCGTTTAATGAACGGTAGCGCTCTTTCTTCTCATCGAGACGCCGCTGTGTGCTAGCTATATTGGATTGCAGCTGTCCCACTTCTACTTGCTGTCCGGAGCTGCGGCGGCGGATCGGTACTACTGAAACTGCAGCAAGTCGACGCTCTAGCGACGCCAATAGACTCTTTTGTGCAGCGATCTGTTTGCCAAGACTTTCGTGCTCTTCTTTTAGTGAGGCCGTTCGGCTTTGCGCGTTAATTTGTTCAGCTTCTGCCTCCCGCAGTTCGGTATTTAACCGAGATCGATCTACCTCAGCCTTGGCCATCGCTTTCGTATAGGCGCAACCTGCGAGGTTGACTGATAAAATCACCAGGCTCATTAAAACGCATGGCCCGAAACGGTCAGGTGGTAGCGCGGTCGACATCTCATGCTCCGGTAGTTAAGTGAGCAGCTATTTCATCTCTGGCGCATCGGCAAATGACTTGATCAAGTCATCGAGCTGGATTGGGCGTCCGGAGCGGATCTCGCGGACATGCCGGTCCAACAGGTTAAGCGCTTTGGTTTGCCGAGTCTTGTCGCGTGCAATCAGCCAGGCGAACAGTTCGTCTTTTACTTCGGGAAATAGTGCAGGCATCGTCTCATCGCCGATCTGCTGGGCAAGCGACAAATAATCGGCGACCATCGTTACTCCGGCGTCGTAAATCTTGCTCTTAAAAACCTCATCTTGGCGGTCGGTCGGGGACAATTCATGCGCCCACCGAGAGAGCTTCTCCCAGCCGAGATAAGCATTGGCGGTCGCCTGGCGCATCAGTGCCTCGATATAGCGCTTTTCAACGGCCCGGACGCGCCCGGCATTCTTCTCGATCTCATGGTCGAATTGCAGCACCCGCCGCCTGAGGTCGGCGATTTCCTGGTCCTTACGGTTGAGTTCACGTTGCGGATCCTGGTCCGTGTTCTGGGTGGGGACCATGCTCTGCTCGGGCCGGGATGCGGCACTCTCCAACGCCCCAATGCGGTCGGCAAGCAGCCGCCGCTGCGCGTCGCTGCGATCGAGATCATCCCGCGACGCGCGCTCGCCGTCTCTGGCCGTCGTCAGGTCGCCCTGGCAACGGGCCAAACCCTCGAAACATTGGCGAGCAGCCGTCCCGGCGTCAGACTCGGGCTTGCTGTTCTTGCCGTGCGCCACTCGGAGATCTGCAAGGCAGCGTACGGCCTGGACCCTCTGCTCATTCGCCCGGGCATCGGACCGCGCCCCAACGCGCTCCAACTCCCGGTTGCGCTGATCGAGCGCCTGATTGCGCTGATCCAACTCGGCGAGGCGCTGGGTCAGGTCTGGCGCGGGGCAGGGCTTTTCGGCCGTGAGGCTTTGCCTCTCTGCGCTACAGCGTTGGTAATCTGATTGCAGTCGAGTGAGTTGGTCTTGAAGGAAGTGCCCTTTGTCCTGATCGGCCTGGGTCGCTGGGCTTGACTTGCCCACTGGGCCAGGGCGAGAGAGGCCGCTGCTTTCCAGGTGGGCGTTGAGCTCGCGGTCCAACTCATCAGGCGTCGCCTGTACCGAGGTGATGCGCGTGGTCAAAGCCAAACGCAGACCGACCTTCGCGGGGCGCACTGGGTACCCCTGGTCGTCGTGTGAGATCGCCTCGCTGCGCAGGGCCGCCGAGAGATCGGATGCCTTGACGCTGAAATTGCCGCCGCAGATCGTGAACTGCCCAAAGCGCCCCTGTTGATACTCCGGACCAAACAGGTTCAGCGTCAGCTCTTCGGCATTACCGAGCATGTCGTAGAGACCCAGGGGATTGGGCTTGATCGCCGAACTGCCAGCTTCCTGGAGGCGGTTGCCCGAGGTCGCGCGATACCACTCGTGCTCGCTCAGCGCATCCCCATAAGGGTGGGGTCGGTCGAAAATATCGGGGTTGGACTCCAGTGTCGCGATTCCCCCCCGCGCTGCGAACACCCATTCGGACTCGATCGGCAGGCGGGCAAAGGCCAGCGCCCCCCGCCAGCGCGGAAGCTGGGCGCCCTGGTTGCTCAACATCCAGGTGTTGAGCGTCTCAATGAACTGCTGGACCTCAGCCACGGTGACCGCTGTCTTCGGGAGTTTGGACGCCACGGCGGCGCGTGGGGGCCTTTGCTCCTGCTGGTCCAGCCAACGCATCACGGCATTCCATTGGGCCTCGCTGACCTCGGTCTCCCCCAAGTAGTAGAACCAATCAGGTTTGCCGTTGTGGACGCTGACAAAGCCCCCTGATAGCAGGGTCTCAACGAGTCGCTCCTTGTACTTTGGACTCGGCTCGCGGGAGCCGAGCTTAACGCGGCGGGCGTCGAATAGGTGTGTCCCGTCAATTCCCAGGTAGACGGCACGAAACGCCATGACCTGACCTTCAGGCAGCATAAGCTCGAACCGCTCCGGTACCTGGTCCACCGACGCGGCGGCCGTGGCTGGCGCAAACCAAGCCGCAGCAGCGAAGAGCAACAGGCACGCCCGGCCGGCACGCTGTAAGAGGACGCAGCTTAGGGTGCTCATTCGCGTAGGTACTCCGCTGGGTCAATGCGCGCGATAGTCGCGGCTGCGGTGACCGAAGCCATGGTGGCCGCGAGCAGGATTCCCCCCACCAATCCAAGCGCATCAGGGGCATCGAGCCGGGTTAGCGAACCGCCAGTCACCCCTAATCCGGCGAACATAGGCCCCGAGACGGAGGCGAAGACGGCGTAGCCACAGAGGGCCGCTGCCAGACCACCGACTACCAGGGCCAGGCTCTTAAGAGTGGTGACAAGCAAGAGGGTCCCACGGCCGAGACCTAGGAGTTGTAGGTAGGCAAGGTCGCGGCGTTTGCGTTGAACGCCGGCGTACACATTAGCGGCAATGGCCAATAGTCCTGAAGCCCCAGTAACCGCCGCGATCAGGATGTAGAGCGTCAGCATGTGGCGGCTTAGGGTGTGTACTTGGCGGACCTCCACTTCCCGCGAGACAGGCGCCTTGAGGCCAGGATCGCCGAGGGCTTCGCCCTGCGCCCTGACCCAGTCTGCAAGAACTGGGACAGCATCAATGGACGATGCGTAGGCACGGAAAAAGCGGTCGCCTTCGCTCACGGGCTGGAACTCCCCAGTTGTCGGATCGAAGATGGCACCTTGGCGCCTGGCGGCGTTCATCTTGCCTGCCAACGCGCGGGGGACCGCGACGATGCCAGCATGCAAGGCGGGCATCGGAACCAGTCTCGCCGGGATGCGGATATCACCCACGCCGGGCGAGGCAAATACAAGAGAGAGGATCGGGTCTAGGCGCGAGTCGGCGGTGGACACCCAGACCGGCGGAAGGTGCGCGCCCGCTCCTTCGCCAGGCGGTGCCTCGGGCTCCCGCAGGAGCACGACCAAGCGTCGGTTGGCGGGCTCTTGCTGCGGTTCCAGCCGCAGCTCGAAGTCAGCCAGGTAGGGGAGCACCTCGGACTCATAGCCGCGCTCTAGGTGACGATGACGAAGCGCCGAGAGACCGTCGTCGAAGATCCGGCTATTGACCGGCAGCCACAGCCGTGCCTGACGACCTGGGGGCAAGTCCCAACCCGGATCGTCGATCGGTTGGGGCATTTGGCTGAAACCACCCCGACCGGCTATCATGGCCCGATAATCCTGTTCGGACGGCACGCGGGGGAGGACGGTCAGGGCCCCGTCGTACTCCGGCGAGAGACCAGACCCGGCGCTCCCAAGCCCCAACGCGGGGACGGGCAGCCCCCGGCGCCATTCTTTCAACCAGCGCAGCATTTCGGTCGAGATCCATAACTGGACCTCACTCGATACAGAGGATGGCAGGACTCCGATGATCGGGAGCCCGAGCGGGATCCGTTGCTGAGCGGGTGCCGAGCGCTCCAGCACCACGGGCAGAAGGTCGCCGGGACCCTTTCCCGTTGACTCCGCGAGCCGCTGGGATATCACGACCCATCGGTTTCCCGGTGGGACGATCAGTCCGTGGGCAAGTAGTAGAGGATCGTCGCCGGAACTCGGCAAGGCGTTAATATGGTCCGCCAAGCCCTCCACATCGAGTAGCAAGAATGGCGCGGAAGACTGGATCGTCACCTCTGCCCGCTCATTGAGTGCGGCGGAGAACGACGTATTGATCGGAGCCTGTAGCGGGTACTTGGGCATCACGAGTCGGCTCAGGGGATCCTGTTGCAGGCGCTCCAGCATGGTACCGACGATCCCTTCGCGCAGCCCCAGCAGAATGAAGAGCGGTGAGAAAACGGCACCGAGAGCCAAGACCATGCACAGCGATAGGATCCATTCGTAGCGAAGGTCCGACCAGGCAAGAACCAAGGCGTGATGCCCGTCGCTATGCAGCCTGGGGGCCTCTGCCTTAAGGGACGCCAAGGCCTTCGGACTCAGCCGATCTTCACCTGCCGGGGTGGCATTCCTTCGCTGTTCGGGCATCGCAATCTCCTTCTGGACTGGGAGAAATCGCCCCTGAATACCGGGGCATCCGGGTCACGTCCGCCCCTTGGGGCGTCAATCAGGTTCCAGGGTGGACACTAAACCCCCGTCTGCGGCGGGCTTGGTGACGAAACGATATCGCGCATCGGCATGGACTCTCACCAGGGCCTCGTCATGGGTCACCATGAGGACACTCGATCCCTTCAGGGTAAGGTCTCGGAACGACTCGATCACGATTCGAGTGCTCTCGGGGTCGAGATCAGCGGTAGGCTCGTCGGCGAGCAGGATCTGAGGCTCTTGCACCAGGGCGCGGGCCAGGGCTGCCCGACGGCGTTGACCGCCCGAGACTCGGGCCGGGTGCATGGCAAGGATGCCTTCGATTTCTAAGCGCCTCGCGACTTTTTGAACTTGGTGAGCCGACTTGCCGGACAGGCGGGCGGCGAAGCGGATGTTCTCGCCAACCGTCAGGAAGTCGAGTAGGCCACCGTTCTGCAGGACGTAGGCAAAGCAACGGCGGCGGATCGCGGTCCCCTCCTGCCGGCTGATCGAGCGCAGGTTGAGGGGGCGATCACCGTCGAGCAGGTCAAACCGGTCCACGCGGTCAGGCGAGAGCATCAGAGACAGCATATCGAACAGGGTGCTCTTGCCGCTGCCGTTGACGCCGAGAACGACGGCGAGAGATCCGCGGGCCAGTCTCAGATCCGGAATCCGGACCTGCACCTCGCGACTGATGGCGGTCCGACGTTTGTGCATCTCCTGCACCCACAGTCGGAGATCTTCGACCTTCGATGGCTCGCACGTGTTCATTTCATGGAAGGTGGTTGAGTTCCACTCCGACCACGCGATCCTTGGCGCCGGCACTCAACCGCTTCCATCGCTGCGAATCACCACGGCTACGGCGCAGATCCTCGTAGGCGGCGAGCTTGGCCTTCATGGAGACCACGAAATCCTGGACCCGGTCGGGATTCTGGAATTCGTCCCGCGTCATCGACATGATGTCGCTGTCGTAGGGAAGTTGATCGATCCCCAAGGGGATGGCAAAGGCATCACGGAAGTTGACGGCCTTGGGGTCTACCATGGTCATCCGGGAGTTCCGGGCCACCAAATCAAAGAAATCCAGGGTCGTACCACCTTCCCCGCGCAGGGCCATTTCGCCGACGTCTTTGAGTTCCCGCACCCGCGCCTCAAGCTCGTCGAGTTCCGCCTCGGTGAACAGAACCATCGGCGCTAAGGCCTCGCGCCCGGGATTAGTGAGCGCCTTGTCCGCCACCCAGCCACGCACCTCCTTGCGGGGGATGCTCGCGTCCGCCAGCGCTAAGGCAGCATGCTGGAAGATCAATTCCGACAGACTGCCCGATGCGACCTTCGGCAGACATTCCGGCCCGCGGCCAACCGCGGCACAGTTTCGGGCGAGTGCAAGATCGTCTTTCCCTTTGCGTAGCGAGTCGAGCATCAATTGCCTGAATGCCCGCGACTCGGCGTCAATGCTGTGTAAGTAGGTCCGCTCGGCGCTCGTCCCGTAGGCGCCTTGAAAAGTCGAGGAGAGTTCCCGGTACTGCTGCTCGGCTACCTGATCCATGCCCTTGGATACCTTCGTATTCTTTATATGGAATGCGAGGATCTTAATCTGCTGGTTGTCGGCCTTGCGCCGCAACTCCTCAATGGTATACGCCTTATCTTTTCCCGGGGCGTCGCCGATGAGAAAGACGAGTTTGAGAGCCTCCGGGCGCCATTGCTGGCTCTGGATGGCGAGGTGAAGCCCTTCAAAGACCGACTCAGGGATATCGTCGCCCTGCACCTGGGTTGCCTGAGGGCGGATCCTGCTCAGGGTGCGAGCGAAGTCCTTCGCCGGCTGCATAGCGACAGTGAATTCGCGGGCCTGGTATTCAAAGCGCGGATCAGCGTCCCGGTAGCCTATAAAACCGAATCGCAGGCCGTCGTCAGTATTGGAACCCGCGAATTCCTGTACCGCCGCCAGAGCATCCTTGAGATAGGGTCCCATGGATTCGGTCGTGTCCATGACGAAGAGTATGTCGATGGGCCCGACGGTTCCGCCCGCTCCGCTATCCCCTGAATCCCGCGTACGTGCCGCCACTTCCAGGATCCGGGTCGCCTTGCCGTCGATCCGCAGGTCGGTATCGCGGCCACGGCCGAAGAAGTCCAGGACCGGGTACATGACCGCCCGCTCCTGGCTGGGGTTGACCAAGGGCTCCACGGCAATCACGTCGCCGCCTGCGCCGCGGTCAGCGGCGGAAATCAGCGTCTCGACCTGCGCGCGGCGGCGCGCTTGATCCTGACCGATGACAGTCACCAGTGGCTCGGGCGTGTCGAAAAAAAGCGAGCGCTCGCGATCAAGCGGATTGGTGAAGCGCATCACGACGGCACGTCGCCAGGGGATCGACTCGTCTTCCGCGACCCAGCCGAGCGCTCTCGGCGCCCAAGATGGCGGTTTGACCTTCGGCACATACTCCTCGGTGACCTGATACCATCGCCGCCCCCCGCTGTCCCGGGCGCTGTCGATCACCCCGAAGGCTTCGTACTGCTGTACGTGGTCGCGGGCCACCGCGCTCGCGGAGTCCGGCTGCGCGTAGATGCGCGCACCATCAAGGGCCAGCACGCGGGCGACCGGAGTCTTGCGCGGGTCGGGGGGGCGACCATCCCACCAAGTCGTCTCGCGCTCGGAGAGGCGCACCTCGCGCAGCACGCCGGGGCGATACCGGTCCACGTAACGGTCGGCCCGCTGTCGTCCCACGTCCTCGGTCCCGAGCTTGAGATCTCCTCCCATGAGACCGTGCAATGCCTTGCGGTCGCGATTCTCGTCTGCGGCCAAGTCACGTGCGTCTGGCGGGCAGTTCCCGTTAATTTCCAAGAGGCCGTCCAGTCGCTCCCCCAAGCAGTGCCGGGAATTGCCCAGTTCGATGTCGAGTCTGGGTTGGCGCCCCTGCATCGAGGTCAGAATCCCCTGATAGTCCGGTGGCGCCGGGGCGGGGGCCGCACCCACCAGGGCCGACAGCAGCATCAAGACGATGCTTCCCCCCGTGGCACAATACAAAATTGATCGCGGTCCGGTCATGGCTGCTTAGACATGATGGTGGAAGAGGACTCCAGGCGTCCGTAGACCCACCAGGGATCGCCGCTCACGACAAGGCGCACAGTCCTGGGGGACGACGGGTCGTTGCTGCGCAGGCGAAGGCTCCCCTCGATGGGGCTCGACATGCCTGGCGCGTAGGCGATGGTCATAGTGGCGGAGCTACCGGCCGGGATACTCTCGGTCGGCTTCTCGGCGGTGAAACCAGGCGGACTGAAGTCCATACCTTGGATCTCTAGTGCGCCTTCGCCCTCGTTGCGAATCCGCAGGGTGCCGGCGGCGGCACCAGCGGCGGCCTGGGAGAAAACCACCGGCTCGGCGGCTACCACTAACCGCGCTTCCCCACCGCCGGACAGCAAGGCCCAAAGGGCTACGCCGACCAGTGCAAACGCGCCTAGCGCGCCGCCGCCGATGAGCACGAGGCGTCGCCACTGACCCGGGGGCGGGCCGGGAATCAGGACCAGATCCTTGCCGCACACAGCGCCGGAGACAGTCTTGTCCGGACACTTGGGGGCACCCCCACTCATTGATGAGTTCAGCTCGCCCTCCGAAAAGGTACGATTGCCCTTCGCGGCTTCACAGGGGTCCGGTCCGAACTCGTTCTCGCAGCGGTATCGATTTCCGGCCATGGCTTAAAGGGCGGAACGATCGGCCAGGCGCTTGGCCAGCTCCCCCGCCTCCTGTGCTTTCTGGTCGAAGAGCTGGTAGGTCGCGTCGTCCTCACGACGGCCGGAGAGCAGGAAGCACTGACCGCTCATCTCTTGCAGTCGGGTGTGTACCTGTGCCAAGTCGAGTCCGCGATCCTGTTGGACCTTGTCCGCGACGAGTTTGGTGACTGCGGCCAGACTGCCTTCGATGAAGCTGTCGAGATAGAGGGCAAAGAGTGCCACGACCTCAATCGGGACGGCATGCCCGAAGCGACTGGCGCTCTCGCCGGCTGCTTCGCGGACCGCGGCAGAGATGACCATGCCACTCTCGACCTTCTTCTGGACCCGCCCAAAGGTATCGACCACCCCGAACAGGAACTGCTGACCGTTCTGCTCCGGGATCACCATCAGATCGAGCGCGGTCGCGAGCAGAATATGTGCAAGGTGTTGGCGGCGCACCTCGCGTACATCCAGCTTCATCAGGTCCGGAAGCGGCGGGTCATGACTCTCGGTGTGTACCTCGAAAAAGGCTCGCCTGGATTCACGGTCATCCTTATGAGTCAAGCGCTTGCGGTATTCGGATCGCAATCCGTGGGCAACCCGCGTGAGCCTGGGGGAGAAGAAAAAGGCGACCGATATGACCACGATTTCCCCTGGGTTCCGATCTTCGGGAACCTCGAAATAGTGCGACGTCACCTCCTTGCAACCGCCGCGTGCTCCGGTGATGGATTCTACTTTGGCCCGTAGCTGCTGGGAAAAGTCTGCCGGGACGGCCTTGCAGCGAGGAACAAACACGCAGCGTCGGAGCACCGGACCAGCCGCTCCGGGAAGGTCCATCGGCTCCTCATTGGGGTCGAAGGAGATCATGGGCATCGACTTGTCGATCAGTTCGCGCATCCATGCTTCCATAGCGCCGTCAGCCCTTCCACCATAGTCCGTATAGAGCTTGCGGACGATATTTTGACCAAAGAGCCCCTCGAACTTAGGGTCGTCTTCGCGCATCTTGCGATGGGCCTCCACCGCGCTCTCCTCGGCAATGCGGCGCAATTCGTCGGCGACGCCGCCACCGACTCGATCCGCGTCATCCACTGGTATCCGATCAAGATAAGCGGCAAACTCGATGCGGTCGGCCCTCAGCGGGATCATTGCCGCCATGGCGTCGGTGGCCTGCCGGTCTTGGATCGACTTATCCGCCTCAAAGCGGTCACCAATGGTCTCGTTGACATAGCGGGCATCCACGACATACGAGGTATCCTCGGAACCATCCTCGCCCCCCTCCTTGATGCGAGCCGTGATTTCATCTTCGAAATTTTTAGTGAGTAGCTTGAGCCGGGTATCGAAAAGCGTTACATCCTGCTGCAGACCCTTGATCTCCGCAATCAGAACAGTGCAAAACTCCTGGGCGTACTCGGCGGCAAGTTGAATCGTCTTCCAATAGTAGGACCGTACGCATGCCTCTCGATAGTTTTGGAAGATCTTGTCTTGCTTCCCGCGTGCCCAACGCCCGCATTGAGCGTAGTCTTGGCGCATCTGCTCGCGCAGACGATCGGCTTCCTGGAACTGCTCAACGGCTTCCGTTGCCTGCTTGCCGAAGGCGATCCGGTCGTCCTCGATGCGGGCCACAAGAAACTCCACCGCCGAGGGTAGGTGATGGAGCGGATAGTCGCCGTTCAATCGTTCCAGGTTGGCCAGCAAGTCTTTCTCGACGATGGCGCGCAGGTTGCGCGCCCGTTGGCGGATTTCGACCGGCTCACGGCGGATACGGAAATAGTCACTGGCGCCGGCACCCTCACCGCGGGAGCGAAACCCTTCCTTCCAATACCGCTCGACACGCCGATCGAGGTCGGCAATCCACTCCTTTCGTCCGGCGAACTCGTCACCGAGTTGCTGGCGTACCCGTTCAGCCTGGTTATTGATCTGCTCGCGCCAGTCGGTCTCGTAGTTAGGGAAGTCCCTCTGACCGTCGGTCTCGCCCACCAGATCCATGCAAAGGTGTTCACGGGCAACGTGCCAGAGCCCCCGACGTGCGTCTACGAAAGTGTCGCGGGAAAAGGAGCGCGGGCTGTCCCGGTAGCGGTTATCCCAGTTGTGATACAGGACCTTAAGAGTGAATTGGCGCGCAAAGGAATAGGAGAGTTTCTCGCGAATCTCCCGGTCGGGAATCGCGACTCGTTGGACGCCGTACCCGATGAAGGAAGTACTTCGGTTCCCACCATTCAGATCCGCAGGAAATTGCGATCGATCCTCCATGGTGAGCGCGTCTCGCAGCGGCTTCGGGATGTCACCCATCTGACGGACCGCCAGTTGGAACAGGAATTCGGCGGTGTTTTCGACCTGCTGAGCCAGCGGGACGTCGCGCCCGCCTTCAGTGGTGTCGGATATGAGGGCTACCGACTTATAAGTGCCAGGCAGGTCACCGGTCGACTCGCCTGGGCGCGGGACCATGAGACGTCGGGCGCCACCGCCTACCGCCGGCGCGATGTCCCAGGGAGCATATATCCCGAGGCGAAAAGCATTGAGCTCAAGCAGCGCTGCGTACTGATTGGCGTAGAAGTTTCCGGTGTTGATACTGCCAACGTCTTTCGCCGTGACGAACCCGTGAACGAAGAGGTCGAAGGTGCCCGGCTGGCTACGAAGATGACGCTGAATCTGGGCAATAGCATCAATGACGGAGCCGCTTCCAGTGCCCGCCGCCAGGGTACAGGCAACATGAATCTCAGCACCGACTTGCCCACCCCGGCTAAGCTCTTGCAGTCGATTGGCAACCGCTCCTACGACGTTGCTAATACTATTGCCATTCGCCAATGCGAGCCGACCCATACGACGGATCTGATTGCATCCCTTAGGCTCGGTACTACCACGGCTAATCTCGGTCACGAAGTCCATCTCGTTGCGGATCCAAGGCTCGATCCCCGGATAACGCTCCACGCTGGAGAGGATGCGACCGATCCCGCCCGGATCAAGCAGAACCTTCTCCCTGTCGCCCAGCCGCAGGGTCTCGCCGAAGACCCGCCAACCGCGATTCCGCTCCCCGGCACCTTCCAAGTCGTCCCGATTCGAATCGACGCTTAAAGTTGCAATCCGTGACTCGATACGCTCGCCGCCAAAGGAGTCTTGAAATGCGTAGACCTCGGGGTAAGGGTCGCTGTTACCGCGGGAGCGCCACTCGACATAGAGGCGTTTCTTAAGCTCCCTGACCACGGCACAACCGGTGCCGCCCAGACCAATGACCATATAGTTGTGCTGGGACATATCAGCGACCTCGTTGGGACGGTGCCACTCGCCGAACCTTGATGTCGGCCAGTGCGGCATGGATCAGCAGGGCGAAGGTGATCGCCTGAACGATCAGGAACGCGACCACCAGCGCCACCCGTGACAGGACCACGACCCTTGGGACCTGCTTCTCCAGCCCTTGGCGGATCACGCTTCCGGCCAGTCGAATGGCGTCTTTGGCGTCGTAGTTCGGGCTGCCGGAGTCGAAGACCCGCCGCATGTCGGCATAGATCTCGTCCCGAGCAATCCCTGATCGCGCCCACAAAACTTTACTGAGAAACGGATAGTGTTTTCGGAACTGCGAGACGGCTGCCTCGGCATAAATTTCGGCAGCCAGATTCTTCGACGCCTCATGATTGGTGGGGATCGAAGTGGGTAAACCGCTGCCTGGCAGGGGGCTTCTGGAAAAGTCTTCCAAGGGCTTTCCCGCCTGATCGCGCAGATCTCTAACGGAATCGAAGGCGCGTTGGAAGGTGCTATCGGCCCAAGTCTGGTCTGCCTGTATCTGAACCTCCCAGACGGAAACCATCGTCTGGGCGACATCAGCGGTGTAGCGTAAAGCAAAGAATGCCAGCGTAAACAGAAATGTAGCGGTAGCCGCCAGCCCGCAGTAGACATAGTGTTCGGGGCGGAAGGAAAACTGCCGATTGAAATTCAAGGCGACCGCATGTGCCAACCACCAAGACCCGGCAGCGAGAACCGTACCAACCAAGGTAGCAACCGCGAAGTCCTGACGGCTATTCGCCCACAGATCGGCAACAATTGCTACGACCAAGGAAGCCAAGCCCCAGAGTGCGTCCATCGTTATGCGCTCATGCAGTAAGGCCTTGACCGAGGGAGGACAAGGCAAAAACATCCCGTTTGACCAAGGCTCCTAGCCGGAGCGATTCCTTGGTCCGGGTGGTTCCAATCGCAGTCTAATGCGAACCGGGTAGGAGCCCGTCTCCCTCTTGATTCCGACATTGCCAGTAAGAATTAAACTTATTTTTTTTAGGTTTTACAAACGGTACTGCTTTTTCCGGTCTGCTGCAACGGGCCAGAATCGGATGATCGCCGCACTGCAACGTCATCCAAGCTTAACACCTTAGATTATTTATCTATTAAGATCATATGCTTACAGAGAAAAATCAGTCAGTGGCACAACATCCACGAAATTTTGTGAAACCGGACGATTCAGACAATCATTTTCTGTATACCCCGAGCCGGGGTCGCTGCCCAGCGCCTTGATGATCGCCAATTGCGCAGCGCTACGCGGGTCGCCTTGCGCACACGCAGGGTGCGCCCGTCCGTCCGGCGGAATGTGGCAGTCACCAGGCACTGTCCGGCGAGGAGGTCGCGCACGGTCGACTAGCGGTCGCTGATGCCGTGCGCGCGCAAGCGGCGACGGATCAGTTGCAGGAATGATAGGCCAGTACCGAGACGAACAGGTGGCCGTCGATCTGAGCCTCGGTGCGGCGGTAGATCGGGCGCAAACCCAATTCGGATTTCAGAGAGCGAAACACGGCCTCCCAGTTTCAGCAAGCGCGCACATATGGATCAGATGGTTAGATATCATCTGCGGCTGCTTATCAACGGAGCCGCGTTACAGATGAGCTAGCGCTCCCGAGCGCCGAGGAGCCACGCCATGGCCGCGTTCAAACCGATAGACCGCAACTCCACGGAGTCCTCTGCGCTGCATTGAAGGCGCGTCCAAAAGGCCCCGCCGCGGCGGTACAGCATGGCGTCGCCGGTCATCGGATCAAGCAGCAGGTACTCCTCAAGGGAGGCAAGCGTCTGGTAGTTGATGCGCTTTTCGCCGTCGTCGTTGGCGGCGGTCCGCGGCGAGAGCACCTCGACGATCAGCCGCGGGGCGGTCTCGTAATAGGCATCCGGCTCCGCCTCAACCGAGCCGCAGCACACCATGACGTCCGGGTAATAGAAACGGTTGGCCGCCTCGACACGGACTTTCATGTCGGACTGATAGACCCGGCAGCCGGAACCCTCCAGGTGGTTGCCGAACAACCGGGCGACGCGGGTCGTCAGCAGGTTGTGGGCGCGTGAGCCGCCCGACATGGCGACCACCTCCCCGTTCAGGTATTCATGCCGACAGTCGCCGTCGCGCTCGCCCAGCAGGTAATCGTATGGACTCAGATGGGGAATGATCGTAGCGGTCGGCATGCACGCGGCCTGATCGCGGGTTAGGTTCTCCCAACGCTAGGCCGGCGGCACTTCGCCGTCAAGACCCGTGACTCACCACCGCACGAGCCAGATGGCCGTGGGACCCAGCATGGCCGCAACGGCGAGCGGCAGCGCGACGGTCAACCCCAGCCGGCGACCGCCGATGACGCTCGCCATACCGCCCTTGACCAGACAATTGGCCCCCGCCGCGATGACGATGCCGGTAACGGCGATGTTCTGGTCCAAGCCCGTACCGGCCATCCCCGCCAGCGAGAGCGTGATGGCGTCCACATCGGCAATCCCCGAAGCCGCCGCCAGGACCAGAACACCCGCGTTGCCAAGCCAGACCTCCACGGCCTTGGCCAGTACCATGACCAGGGCCAGGAGCGCCCCGAAACCGATGGCCACCGGCAGCTCCAGCGGGTTGGTCATGGCGGCGGCAGCTTCTCCGGGCGGGTCACGCAGCGCCCACCATTGCAGCAGTGCTGCCCCATAGATCACCAAGGTCATCAGACCCAGCGGGAGCAGCGCCGGCAGCAGCAGACCGGGGGCGACCACCGCCAGGACCACGGCCATGCGCGGGAACATGGTGCCGCAGGCGAGCAGGATACCCGTGGCGAGCATGGGGCTGAGGTCCGGCTGGCCGCGGGCCAGGCGAGAGAAATGCAAAGTCAGCGCCGTAGACGAGGCCAACCCGGCAAACAACCCGGTGAAGACGGCGCCTTTGCGCGCCCCGGCTTCCTTGACCGCGAAATAGCCAACGAAGGACATGGCCGCGATCAGGACGACCATCCACCAGATGCGGTGCGGATTCAGCGCCTGCCAGGGACCGTAGCCCTGATCCGGCAACAGCGGCAGGACCACCACCGACAGGAGCAACAACTGCAGCCCGGCGGACAACTCGTGACGCCGCAGGGTGCCGAGCCAGCGATGCATGGCCGGTTTGGCGCTCAGCAGCAAGGCGGCCACCACCGCCGCGGCGGCGGCGGCGGCAACCTGACCCGAGGCCGCCAGGGCACCCAAGACAAAGGTCAGCAGCCCGGCCACCGGAACCGTGATCCCGAGTTGATCCGGCCGCGCGCGGGCGTGGACCACATGGGCGGCGGCAAAGAGCCCCCCGAGCGCGAGCAGACCCAGCGCCACCAGCCAGGCCCCCAGGGGCGGCGCGACCAGGACCAGAGCGCCTCCCAACAAGCCGATCAGGGCGAAGGTCCGCACCCCGGCGACCCGGGTTCCTTCCTGTTCCTCCCGTTCCGACCAGCCGCGCTCGACCCCGATCAGCAGCCCGATCGCCAGGGCGACACCCAGATGGTAGAAGGTGGCTTGCTCAGGAGACATGGCGGGACCTCTGGATTGGGAATGCGGCGCGCTTAAGGCTACCCTATCGGGGCCGAGCCTGGGCAAACGCAAACGCCAAGCCCCTGATCCGACGCCCCGTTTTGGGGCAGAAACCAACATGGACGGGGGGCGACCCGGCCGGCTACCATGCTGGGCTGTGCTGGAACGATTCCTGCTGCATCTCTTTGCCTACCCTACGCCCAATTTCGGAGTCCGGACCCCCATGTCGATCCTTGTCCAGATCAATCACAAGACCGAGTACCAGTTCGACCGTCCGGTCAACCTGTCACCCCATGTCGTTCGGCTCCGCCCCGCCGCTCATTGCCGCACCCCGATCCGGGCCTATTCGCTGAAGATCGAACCCCAGGAACACTTCCTGAACTGGCAGCAGGACCCCTTCGGCAATTATCTGGCGCGGCTGGTTTTTCCGGAGAAGACACGCAAGCTGACGGTGGAAGTGGACGTGATCGCCGAGATGATCACGATCAACCCCTTCGACTTCTTCCTGGAGGAGTACGCCTTCAAGTTCCCCTTCGCGTACGACGAACAACTCAAGAAGGAACTGGCGCCCTACACGGAGATCAAGGAAAGCGGACCGCTGCTGATGCAGTGGCTGGAAGGGGTCGATCGCACCCCGCGTGAGACCGTCTATTTCCTGGTCGACATCAACCAGCGGCTGCACGAATCCATCGGCTACGTGATCCGCATGGAGCCCGGCATCCAGACCTGCGAAGAGAGTCTGGGCCTGGCCAAGGGCTCCTGCCGGGACTCCGCCTGGGTGCTGGTCCAGGCCCTGCGTCACCTCGGGTTCGCCGCGCGCTTCGTCTCCGGCTATCTGGTGCAGTTGACGGCCGACGTGAAGTCACTGGACGGACCCTCGGGGCCGGAAGCGGATTTCACCGACCTGCACGCCTGGGCGGAGGTCTATTGCCCCGGCGCCGGCTGGATCGGACTCGACGCCACCTCCGGACTCTTTGCCGGCGAAGGACACATCCCGCTCGCCTGCTCCCCCGATCCATTGAGCGCGGCGCCGATCACCGGGGCCATGGATGCCTGCGAGGTGGAAATGTATTTCCACAACCAGGTCAGGCGCATCCATGAGGACCCACGCGTCACCAAGCCTTACACCGATGAACAATGGCAGGCGATCGAAGCCCTGGGCCACCAGGTGGACGCCGAGTTGAAAGCACAGGACGTGCGCCTGACCATGGGCGGCGAGCCGACCTTCGTCTCGATTGATGACATGGAAGGCGCGGAGTGGAACACCGCCGCTCTGGGGCCGACCAAGAAGCCCTTGGCCGAAGACCTGATGCGCCGCCTCAAGACCCATTTCGCCCCCGGCGGACTGCTGCATATCGGTCAGGGCAAGTGGTACCCCGGTGAACAGCTCCCACGCTGGGCGCTCTCCTGTTACTGGCGCAAGGACGGGGAACCCGTGTGGCGCGATCCCAGCCTCTTTGGTCTTGAGACGACGAGCTACGGCCATGGCCCGGAGGAGGCCGAGACCTTCATCCGCACCCTGGCCAAGCACTTAGGCGTCGACCCAGCGCATGCGGAGCCGGCCTACGAGGATGTCTGGTACTACCTGTGGAAGGAGCAGCGTCTGCCGGCCAATGTCGACCCGCTCGACAACAAGCTCAAGGACCCCAACGAGCGCAAGCGCATCGCCCGGCTCTTCACCCAGGGCATCAACCGCACCGCCGGCTACACCCTGCCGTTGCGCTGGTGGGGTTTCGGCGATCAGGGCGGCTGGAAAAGCGGCAAATGGACCTTCCGCGACGGGCGCCTGTTCCTGGTCCCCGGTGACTCGCCGATGGGCTTCCGCCTGCCGCTCGACAGCCTGCCCTACCTGCCGGAGGCCGAGCTGGACCAAGTACCGGAGCGCAACCCCTTCGAGCCGGTGACGCCGCTGCGCTCGCCAACCGACCCGGTCGCGCGCCGCTACAGCCAACTGGTGGCACCGGCCCAGGCCCCGCAGACGCTGCGCGAACAGGGCGGCGACCCGCGCGCCATCGCCGCCCGCTATGGCCGCTTGGCCCCCTTCGATGATTCGCATCAGGCCCTGCACCCGCAGATCGCCCTCCCGGACGATCTGCATCCGGATCTGGTGCGCACCGCCCTGTGCATCGAGCCCCGTGAGGGCCGGCTCTACTGCTTCCTGCCGCCGCTCACCCATCTGGAGCACTGGCTGGATCTCGCCATGTGTCTGGAAGACACGGCGGCCGAGCTCAAGATGCCCATCATCATCGAGGGCTACGAGCCGCCGCGCGACCATCGGCTGCAGAAGCTCGCCGTCACCCCAGACCCGGGCGTCATCGAGGTCAACATCCACCCGTCCGAGGCCTGGGACGACATGGTGCGCGACACCCACATCCTCTACGAGGAGGCACGGCTCGCCCGGCTCGGCACCGAAAAGTTCATGCTCGACGGCCGCCACACCGGCACCGGCGGCGGCAACCATGTGACGCTCGGCGGCCCCACCCCGGCCGACAGTCCGCTGCTGCGCCGCCCGGATCTGGTGCAGAGCCTGATCACCTATTGGCAGCACCACCCGAGCCTGTCTTACCTCTTCTCCGGCATGTTCATCGGCCCCACCAGCCAGGCCCCACGGGTGGACGAGGCGCGCGACGACCGGCTCTATGAGCTGGCCATCGCCTTCCAGCAGATGCCCCAGGGCCAGGTCCCGCAGCCCTGGATCGTCGACCGGGTGCTGCGCAACCTGCTGACCGATGTCACCGGCAACACCCACCGCACCGAGTTCTGCATCGACAAACTCTACTCGCCCGACAGCGCCTCCGGCCGTCAGGGGCTGGTGGAGTTCCGCGGCTTCGAGATGCCGCCGCACGCGCGCATGAGCCTGGCGCAGATGAGCCTGATGCGCGCCCTGGTCGCCCGTTTCTGGAAGGAGCCCTACAGTCGCAAGCCGGTGCGCTGGGGCACCGAACTGCACGACCGCTTCCTGCTGCCGCACTTCGCGCGGGTCGACTTCGACGACGTGATCTGCGATCTGCGCCGTGCCGGCTACCCCTTCGACCCGGCTTGGTTCGATCCCTTCTTCGAATTCCGCTTCCCGCATTATGGAGATCTGGTGACCGAGAATGGCATCAACATGGAACTGCGCGCGGCCATCGAGCCCTGGCATGTGCTGGGCGAAGAAGTCACCGCGCTCGGCACTGCCCGGTATGTCGACTCCTCGGTGGAGCGGATGCAGGTCAAAGTCAACGGCATGGTCGGCGACCGCCATGTACTCGCCTGCAATGGCCGCCGGGTGCCGCTGCGCCCGACCGGACGCAAAGCCGAATTCGTCGCCGGCATCCGTTTCAAAGCCTGGAACCCGCCGTCCGGCCTGCACCCCACCATCCCCGCGCACGGCCCGCTGGTATTCGAAATCGTCGACCTCTGGAACCGCGCGAGCCTCGGCGGCTGCACCTACTATGTCGCCCACCCGGGCGGGCGCAGTGAGAGCAATTTCCCGGTCAACAGCTATGAGGCGGAGAGCCGGCGTATCGCCCGCTTCCGGCTGATGGGCCATACGCCGGGAATCATCGACGCGCCCCCGGAGGAGCCGGCCGGGGATCATCCCTATACGCTCGACTTGCGGTATCGGGCGGGGTGCTGATTCGCTTCCGGCCAGGCGGGACGGGGTTTGAGACCTCGTCCCGAACGTTTCGGGCCGCTCGGGCAACGCTGCCACAGCGGTGAACCAAAGGGCTTCACTCTCGTTACACCGCTCCTGCGGTGTAACGCATCCCCTGGCGCTCCGCGCCCAGTGACCCAACACCCGGCCTGGTACGGCAAGGTCCGCGGCACGGAGCCCGACTCCATGACCCCAAGACTCGGTAACGATCCGGGTTTGATACGAGTCCCCCATGGTGCTATTTTCCCACCATGATCAAGACCAAAATCCAACTCCCTGACGAACGCCCCTTCATCTATACCCGAACGTCCATGCCTCCGGTTCGATTCCGACCGACTGGACACCGACCAAGGGCGACGCACTCAAGTATCCGGTGCGCAACCCCGCGGTGCTTCGGTATCTGCGGCAACTCCTGCCAGGAAAATGGCAGAAGGTTATCAAGAAAGGGGTCGGTGGTGACGTGCACTATTTTGAACACCCCTCCGGGCAAGTCGCCGGGGTGAAATTCTCCCCAAATGGAAGCGAGCCATGAAACAGCGGGTTGAGATCGAAGCGCTCTTGGCGCACTCCGGCAGCGAGGAACAACGGCTCGCATCCTTCGCGTTGCTGTCACTCGGTGTCGTCGAATCGCTGGTCG
>Ga0247839_1001215_pt1 | contig 44022 bp, 68 predicted proteins | sample LaCruzMarch2015__6_FD_192405 | JGI IMG/M metagenome (GOLD analysis project Ga0247839, IMG submission 192405) | Freshwater microbial communities from meromictic Lake La Cruz, Castile-La Mancha, Spain - LaCruzMarch2015_16m | ecosystem: Environmental > Aquatic > Freshwater > Lake | place: Spain... | reverse complement strand
CAACCGGGACAGACACAGGTGGGATGGGTGCCAGTAGATCAGAGAGGACAGGTGGTAGGACAGGTGTTGGTGGTGGGGTTGTAGACTCATCAAGCTGGACAGACACAGGTGGGATGGATGCCAGTGGAGCCGAGGGGACATCCCACAGAAAAAGTAATCACATAATCCGTGGTATTGACGTTGTTTGCAGTATCACTACATCTGACATAGTATGTTTTTGATCCATTGGTGAGACCTGTGAGAGGATGTGTGTGAGTGGTTGATCCAGTTGTTGAGAAAGTACTGGTCATGGAAGCATATGCAGTATTGGCAGTGGTACTGTATTTACAGGTAGCAGGTTCACTCGTGGTGACACCGAGAGTGACAGAGCCGGTTGGTTGTGTACCAATTGGGAGACCAGCGGAGAGGGTGGGAGGGGTGGTGTCACAAGGAGGGAGTAATGCTGTATAAATAGGGCCTCCGCCAAAATAAATACCTACTGCGAGTTTTGTGCCATCAGCTGATGAAGCAACGTTTCCGCCCCAACCACGTAGTCCTGCAGAAGTTTGTTGGGTCCAAGTAGCACCAGAATCAGATGAAGTGTAAATATATCCTCAGGTTATTGGTGATAATGTAGTGGGGTTTTGATAAGGAATTGCAACGAGTTTGGTGCCGTCAGCGGAGGAGGTGATACTGCGCCACTGGCGTAGTCATGAACTCGTTCGTTGGATCCAAGTGACACCGGAGTCGGAAGAGGTGTAAATATAATCACCATCCGGGTAAGCCCACGCTACTGCGGCGAGTTTTGTTCCGTCAGAGGAGGATGCAATACCTGACCAGTATTTTTGTCAAGAATTAATTTGTGAAGTCCAAGTAATACCTGAATCTACAGATGTATGAACAGATCCAACTCATGTCCAGAGATCAGTAGACACTGCGGCAAGTTTGGTGCCGTCAGCGGAGGAGGTGATGCTATTCCATGCTCGCTGTCCTACAGAAGTTCGTTCGGTCCAAGTAGCACCAGAGTCGATGGAAGTGTAGATGTAACCATAATTCCTGTCAGCTATAGCTAATTTAGTACCATCAGAAGAGGAGGTGATATCTCACCATTGACGTTGTCCTGGGCCTGTTCGTTCGGTCCAAGTAGCACCAGAGTCGATGGAAGTGTAGATGTAGCCACCATTACCAACTACTGCTGCGAGTTTGGTACCGTCATCGGAGGAGGTAATACCTCACCATTGACGTTGTCCTGGGCCTGTTCGTTCGGTCCAAGTAGCACCAGAGTCGATGGAAGTGTAGATGTAGCCCGGATTAGACGTTGCAATAGCGAGTTTTGTTCAATCGGTGGAAGAAGTAATATTGCCCCAAACTTTTTGCCCTGCACCATTTCGTTCAGTCCACACAAAATTTCACCCCGCTGCACACGCTGATCCTACAGAAAACGTAATCACATAATCTGTTGTAGTGGCATTCCCCGAAGTATCACTACATCTCACGTGGTATGTATGAAGTCAATTTGCAAGACCAGTGAGGGTTTTTGTGTGAGTAGTGGATAACGACGTTGAAAAAGTATTGGTCATGGCACTGTATGCTGTATTAGCAGTGGTACTGTATTTACAGGTAGCAGGTTCACTCGTGGTGACACCGAGAGTGACAGAGCCGGTTGGTTGTGTACCAATTGGGAGACCAGCGGAGAGGATGGGAGGGTTGTCACATGATAATTCACCTGTATAAATTGAATGATTTCAGGATGTACTATCAAAACCAATTGCAATAATCTTGGTACCATCCGCTGATAAGGTGATACCTGCTGGATATATTCCTTGTGGATATGGTGCAGCTATCTTAAAATCTTCAATAACACTTTCATTCCAAGTTACTCATGAATTATGAGAAATCATTATTCCACCTGAACCGGAATACTGAGACCTTTCATACATTGCAGCGATTCGTGTACCATCAGCTGACGAAGTAATAAAATTCCATGGTTTTCTTCAAACTGATAACTGTTCAGTCCAGCTAATTCCTCCATCATTTGAAGTAACAAGTCCTGTACGTAGTGGCCACATATTTACCTCACTCGAACCTATTGCAGCAAGTTTTTGTCCATCTGATGACATAGTAATTGATTTCCAATATCTCGTACCTGCTCATATCTGCTCAACCCAAATATCTCATCAATTAGAGGTAAAAATAGATCCTGGATTTGCCAAAAAAGTAGGTCATCACACTCCTACGAGTTTAGTACCGTCGGCGGAAGAAGCAACATCTTTCCACTCTTTTCTCTGTTTTTCAGCCCAGGTTGTTCATCAATCAAGAGAAATATATATACGAGCTTCACATGGAATTCCACAGGTAAAGACATTGCCACTTTTAGAAGCTGCGATGAGTTTTGAACCATCAGCAGAGGAGGTGATAGATACCCAATTATTAAAAGCTCATGGGGGCGTTTTGTTACTCCATGTCAATCATCAGTCAGAAGAAGTGAAAATACCTCCTACAGAAGTTGTTGTATTCATAGCTACCGCAGCAAGCTTGTTACCGTCAGCGGAGGAAGTAATAGATGTCCAAGATCTATTTTCAGAACGCGCAAGCCAGGACAATCATCAGTTAGAAGAAGTATGGACATAACCCCCTCAAATAGCTGCGAGTTTTTCTCCATTGGCTGAAGATGCTACCTCAGACCATAAGACAGGTTTTGAAAATCGTTTGGTCCAAATGTAGCTTCCTCCTGATGGACATATTAATCCTCCTACTGTAAAATTTATAACATAATCAGGTGTTATATTACCTGAGGAATCACTACATCGTATATAATAATACTTCAATCAGACAGATAAATTAGACAAAGAACTTGTATGATTCATGGAACCTGTCGTGCTAAACGTATTGGTCATGACACTGTATGCTGTATTCGCTGTTGTACTGTATTTACAGGTAGCGGCTTTATCTGTTGTGACACCGAGTATAACAGAACCAGAGGATTGCATACCAGTGGGGGTACCACCAGAAATAATTGGTGGACAGGTATTTTGGGTAGAATTATATGTTCATCCTGTACAGGTACAATTTGGATGAATCCCTGTAGATCCCAAAGGACATGATATACCCTGGATCAACAATTGTTTTAATGTCGCAAGACTCGTCACGGGGATAAAATTAGTGAGCGGATTTTCTCCAACATCAACGAGTGTTCAAGAGAGAGATTTTACATCGAGATCTGATGAAGCATCTCATGCTTGTACAGTATAATTACAGGTTCCTGTCATGGAGCTTGAGACAGTCATGGTACAGATTCTGTCTGTGTCACCTGTTTCGAGTGTGACTGTGAGAATACCAGAAACTGGTTCAGAGAAAGTAACATGAATATCAATGATGGTACCAGCAGAATATGTACCGTTTTGTTTATTAGATGAAACAGAAGTAATTATTGGAGGAGTTGAGTCTACACCAAGAATAGCAGTATAGATGTAATTACTAGTCGATGCAAAAATTTTGCTACCATCCTCAGAAAGAAACACATCTGTTGTTTCCTCAAGTAGTCCAGTAACTGGGTTATTTAAAATTATTTGTTTTACCCATGTCTGACCAGAGTCTCTAGTGGTATAAATTTCTCCATTCTGTGTGCTTGCGACGAGTTTGGTGCCATCAGAAGAGATAGCGATACTTCTCCATTGTCGTTTACCTGCAGTATCAACACGTATCCAACCTGTACCAGAATTAGTAGAAGTATAAATATATCCTCCATCATAATTATAATTGATCGCAGCAAGTTTAGTACCGTCACTTGAGGAATCAACACCTAACCATCGTAATTCTGGCGCACTCGTTTTAGTCCAAGATCCTCCACTATTTGAAGAAGTATAGATAAATCCTCCTCGCCCCATAGAATCACTTCTATTATAATCTACTGCTACGAGTTTGGCACCATCAGAAGAAGAAGCAATTCATTGCCAATCTCTCTGTCATGATGCTGTCCTCTGAACCCATGTCGCTCCACCGTTAATAGAGGTATAAATATAGGTTTCACGACCTCAAATAGCGATCTTCAAACCATTCGAAGATGCTGCAAGTGATTCCCATTGCCCTTGTCACATACCTGTGCGTTCAGTCCAAGATCCTCCACCGTTAATAGAGGTATAAATATATGCGAACGCAGATCCTGTGAGTGCTGCTAGTTTTTGTCCATCCGAGGAGGAGGTGATGCCTCTACCAAACGGTAAACTTGTAGTAAATTTTGTTTTTGGTGCCCAATTATTTCATGAATCTGCTGAAGTATAAACTGATCAATCAGTTGCAGTTGCAACTAATCGAGCTCAATCAGAAGATCAAACAATCTGGTTCCACACACGTTGCCCAGTACTAGTCTTCTGTGTCCAAAGATAAACTTCACTCCCTACAGCAGACACTAAAAAAGAAACCTGCCACAACAAAAAAACACACAAGAAAATACTCTTGATAGTTTGTGTTCTTGGAATCAGTTTAATGCGAGAAAATACGGACATGAATCAGAAATATATATACTCCTGTGAGTTTACTGATTCTTTCGGTATTTTTAAGAGTATTTCTGTAGTAAATATCTTGACTATAAGACATACAATGTTTCCCGAACATATAATTTGTCATAAACAAAAAACTCTCCAATTGGAGAGTTTTTTAATGTGAGAATTTTTATTCAGCCACCTCTGTTTTTGGTTCTTTCTTTGCTTTTTTTGGAGCAGATTTGACAGGAGCATTTTTTGCTTTGACTTCTTTCAGACGAGCTGACTTCCCTTCGAGTTCACGGATATATCGGATATTTTTTCGGTTCACTTTGTACTGACGGATGACAGTCACATTTTCGACAGTAGGACAAGCAACTGGAAATGTTTTCTCGATACCAAGACCGCCAGAAACGCGACGAACTGTATAGGTTTTTTCACCGTGCGTTTTTCCACCAGTGCGGATGACGACACCTTCGAATTTTTGTACACGAGACTTATCCCCTTCTGTGATTCGTTGAGAGACTTCTACCTGCATACCAGTACGAATCTCTGGAAATTGTTTTCCTTCTGATCCAGGAGTCCTACCTGCAGCGAGATTTTGAATATGTGTGATGAGTTTTGAGTCCATAGAAAAGATATAAGATAAGAGATATGAGATAGTAGATACGGGAGGTAAATCTTAGAAAAAACGTTTATAATCATACGCTTGAGATTCTGCCTTGAAACGACGGAGGATTTCGAGGACAACACCCACGACGATGATCAAGCCCGCTCCAGAAATCAGAAAATCAATCTGAGCGACATCGAGTGCTGGGATATTATTTGCTTTGAGAGCATTGTTTACGAGGGTCGCCACATAGGGGAATACTGCGACAAGTGCGATAAATGTCCCTCCAAAGAAATTGAGATGATTGGAAACATTGCGCAGATAATCCGCTGTTTGGCGACCTGGACGAATACCAGGGATATATCCCCCACGTTTTTGAATTCCCTCAGAGATTTCTTTGGTATCAAACGTAATTGAGAGATAAAAGTAGGAAAATCCTAAGACGAGCACTACAAAAATTATGACAAACCACCAGGTAGGAGCATTTGGATTAAAGAGCTGAACCATGAGATTCGCTGCACTCCGAACAAATTCTGGCATACCTGCACTTCGGAGAGAAATAGCTTGACCGATGATATAGGGAAATGTCACCAGTGACATCGCAAAGATAATAGGCACCATACCCGCTTGACTGACACGAATGGGGAAATATGAACGCTCATCACGACCAGTACGTGTATAGACGAGTGGGATACGACGATATCCTTCTGTGAATCGGATGATAATGTAGATGACTACCAGTGTTGCTATGACCAGCCCGATAAATGGTAGAATATCTGTCAAAATAGCATTGATAGAACTACTCCAATCGACATTTGAGAGCTGAGTCGTAATACGACCTGGTACTTCTGAGAGAACACCAGCGAAGATGATAATAGAGATACCGTTGCCGATACCTGCTTCATTGATCTGTTCACCGAGCCACATGAGAAAGACTGTACCAGCAGTGATTATCGTCATCATCGAGAGGAGATTTCCCCAATCACTCGTATCGACCACTGGTGTACCCTGGACGAGACTATTGAGGAGGAGGATCATCCCGTAACTCTGCACAAATGCGAGAGGTACAGTGAGTAAGCGGGTATAGGTATTAATTTTCTTCTGACCTTGAGCTCCTTCTTTTTTGATTTCTTCGAGTTTTGGGATAACGACTGAGAGGAGCTGGAGAATAATCGAAGCATTGATATAGGGAGAGAGACCCATGAGAATAATCGAAAATCTCTCGAGCGAACCACCCATGAGTGAGCTAAAAAACGCAAGGCCTGGCTGTCCAGCAAACACACTTCTCATGGTCGAAAGAGACTCAGTTGAAACTCCTGGAACAGGTATGACTGAGAGGAGTTTATAGACGACAATAAGACCCAACGTAAGACCTATTTTCTTTCGGAGACTTGCAGAACGGAGGATTTGTGTCCAGGAATTCTTCATAACAAAAGAGATAATTTATGCAACTATAGTAAGAGTTCCTCCGGCTTTTTCAAGTGTAGCTCGAGCAGTAGCACTTGCAGCATGGACAGAGAGTGTCACAGGAGTTGTGAGTTCTCCACCAGTGAGGAGTTTGACACGAGATTTTTGACCACGTACATATCCTGCTGTGATAAGTGTTTCGAGGGTGATTTTGGTGTTCCCTTTATCAGCGAGTTCTTGGAGATCACTGAGTTGGATGACGACAAAAGGTGTTTTCGTTGAGAAAGCTCCTCCGCGAAGTTTTGGGAGACGCATGTGGAGAGGAGTTTGTCCTCCTTCAAAGAGTGGATGAAGCTTTTTCCCTGTTCGGGCTTTTTGACCTTTACATCCACGACCACAGAATCCTCCTTTTCCAGAAGAAGATCCACGTCCGAGACGCTTTGAGGTGGTACGAGATGATGCCCGAGGGCGAAGTGTAGAGTGAGTAAGCATAAGTGAAAGTTTAATGAGTTTAATTCGTTTTATCTGGTTAATTCGTTCGGGATAAAAGAATCCTTCTTTATTATTTATTATTTATTATTTCTTCTTTTTTACTGAAGTTGGGTCTCTCGTGTTTGACTTGGTACATCTTGAGTGCTGCCATAGTCGCATACGCAGTCGTGATAACATTTCGACCACCGTGACGTTTTGAGAGAATATTTTGACAACCAGCGAGTTCCAGGATACGACGTGCAGAACCACCAGCGATGATACCAGTACCTTCTGTTGCTGGATGGATCATGATTTTGACTGATTTAAATTTGGTAGAAACTTGGTATGGTACAGTACCTTTTTCGAGAGGGACTTTGATCAAGTGTCTTTTAGCTGAGTTGACTGCTTTTTCGACAGCGATAGAGACTTCCCCCGCTTTTCCAAGTCCAAAGCCAACACGCCCTTTTCGATCACCGATCACGACTGCTGCCCGAAAACGGAGCTGGCGACCACCACTGGTCACCTTGGTAACACGACCGACTTCGAGGAGGACTTCTTCAAACTCTTTTTTGACTTGTTCAAAACCAGATTTTCCATCACGACGATTATCACGACGACCTCCACCATTCCCTCTATCATCGCGACGACCTCCACTACCACTCCCCCCGCGTTGATTATCACGTGGTGTCATGGCAGCGACGATAGCAGCAACCTCAGGGAGTACTTCATCTGTTTTTTCAGTCTCTTCTGTGATTAAGACATCTTCTTGTTCTGTGACTACAGTATCCTGTTCTGTAGTAGGTATATCTCCACTAGTTTCCTCAGCATCTGGAACAGGTGTTTGATCTGGGAGAGGATTGATAAGTGTTTCGTCTGACATAAAAAGGGAGTTAGGTATTGAATAGAAATATTAAAATGCGAGTCATCACTCACGAGCTGCATCAGCGAGAGCTGCAATACGTCCAGTATAGATAAAACCACCTCGGTCAAAAACACAGGTTGTGATACCAGCTGTAGTTGCTTTATTAGCAATATCGGTACCTACGAGACGAGCACGGTCCATCTTTGTCCCTTTTTTGATAGCGGTATCATGGGCACTCGCGAGAGTTTTCCCAGCAACATCATCGATGAGCTGAGCATAGATAGCGCTATTTGATCGATAGACAGCGAGTCGTGGGCACAGAGCAGTGCCACTGATACGAGATCGGATGCGTTTGTGTCGGACAATGCGTTTTTCAGAAGAAGTGAGAGTCATAGTAGAAAATAATTAAACTTTATTTAGCGCCTGTTTTACCAGCTTTTCGGCGGACATATTCATCGACATATCGGATACCTTTGCCTTTGTAGGGTTCTGGAGTTTTGACAGCACGAATTTTTGCAGCAAATTCACCAACTCGTTGAGCATCTATACCTGATATGATGAGGATATTTGGATTTTGTGCATCTTGAACAAGCGTGACATCATCTGGAATATCGAGAGTGACTTTATGAGAAAATCAAACAGCCAGAATCAGTTTTTTACCTACCAATTCACATCGGTAACCAACACCTTGTATCTCGAGTGATTTTTTGAATTCTCACGATACACCCTTGAGTTTACTCTGAATAAGCGCCCAAGAAAGTCCCCATTGAGCAAAGTCTTTTCTCTCAGTAGAAGTAGAACTCAATAAAAGTGTATTGCCTTCGAGTTGTGCAGTGACAACTGATGGAAATGTATAATCGAGTTTTCCTTTTGGTCCCTGAAAAACAATAGTTGCACCATTGAGTGTCGCGGTGACACCAGCAGGAAATATAATAGGTTTTTTTGCGAGTCGTGACATATAAAAAATTAATAAACTTCTCCGATAACCTCACCACCGACATTGAGAGCACGAGCTTCATAGCCAGTGATCACGCCTTTAGGAGTAGAGATAATATAAATACCGGAACCATTGCGAGACTTTTTGATTTCATTTGAACCGACGTAAACGCGATGACCAGGTGTACTGATACGACGGAACGTAGGCACTTTTCGATGACGGGAATTATCGAGTGTCATCGTAATAGTTTTTTTGATATCTCCTTCGACAGTAAAATCGAGGATATATTTATTTTTCTTGAAGATCACCACTATTCTCTCCTTGAGAGTAGAATAGGGGACAACAATCGTCTCATGCCCACGAACGAGAGCATTTGAGAGAGAGACAAAAAGATCAGAGAGAGAATCGGTAGACATAATAGAAAAGAAAATTACCAGCTAGATTTACGAACTCAGAGAATTTCACCACGGTTCACACGTTCACGGAGCTCTATACGAGAGAGGCCGAATCGTCCGATGACACCTCGACGTCTTCCTGTCACGATACATTGTGAATAGAGACGAGTAGAGAAAGTGACATGTTGATCGTTCTCTTTTTGACGTGCAGCGCGGAGCTTGCGTCGGTTGCATTTTGCGATGAGTGCTTTGCGGGTCATAGGAATTATTTATGAAATGGAAAACCAAGCGTTTGGAGGAAGAAGAGCGAATCTTCAGGAGATTGAGATTTTGTGACGACAGTGATCTGCATGCCTTGAGTCTTGATGACATCATCTTGTATGATTTCTGGGAAAAGTGTCTGTTCACGAAGACCGAGATTAAAATTTCCAGATTTATCAATACTCTTTGCTTTCAGGCCCTGAAAGTCACGTACACGTGGGAGAACCACATGGATGAGCTTTTCTAGAAAATCGTACATACGTTGTCCGCGAAGTGTGACAGTGAGTCCAACTGGGAGACCTTCTCGGAGTTTGAAATTTGAAATCGCCATTCGTGATTTTGACAGAACTGGTTTTTGACCAGTGATGAGTGTGAGGTGTTTCTCAAAGAGTGAATAATCTTTTTGACCACCAGTCACAAGAGATCAGATACCCATGTTTACGACAACTTTCTCGAGACGAGGAAGTGCGTTCACATTCTTCCCGAGCTCTTTTTTGAGCTTTGGAAGAACAGTGGATGTATAGTGCGTGCGGAGTGACATGAGAGCGAGATAAGAGATAAGAGATATTAGATTGCTTTGCCTGATTTGACAGAAATACGTGATGTCTTGGTGCCTTGTTCAATGCGAATACGAGTTGGTTTTTTTGTAGTAGGACACACGAGCATGACATTTGATACATGAATTGCTTTTTCAAATTGGACTTTCTGTCCTGGGGTATTCCCCTGCTTCTTGATATGCTTTGTGACGATATTGACACCCTCTACGACAACAGTTGATTCTTTTGGAAATGTACGAAGTACTTTTGCTTCAATAGGTGTACGCTTTTCAACACCATCCTTATCTGTCTCAACGCGGAAACGATTTTTTCCAGCGATGATGCGGACTGTATCTCAGGTATGTATTTTCATTTTATTCATAATCGTAATTGATAATTGAAGATTTATTTAGATAACCTCTGGTGCTTTAGAAATAATAGCTTTGAACCGTTTATCACCTCGGAGCTCACGGAAAACTGGGCCGAAAACACGAGTTCCCTGTGGTTCACCTTTATCATTCACTATGACACATGCGTTATCATCAGAACGGACAGATGATCCATCAGGACGTTTCACTGGACGAGTCGTACGAATAACTACTGCTCGGACGACAGTGTGCGCTTTGACTTGACCATCTGGAGCAGCATCTTTCACTGTGCAGACGATGATATCACCGACACGAGCATAGCGGTGACGAGTTCCTTTTGGTATATTAAAACAGAGTACTTCATGAGCACCGGTGTTGTCTGCGACGACGAGTCTTGTTTCTTTTTGTATCATAGTAGTGAAGTTGAACGTTAAACGTTAATATTATTTATTATTCTTTTCAGAGATAACTTTCCAGCAAACAGTCTTTGATCGAGGTGTTGTCTCCTCAATAGTGACAGTCATACCTTCTTCGAGTGGTGTCTCTGTATGAGCATGAAACTTTTTAGAAACGGGAATATCCTTTCCATACTTTGGATGTTTGAGGTATTCAGTAACTCGGATAGTCACTGTGCCTTGCATTTTTGTAGAGGTGATGACACCTGTTTTAGTTCTTCGCATATTATTTTGACTTATTAAGTTGAGTGAGGTGACGAGCTACTGCCTTGCGAGCTTGTCGGATTTTGTGTACTTCTTTGAGCTCACGAAGTGCGTGTTTCATTTTGAGAGAAAAGAGATCAGCACGAAGTGATTTGAGGTCAGATCATTCAGAAGATTTTTTTGCAACAATCTTCTTTTCAGTTTTGACTGCTTTCGTCTGAGCTGATTTTGGAGATGATGGGGTAGTTTTTTTAGGCATAGACAAAAAGAATTAAGCAGCAAGAGAAAGAAGTGATTTACTATCAATGATTGAAGTTTTTACAGAGAGTTTTGCACCAGCAAGAGTAAATGCTTCACGAGCGAGAGCATCTGAGACACCATCGATTTCAAACAGCATCGTTCCAGCTGGGACAGGAGCATGGTAGTATTCTACGCCACCCTTTCCTCAACCCATTGGTACTTCGAGAGCTTTCTTTGTAAATGGTTTGTGTGGGAAGACACGACACCAGACTTTTCCTCCTCTCTGGAGCGTATGAGCAATAGTTTTTCGAGCTGCTTCGAGTTCACGTGCAGTGAGAAAACCAGATGTCATGGCCTTGAGACCATATGATCCATGAGCGAGCATAAAGCCAACAGTAGCATTCCCCTTTTGGGTTCCGCGCATGGCTTTTCTATATTTTGTTCGTGATGGTTGTTGCATACAAGTAAATTTTTAATTTTTAATTTTTCTTTTTTAATTATTTTCGACGTCTCCTTTATAAATCCAGATCTTGAGACCAATAATACCGTACATAGTCAGAGCATGTTCTACTGCATAATCGATAGATGCCTTGATAGTTTGTGTTGGGATATTACCTTCTTTGTAGACTTCATGTCGAGCGATTTCAGCACCACCGATACGACCAGAGACACGAATTTTGATACCTTTTGCTCCTTTTTCCATCGCTTTTGCGATAGCTTGTTTGATGACACGACGATATGGGAGACGACGCTCAATCTGACGGCCAATACTGTCACCGACGAGTGTCGCGTGAATATCTGGATTTTTGATTTCTTTGACATCTATATTCACTTTTTTGCCATAGAGTGCTGTGAGCTTTTTCTGAAGTTTCGTGAGATTTTCACCATTTTTTCCGAGGATGAGAGCAGTACGAGAAGTGTAGATGATGACACGGAGACCAGTATCACTGTGAGTGATAGTGACGTGTCCGACAGGAAGTCCTTTGAAAAATTTACGAATCAAATCGCGGATGATGACATCCTGTTGAATAGCTGCTGTATATTCTGCTTTATCATAATATCCAGTAGATGCCCAAGAGCGGGTAACTCCGATACGCCAAGAGATGGGGCTGACTTTGTGTCACATAAGGTATAAATTTAGATATTATTTATGAGAAAGTTCGAGAAATACATGACTCGTATGTTTGAGGATGCGATGACTACGACCACGACCAACTGGACGAGCACGTTTGTAGGTAGGACCTTGAGCAATTGAGAGAGAGTGGATCATGAGATCTTCTCGTGTCGCACCATCATTGTGGATAGCATTTGAGGCAGCACTAAAGAGTACTTTGTAGAGTATATCTCCTCCTTTTTTTGAAAAGAGACGAAGCATCGCAAGTCCATCATTCACTGATTTTCCTCGTACGAGGTTTGCGACAACGCGAAGTTTCTTGGGAGAGATACGGGCATTTTTGAGAATAGCTTTCATAATTGAAGAGGAACAAAGAGATTAGGCAACTGCTTTACCAGCGTGTTTAATAAATTTACGTGTTGGTGAAAATTCACCGAGGCGATGACCTACCATATCTTCTGTGACAAACACTGGTGTGTGTTCTTTGCCATTATGTACACCAAATGTATGACCAACAAAGTCAGGGTGGATAACAGAAGCACGTGACCAAGTCTTGATAACACTTTTTTTACCTGTCGTATTGAGAGCTGCAACTTTTTTTGCGAGATGCTCTGGAACAAATAATCATTTTTTGAGACTGCGTGACATAAGAAAAATTTATAAAGCTGTAGAATGAGAAGTAACGAGTGATCCTCGCTTATTTGTAGAAATCCATCGATCGGTTCGTTTATTTTTTCGAGTCTTCACGCCAAGTGCTGGTTTACCCCATGGAGTTGTCGGTTGACGACCGATAGAAGTATGACCTTCTCATCCTCCGTGTGGATGGTCTACAGGATTCATGGCTGTACCGAGATTGTGTGGTCTTCGTCCCATCCATCGACTACGTCCTGCTTTTCCGATAACGATTTGATTGTGATCTATATTGCTCACGATACCGATAGTTGCGAAACATTCTTTGTGAACATATCGTACTTCACCAGAGTTGAGTTTGATTTGTGTGTAGGCACCTTCTTGAGAAACGATTTGAGCACTTGCACCAGCAGAGCGAACTGCCTGAGCACCACGACCGATGACGAGCTCGACATTATGAACCATGAGACCTGCTGGGATATTACTCACCTTGAGACGATTACCAACGACTGGTTTTGCGCTTGCTGAAGTGATGATAGTATCACCGACTTTCATCGTCGAATGAGCGAGGACATATCTCTGTTCTCCATCTGCATCTCGCACGAGAGCGATAAATGCTGATCGGTGTGGATCGTATTCAATCGTTTCGACGACAGAAGGAACATCCATTTTCGTAAATCGAAAATCTACGATACGAAGACGACGCTTGTGTCCTCCACCACGAAATCGTGATGTCGTACGTCCGAGAGAGTTACGACCACCAGTACTCTTGTGAGAGGTGGTGAGTTTCTTCAATGGCTTGTCTGTTGTGAGCTCAGCAAAAGCATTGCCAGACATTCATCGTCGGCCATTAGTTGTTGGTTTGTAGAGTTTGATTGGCATAGATTAATCTTTTGAGAGATGAAGTTTAGCGAGCTGAGTAATCGGCTTATTGAGCATGACGTATGCTTTTTTGAAAGCAGCACGACGACGAACTTGCCCTTTTTTACCATTACGTACTTTCGAATAATTTTTTGCTATTTGGATAGATAAAACCTCACGGTCGTAGAGTTCTGTAAATGCTTTTTTGATTTCTGTCTTTGTCGCATCATTGGCAACACGAAATGTAAATACATTACCTGGTTCAAGCATACGAGACTTGTGTGATTCTATTGGACCGAGGATGACTGAGTAGATATTCATAGTGATAAAATCGTTTATATAAAACTAAGCGTTCTCTGAAATAAAATGCTCAGAGAGAGACTTGAGTGCGTCTTTTGTGAAAATACAATAATCATATTTGAGGATTTCTGCTGGGCTCGCATGTGTGACGACGTCAACATGTGTACCGTGGATGTTATCGAGACCAGTGATTTGTTTTGATTCGAGAGCAGAGACAAATACGAGTGCTGTTCCTTGTTCGATGATATCACCAAATGTTTTTGCCATAACAGCAGTTTTTGGATCAATTGAATCCAGGACACGGATTTTGCCTTCTTGATTTTTGAGAGTGAGTGCAGATGCGAGACCGAGACGACGCTCCCCAGCATTCATACCGATGTGAAAATTTGCATTGCTTCGAGGACCAAAAGCGACACCACCACCTTTACGAGAAGGAGAACGGTTGCTACCCTTTCGAGAAGCACCTGCGCCTTTTTGTTTTGTGAGCTTGCGTGTCGAACCACGACGAGCACTACGGCTCTTTGTATGTGCGATAGGAAATCGTCCATTGTGGCTCTGGAGGAGCATGAGACGACTGAGGACATCGAGATGAGGAACGATACCAAAGAGTGATACGTCGAGTGTGTCTGGTGTAGGTGTAGTAATAACTGTCATAAAATCTAGAAAACGAGATAAACAAAAGTATTCATCGCTCCTGGTACTGGACCACGAACTGCGACGATGTTATTTTCTGGGTCGATGAGCTCTACTGGGACAGATTGGAGAGTGACTGTTTTATTACCATGACGACCGTGCATTTTCTTTCCTGGTTTTGTACGACGTGGTTTACGACATCCGATAGAACCAAGAGCTCGGTGAAACTTTGAACCATGGCCTCCTGGACCTCATTTGAAATTCCATCGTTTCATCGCACCAGTGAATCCTTTTCCTTTTGAAACTGATGTGAGTTTGACTGATACGACACCTTCGAGTGAAGTGACTGTGAGTGCATCACCGACATTCATACCGCTTGCAGCGTCATAAGGCACTTCTTTGCGTTTGACGGTTTTTCCTTTTGCATTTTTTGCATCGAGAACGAGTGCTGAATAGCCGTCTTTTTCAGATGTTTTGATTTGAGCAACAGAGAGTTGCGGTATACGAAGAAGAGTCACCGGAACGAGAGTATCGCCACGAGTGATTTTCGTCATTGAGATTTTTTGTGCTACGAGTCCAGACATAAAGATAAAACTTAGGCGATTACGGATCCACATATAGTGGAGGGTATAAAGGCCAAACTAGGAGTTGGTTTGCTCCGCGAAGGAGTAAAGTGTCGGAAGTATAAAAACAAGAAAGCAATTGTCAAAAGTTTTTTTTTACTTTTTAATCATATCACGCTAATTTGAATAAGGTTTTTAGGGGAGCAACTGTTTGAGCGGGATGAATTGGGATATTTGATGACTCCTGTCTATAGCGAGTTTTGGCTCCCGTCCAGAGTGAGTTTTACTCACTCCTCCCTGATTTTGTTACTTTTTTCATAAAAAGTAAAAATAGGATTCTGTTTTTGGAAACTGACTTTAATTGTCATTACTCTGAAAAATCACGAAGAAAATTATCATACATCTCCAGGATGTCTCCAGGCAACCTGTCACGAGTCGGACGAAATCTCTCTCGACAAAATGAGACTCCTTCTGCGGAAATAAAATCCAGCATATACGCTCGCATACGTTCATCTGATAGAGAGTTGAAGCTCTTTATCCAGGGTTGAAATGAATGCTGAAAACATAACACAAATGGTCCTCTCGGAGGAAGAATAGGATTCGTCAGATAGTCATCACTCATGATCCACTCAGTCACCACATCGATAAACATATTTCTCCCGTCGATATAATCCAGCATTTTGGCAAAGATGCCATTTCTGTCGTAGTGTGTACTCGCCCAATCTGCTCGATTTAATATATCTTTTGAGAGCTCGGTGCTATGAAATCGCACGTAATCCTCTGGTGAAAATACTTCATGGGCTTTTCGAAGTTCTCGCTCGTCCTCACCCTGTCCAAACTGAGCATCAGAAAGTTTCTCATGGGTGACATAATCTGATCCTCGTGTTTCATTCACGATGGCCTCAGGGAGATCATGGAGCCAGAGCATTCGCTCAATTTCTGATACATCGAGAAAATCTGGCAAAGAAAGATTACGCAGATAATTCACCAGACGTTTGGTATGAACAGCGACATTGTCCTGAAAGAGAAAATTCGCCTCCTCTTCGGTAAAACGATACCGAGCTACTTTTTCTGCGATAGGGAAAAATTGCTCCAAATCAGCTGGTGGAACAGGAGAAAAGTCATGCGTTTCGGCGAGTCGTGCTGGGATGGGATAGTAACGTGCAGGCATGGTGCTATCATACTGTGAAGTATTTCTTGGCAATACTCTCTCCAAAAAATCCCTAAAAAAGAAGCTCTTGACATCTCAAAAATAGGACTATCATGTGCGCGCTTTATTTTTTAACATAATTTAGTATGTCTATGACAAATACTATGTCAGTTGCGGATAGTCAGATGGAGAGTCAGTCAGGGCCAAATATTTTGGAATCACTCGTTTTACGATTGAGAACTGTAATTGCGAATATTACAGGACAAGAAGCTCCAGTATATACTCCAAAAGAAAGAGTAAAACCCCTCACTGCAGATCAAGTTGATGCAAATGCAAGAGCATTGGACGAAGCAAATGATAGAAGACTCCGCGGTGAACAACTTAAGTGGTTAGCAGATCAGCATCTCGCAAAGAATAAACGAGTAGCTCCAAAGAAAAAAGTTGCCTAGAACATTTCTCACATCTGCAATTAAAAAACGACCACCAGGGTCGTATTTTTTTGACAGAAAAGTAAACTCCCCTACAATACCCCTACCTTATCAAGAGCAGGCGAGAGACGAAACTCTATGACCCTGCAGCAAATCTGGCTTCGCAAATAAAAAATAAGAGAGAAAAGAGAAGAGTGACGGAATTTTTATAAATCCACATTTTTTCTTTTTTATCTTTTCTTTCTTCTCTGCCTGGCTCGTAGTGCTCCACTTTCGATAGATAATTGGTATTTCATCCAAATATTTACAAAACGATAAGGCAACTTGTCGTTTTTTTTGTTTTAAAAGAACGACCAGTCCGTCATTCCCGCGAAGGCGGGAATCCAGGCCAGTAAATGTATTGTTCGCTTCGCGTAGTAATTCACCTGGATCCCCGTGTCGCATTTTTTCCTGCTCACGCAATGAAAAAATTTGCACGAGGATGACGGAAACAAAATTTTTATTTATTTCTTTCTTATCTTTTTTTATGTTCAAAACCGCTGAATCCGTGTCTCCAGGACACCCAGACAAAATGTGCGATCAGATCTCTGATGCCATCCTCGATGCCTGTCTCGAGCAAGACCCTACTGCCCGTGCCGCTATCGAAGTGATGGGCGGACATGGCTCTGTCGTCGTCATCGGCGAGCTCACCACCACTGCATTTGTCGACATCCATCCGATCGTGAGAAGAATCTGTGGAGAAGGAATCGGTGTCCTCACAAATATCGTCAAACAATCTCCAGAAATCGCACAAGGTGTCGATACAGGTGGTGCTGGTGATCAGGGTATCATGGTCGGCTACGCTACTCGCGAAACACCGAACTATATGCCGCTCGAATACGAGCTCGCACGCCGACTCAATGAATACCTCTGGAAACTGCATCCAAACGATGGTAAAACGCAAATTACTTTGGATACAACGTTGAACGTTGAACGTTGAACGTCTCACGTTGAATTGGTTGCTGTTGTGGCGAGCTGGTGTGGTACTCCGCACGACATCTTACGAGCTGAAGTCACAGAATTTCTCAAAAAAGAAGAACTCCTCGCAGGACACGATATCGCTGCTGCGAAGCTCCATCTCAATCCCGCAGGTGACTGGAATATCGGCGGATTCACTGCCGACACAGGTCTCACAGGACGCAAGCTCGCTGTCGATAACTACGGACCTCGTGTGCCAATCGGTGGAGGTGCATTCTCAGGAAAAGATCCAACGAAAGTCGACCGTTCTGCTGCCTACAAGGCTCGCCAAATGGCGGTCAAACTCCTCGAGGAAAAAGGAGCAAACGAAGTTATGGTACAAATCGCCTACGCTATCGGCTACCGCCACCCTGTCTCATGTGTCGCATGGATTGACTGAATCGCCGAGAATCAAGATGTCCTCCGTGATGACCTCACCCCTCAAGGCATCATCACCTCTCTCGACCTCTGCCGACCTATCTACGAACAAACCGCTCGTTATGGGCATTTCGGACGGGGTTATATGTGGGGGTAGAGCCCGTCATTCCTGCGAAGGCAGGAATCCATCACTGAAAACGAAGATAAATTGATTTTTCAAAGACTTTCTCTACACTAGTTATATGCTCACAACCACCAAAAAAGATGCCCCGACTCAAACAAGAAAAATACGAGATTTCGTTGCCCTCACGAAACGGCCTATCTTGAGTGCAAAACAAATTATCACCAAATATGCTCTGAAAAAAAACTGAAAAAAAACTGGTAATATCACAGAAGAGATAGATACGATTGCTTACGGAAGATAAAATACTATGAAATATATCTTTGATACCAGTTTTCTCCTCTCGCTCGTACTCACTGACGATACCAATCATACGGAAGCGGTCGAAGTCTTCGAGCGTATGAAAGAAGGTTCAGTATTTTTCATCAATGAGCTCACTTATGTTGAGCTCCTCACGGTAGCAACGTACAAAGCATGATTGATTGAGAAGGACATAATAAAGTCGATTTTGAGTGATCTCGGAACGACATTTCTCAATAGTGGCAATACTGAGTACATCAATTTCTTTGAATTTTTGGACAAGAAAATATCTGTCACCGACGCATCCATACTCTATGACTCACAAAGATACTCTCTAGAAATACTCACATTTGATCGTGAGATGATAAAAATCGCTGAAAAGTTAGCATAACCGCTCGTTATGGGCATTTTGGACGGGGTTATATGTGGGGGTAGGAAAAATAAATAAGTAACTATAATACATCCATGGATTTCTTCATGGCATTTTTAGCTTATTTACACACTTTTGTGCATTCCATTTTTCTCTGGATTTGAAATTTATTTAAGGAAGATGGCTTTGTAGATGACTGGCAAACTCTAATAGGTTCTTTTTTAGGTGCATTTTTTACTTTATTGGCTTGATATATAGGTTACGAAATTCAAAAATGGATTGATAGAAAAGAAAAAAGGAAAGGAGCAATACAACTTGCAGATATATATCTTACCCAATCCTACAATAATTCTTTGATGACAATAATGCAAATGGAGGCCTTTTTAAAACGAATCCAGGAGAGAATTTTTGAGGTTGAACAGATTAATGATGATATCAATTATTTTACAAGGAGCACCAACTTTCCACCAGTGGCAAATATTAGATTTTATGAGGATTTATTAAAGCCATGAATTGGGAGTTATTACCTGCATAATAAAATAATGTCTGCAGAACATATAATCGCTTTCACAAATGCTGCAATAAAAAAATTTGATACTGATTTTAGCAATTTACTTTCTAGGTGCGAAGCTAATAAGAAAGAAAAGATTAATCCTCGTCAACAAAGATTTGAATATGACTGAGATTTAAAATGATATTCCGGTATGGTTCTGGCAGTTATCAAAGACCTAAAGACAACTGGTTTGAAACTCTTAATACAGGCCAGGCAATATAATCGAAAATTAATGAAAGACTATAAACAAACAAAAAAATATTATGAGCCAGAAGAAATGGATTTGAAAAAAATGGAAAAAATAGATCAACTAATAGATACCGAGGTACAAGAAATATTAAACAGTAATAATGCCTAACATGCCCGAAATCCTCGACCATATTCCGTATATCCAGCAGAAATGTGTGGAACATTTCGGGAGTATTCCTGTAAAAATAGAACGATTTACTACAGGTTTATGTCACTCTGTGTATGGGGTCGAATATCCAGAGCAAAAATATGTCATGCGGGTAGCTAGTGAGGAACATAGAAAAACCCTCAAGTGATGATTGTATTGGCTTGAGAAATTGGAGGATATTGGAACTCGGATTCCAAAAATTATTGTCGATGGAACAGAGAACGAAGTGCCGTATGTTATTCTGAATTTTATTCCTGGGAAAGATCTCGGTGATGTATACACATCTCTCACAAAAGATCAGAAACAGGAAATAGTGAAAGGTCTCGTCAGAGCTCAAAAATCGGTTGAAGAGCAATTGCCGTCGCATTGTGGCTATGGCTACTTGTCTTCCTATGAAGATCAGAGTTATAAGAAGGGCTGGAAGGAAGTAATCCTGTCTCATTTGGAAAGATCACGGAAAAGAATTCGAGAAAACAAAGTCTTTGATTCAGAGCTCGTGGACCGTGTTGAAAATGAATTGAAAAGGTTTGATGAATATTTTGCACATATTGAACCGCTTCCATTTCTCGAAGATACCAGCACCAAAAATGTCCTCATACACGAATGAAAGCTCTCATGAATTGTCGACATCGACTACATTTGTTTTGGTGATAAGCTCTATATCGTCGCGCTGACGAATATGGCTCTCTTATCGGAAAAATCCGAGACAGATTACATAGATTTTTGGAAAGAAGAATTGGGAATAGATGAAGAACAAAATGAAATCATTGATCTCTATACGCTCATATATTGTCTCGATTTTATGAGCTGAATTGGCATGCAATTCAAGAATTGATCACTGACAAATCCTTCGGAAGAAAAAATTGGAAAAATGAATGAAATATATACTCATTTTTTAGATAAAATCTCTCAGTAAATCTATGCCCGAAATCCTCGACATCATAAACATGGACGACCAGGTCATTGGTCAGGCGACGCGAGAAGATGTATATGCGCAGAAGCATATGCACAGAATTATTCACGTGATAGTGCGAGACAGTGCTGGGAGATTTCTCCTTCAGATTCGCTCTGAAACTGTGAAATATCTCCCTCTGCATTGGTCGACCGCAGTGGGTGGACATGTACAAACTGGTGAGACATACGAAGCAGCAGCATGGCGAGAACTAGAAGAAGAAATCGGCATTACTGGTGGAGAGCTTCGTGAGGTTGGCAAGTTTCTCTATGAAAAAGATGATGGGCTCAAAAAATATCTCACTATTTTTGAACTCATAACCGATGAAAATATCAGAGTCGGTGAAGAAGTCTCAAGTACGCAGTTTTTCACACCAGAAGAAGCACACAAACTCATAAATACGCATGACAAGATTCATCCAGAACTCACGTTTTTGTGGGAGAAACTGTATACAATCTAACATTCCTTTTGTTCAAGCGACGCGAGGATAACTTGCAGAAATGATAAATACTGTATAATCAAGGAACTATTTTTTGATTAAATACATATGACTCCGGCACCCCTCACGATGTCCTCTGAAGCATCAGGCACATCACAAGCTCTTGATATGGTACATCGTCAGTTTTCTGGAGTGAATAGCATCATACAAAAATTCATCCCCGCTGAGATGCAAGGAATACTTCAGCAGATAAATACTGTTTCTCTCTACGAAAATTCTGTTGGTCGCTTCTTGGTGGCTCTAGTCTTGGGAGTCATCGGATACTTCGTGATACCAAAAATCTGGAATCGTATCGTGGCGAGTATTGGCCTCGTGGCTCAGCGTTCAGCACTCACATTTGATGATCTGCTCGTCGTGCAACTTCGTAAAATCAATCCAAAAATATTTTCGCTTCTCGCTATATTGCTCGGACTCTCTGTCCTTCACCTCCCTGGAAATACGTATGAACTCGCTGCTGGGGTGGTCAGTGCTGTACTCGCTCTCCAGTTTGCTACGCTCCTACAACCGCTTATCGAACCAATCGTCAAATCACTCCCTCCTCTCGGTCGACCAGATATGAAACCGATAGCAACGAGGTTGATAGTTTTTGTGAAAACAGCTCTCTGGGGTGTTGCTGGTATTTTTGGATTGTCTTCTCTCGGGGTGAGTGTGACTCCCCTCTTGGGATCTCTGGGAGTATTATGACTCGGTTGAGCACTCGCTTTTCAGCAGATGATACCAGGAGTAGTGAAAACACTGGGATTTCATTTTTCAAAATCATTTGCCATCGGTGATAAAATCTCAGCAGGCAATCATCAGGGTATCGTCGAGGAGATAGATATCACGACGACCAAGCTCAAGAAAGACGATGGAACTCTCGTCGATGTCCCAAATGAGCAACTCATGACAGCGATTACCATCCCACCAGATGGTCCACATTTTATCGAAGATACACTCAAGCTCCTCGTGAAGATAAACAATACGAGCGATATTTTCTCAGATTTTGAAAATATCATCAGGGCTGCCTTCACAGGTATACCTGATACGACATTTACGACGATGAAATTTGCAGATTTCAGAGGAGATGCGGTGATGGTCGATGTGACCTATTCAGTACTCGCTGATAAAAAAGCTCTCGCTCGACACAGTGTCGTCGGAAATATTCTCGCAACTCTCAGCGCAAAAGGTATATCTTTTGGTGGGTTGTAAAAACATCTCTTTTTAAAGAACGTACAACCACTTGCTCGTGAAGTTTCGAACGAGGGTAAGGTGTGGTGAAAAGTTGGTGAAATACACATGGGAAAACAGGCGTCTTACCAATTGAGACCACCAGTAACCATATTTCATGTAAAACGTAAAGAATCTTTGAGTCTTATAAGTGGTTTATCTATACAATCTCAATATCTCAAATGTTGTCATCTTCGGCACTGATCACACTCAGGATGATTTATTGCACCATTCTCACAATATGGTTCACAGATATTATTTTCATTGAGGACATTTCCTGCAGGACATAGATCACATGCTGTCGGATTAATCGCTCAATTTGTACAAGGTTCATTTTCAGTTTGACATGAAGAATCACAACCATCTCAGTTTGTCGTGTTCCCATCATCACACGTTTCTCCACTTTCAATATTTCCATTTCAGCATGTGACTGGACAAGTTCCACAATCACTCGAACAAGAAGTACAATCTTCATTACTATCACACGTAGAGTCTCCACAATAAGGTGTTACGGTACATGTACCACAATCTGATGAACAAGTTTCACAATTTTCTCCTCAACCACATGTACCATTTCAACATGATTCTCCACAAGACCCACAATCAGCTGGACAAGTTCCACAACTTTCTGGTGAAACACAATCATTATTTCAGCACGTTTCTGGACATGAACCACAATCACCAGAACAAGAATTACAATCTTCACCATTATTACATGCATTGTCTCAACAGAATCCATCTGTTCATCCTTCTTCTAATGTATTGCTTCGAAGCATACTTGATCCCAAGAAGCTACTTCAGAGCATATTTGATGGGAGTGATGATCCACCCGTTGCTATTTCCAGACGATCATCTCAGAGGCATTGTATTCCAATTCTCTCGCTTGGTTCAAGTGCATTCAATTCTGAAAAGCAATCTCCTACGTCCGCAAATTCATTTGTATCGTAGGTAATTTCTGGACAAGAGTAGGTATTGCCTTGATAATAAAGGCCGATTTCTGCAACAATTTGCGTTGGGGAATATCTCAAGATATAGCGTTGTTTGTTTTTATCGGATTGACCAATTGCGAGGTTTGACGGATCACCAACACTATTTCAAGCTCCATCTTTGAGAGTGAGGGTATGGGAAAGTGTACCATTTTCATTTTTTGTTACCACATCACAGACGATTCATTGTGGAATACACTTTTGCATAGCTTCTCTGATATCTGCTATTTCTTGGTTCATCGTAGCTAATCGCTCATTCTGTGTCGCTATCTGCCCATCTATTGTTGTTCTTTCTGCTTCGAGTTGATTTTTCATCGCAGTAAGTGAACCATTTTCTACACGGAGATCTCTCAGAATGATGACATTTTGATTATGGCGCGTGATAATAGCATTCGCATCGTTGTACTGTTGTGTAAGTACTGATGATGAGAGAGTGTTGGTCGATGGGTAGGTCGTATCGTAGGTAGTTTTCTGTGTCGTATACATATTGAGTGCGAGTGTATATGCTGGGTATGATACTGTGTCGTATTGGGTTTTTGCCGATACATACTGTGGATTGAGTCTGAGTTTATCAAATGCACTTTTTCTAGTATCTCGGATAGCGAGGAGTTGTGCTTCAGTACGTCTATCATTTACGTAGGTAGTGTTATACGCTGTTAATTTGGTAGTATAATTTGAATTTGCTGTACTGTATGCCGTATTATAGGCTGTCACGAGATCATTGAGTTGAGATAAAGTAAGTGTTTTATCTGCTGTAAAACTCCGATTGTTATTATATGTTCTGAGGGCATTCGTGTATGCAGTGTATTTTGTTGCGACATCAAGCTGTTTGAAAGTCATAGTAACTCCATATTGACTCGAAGCATAGGTCGAATTATATGCTGTAAATGCAGTATTGTATGCTGTATTGGCATTACTAACGGCAGTATTATACGCCTGAAGCCGTCTCTGATAAGTATTCGCAGGTGTTCTCGCAGGTCTAGGTATACGTGCGCTTACATTCGCTTTTGTCTCTAGATCCTGACGAGCTACTATTTGATTGGTAGCTCAGATAGCAGATGCATAAGTTGTTTCGAGATTTCTGCGAGCATTAATCTGAGCTGTTGATGGTCTTGAGAGACTATCTCGAGTCGATAATAACTGTTTGAGTTCCACTTTTGCATTATACTGTTGCAGTGCTGTATTGTATGCCTGCTCTGCTGTAGCAACTCAGAATCTCTCGTAGTTTATCTTGTCTGTGTCTGCAAGAGTCTTTTTTGTATTTTTATCACTTTCCAGATTTTCAAGTGTTACTCTCGCATCTCTCTGTGTTTTGATCACATCCACTCTCGCTCTCTCTACTACCAATTGTGCATCAGTCAAAATCTGAATTTGTGCCTGAGAAATTCTAGATTGATTCTCGGTTAAGGATGTCGCATTATTGGCTAACTGAGTTGTATTAATATTCTTTTGTCGGAGAGTAGTTGTCATCTCTCATCTGAAAAATTGATCCTTTAATGTAATCTTTCCATTGAGATCAGACTGACTCGGACAAGAATTGACACTGAGTGATTGGAGAAAATTAAAATTGGATCCTCTCATTCCTACATAGATGAGTCAAACAATCAGCAAAAATGCACATGAATAGACAAAAACTTTTTGTTTGAGATTCATATATGAGAGTAAAAATAAAATAGATTACACTGATTGTACTCTCAGTATACACGAGTCAAATTTTTCTCTAGAAAATCACTTTGAGAAATTGAGGATGATGTTAGATGAAGTTACCCCTTGGTGATAATGATAAAAGACCCGAGAAAAAGGAAGATTGACCCGAGAATAAAGTAATTATTGACGTGTGATTGGTAGAGAAATATACTGAAAATGACGACAAAAAATGGATAGGCGATTTCAAAAATGGCTGCTTTTGGTGCTCAGATAGCTCCTATAGCGATGAGAATGAGAAAGCCCGCGAGGAGAGTCGCCAGGAGCGAAGCTCCAAGAAACGTGATCGTCGTCTTATCGAGCGTGGCAAGACTTTTTACTTCATCTCCATGCGTGAGAATAAATGGTAGTAATACTAGCACCGTAAAGAGTGCATTGATAAAAACAAAAAGTGGTGTCGATATATGTTCGAGGATTCTCTGATCGAGAGCATAGGCGAGTCACCATATCACGGCTGCGATCACTGCATAAAAATAGCCCATAATTTTTAGATAAAGAATTTTTCTAAATATACCTATTTCTCTATATTCTGCAATGTTGCGAGGAGAAAACTTGCCCAATAGAAAATCTCGATAAAATACGTTCGAAAGAAGGTGGAAGTAGTTTTAGAGTGGATTTTTATAAAAATTCCTTTCTGTCTTCTACTTTCTACATCTATCTTCTCAACTTAATTTCTAGCCACGAACTATGTGACGCTGACCAGTTATGGCCAATAAAAAGGCCGCTACCGCTCTCCAAAAAGGAAAAGTCTATGGTATGCATAGCAAGCTCATCTCTCTCGCTGCTCGTGGTGGGGCAAATCCTCTCGAAAATCCGTCACTCTATACGGCTATCGAAAAAGCAAAAAAGGATAGTGTCCCAAAAGAAGTCATCGAAAAAGCTATCCGTCGAGGTGCTGGTCTCGATAAAGACGCTGCAGCTATCGAGGATATCACCTACGAAGGAACTGGTGCTGGCGGCATCGCTATTATCGTCCGAGCACTGACTGATAATCGTAATCGGACAGCGAGTAGTTTCCGTTCGTATTTCAATAAAAATGGAGGAAACCTCGGAGAAACAGGCTCACTCTCAAATCATATGTTCAAATACAGGGGTATGTTTGTCGTGCCAAGTACTGCCATCACAGAAGAGCAGATTATCGAATCAGGGTGTGATGACTATATGGTCGACGGTGATGAGACACGGCTCATGTGTCTCCGAGAACAATTCTCTGATGTGACCAATTTCCTCAAATCAGCTGGTATTGAAGTATCTGCGAGTGGGTTTGAATACCTGCCAACTATGGAGATGGAGGTGACTGATTTTGACCAGGGCGTCAAGGTTATGAAACTCCTCCAAGATCTCGACGCAGATGATGATGTAGAAAAATGCTGGACAAATGGTGTCTTCGATGATATACTGCGTGAGAAAATTGAGTCATTTTTGGATTCTCAGAGTTTCCGTTCATAAAAAAATCTCTGATTAACCATTAACGATTAACCATTAACTTTTTTATTATGGCAGAAGATACAAGCGGCGCACAAGGCGGTCAAGGAGATGACAGTACCGTTGTGAAGAAACCTCTTCCAGGTTTTGATCCAGCAGCGGCTGATGCATTTTTCAAGGATCTTATCGGACGATATAATACTGATGATAATCAGATTATCATGGATCTCGTCTCATTTCATCCACTCACAAAATTTGATGAAAAAGAATTCGTCGATCTCCTCGAACACTCTCTCTCCCTCTCTGTCTCTGAGAAAAAACGTGTCGTCGATGCTATCCCAACGCTCTCTCAGTATCAGGTCGATGAACTCAAAAAAGTATTTACAGAGGAACGTGAAGAATTCCGTAAACTCATGCCAAAAGAAGGCGAGACAATCAAAAAACTCGTCACAGACAAACGTGCAGAATGGACACAACTCAAACAAATCTATATCGATGAACTCAAGAATCGTCAGAAATCAAATGAAGACGCTGGTAAAATCGACGATCTCAAAAAAACTCTCGGCCTCGATGAAGAAGAAACAAAATAAAATCTCAAAAATGCTCCTCTCGGAGCATTTTTAATAATTGTGAGCATCTTTCTTCCCTTGTCATGCTCGATGTACTTGCGAAGGGGCAAAAAAAGCTATGCTTGTAGGTAAGTATTTTCTTCTTTGTTTTATGAAAAAATTATTCCTGCTTTTTTCACTTTTCTTTTTTCTCTTTTCTCTGAGCGAATCATTCGCCTATACCAGTGAAGATACGGCTATAGCCAACTCTCTGGCTGAGGCAAATATTATCGTCGATCAGCGTGCCAATCCTGCTGCTTACCGTCTCGATGATACGATTACGCGACAAGAAGTCATCGGAATGACACTCAAACTCAGGGGTATTGCTCTTCCAAATAATTACACCTGTAAAGGATACTTCACGGATGCAGTCTTTGCAAAGGCACATAAAGATGCGTGGGTCTGTCGTGCTGTCGAGCTCGCGGCTGACCGTGGTCTCATCACACGTGATAGTGCCAAAACTCGCCCAAGTGATAAAATCACCAAAGCTGAAGCACTTGCACTTGCATGGAAGGGCTCTGGTATGACTATCGAAAATCACGATGATGAGGATGGGACATTTTATGATAGCAGTAACAAGCCGGCAGAAAAATGGCAAGAAAATCTCCTCCAAACAGCGCTCGAAAGCGGAGTGATAACGGTCGAGCAGGATGCATCAAGTGGTATACTCAAGCTCCTGTGGAAGCATAATACGCCTGCAACTCGTAAAGAAGTGTTTGCTATTATCGCCACCCTCCAAACTATCAAAAAAGCGAGTGAACAAACCATGTACCTCAACTTCTCTGGTGAAGTCCAATACAAACCAACAAAAACACAGATTATTCCGAGTGACGCTGGGATGATAAAAAATCTTCAGGAAAAAAACTTTTCTGCTGTGGTAGAGTCGCTCTCTCCGAAACCTTCACAATACCGTACAGAGGGCAGCACACTTTTTGTCGTACAGAGCTCTCCTGATCTCTGGGGTCATGTGACGTATTCGAGCATTACAACACTTTTTGGAAAAGTATTTCAACAGTATTCTCCCTACAATCCTTATGAGAAAGCGATGACAGCTATGCTCAAACGATTCAATCTCGCTTCTGAAGTGGATTTCTATTCACTCCCCTATGGTGACCTCTGGGAAAAAACTCGCGACTATATCGAGCAATACTATATTGATGAATTTATGAATGCTCCGATAGTTTATCCGGCTCCTGAACAACAATAAATATGCAAAAAAAACGTGTTCTAGTGCTTTTTGGATGAAAGAGTGGAGAGCATGAAGTTTCTCTCGCATCCGCTCAATCGATCATCGCCGCCCTTGATCCAGAAAAATATCATATTTCTACTGTGGGAATCACAAAAACTGGACAGTGGATTGCTGGTCCAGATGCCATGGAAAAACTCTCACAAGCATCATGAGAAAAACTGATCTCAGAAAATACAGATAGAGTCTCAGATACTACTCAGAGTATAACACTCCCCAATATCTGAAATACTCGACCAGATGTTGTTTTTCCGGTTATTCATGGCCCCTATGGTGAAGATGGGAGACTCCAGGGATTTTTTGATATGATTGATATTCCCTATGTCTGAAGTGGAGTCGGTGGTTCAGTCGTTTGAATGGACAAAATCGTGATGAAGGCACGACTGACGCAGGCCTATATTCCGCAGATAACTCCAAAATTTTTCGCTCTCAGAAGATTTCTGGCTCGATTTTTCCCTTCTCCAGTCTGTCAGCTACCCTTTTACGTCTTCACGGTGAAGGATTTCCGAGATACTCCGCAAAAAGTCTACAGCCGAGTCAAACACCTCGGATATCCTGTCTTTGTGAAACCAGCAAATCTGGGAAGTTCTGTGGGTATTTCTCGAGCAAAAAATCATGAAGAACTGGATATTGCTCTGAACGAAGCATTTCGTCATGATAGGCGTATTGTGGTCGAAAAATGACTCAATCGTCCACGAGAAATAGAGATTGCTGTGCTTGGCAATGATGCACCTATTGCCTCAGTAGCTGGAGAAATCACTCCCGACAAAAAATATGAATTTTATTCCTATGAGTCCAAATATACTGACGGAGGAGCCACGCTACAAATCCCTGCAAATATCTCTCCAAAACTCCTCAAAAAACTCCAAGAAAGTGCTCTCCGTACGTACAAAGCTATCGATGCGCGTGGCTGTGCTCGCGTGGATTTCCTCATCGACCGTTATACTGGTCAGTGTTATCTGAATGAGATAAACACGATGCCCGGATTTACGAAATACTCTATGTACCCGAAACTCTGGGAAGCGAGTGGTATTCCCTACCCAGAATTACTCGATCGACTCATTGAATTCGCACTCTCAGAATAAGTATTAAATTGAGTATGTACAGCAACTTGCACAGAATCAAAATACTGTGTATGGAAAAAGAACCGTAGTTCAGGAGAGAGATATGGGAGAGCAGCTTGTAATTCTTGCTGACTTATCAGGTCTATCATGCTGTATCCTGGGAGACGAACGAGCCATTCTGCCTCGACATCATTTGAGAGATAGTCGGTAAAGAGTTGTGGTTCACGAGTTTTTTTGCCATCGAGAGTGTCTAGGATATACCACTCTTCATCTTCTCAGAGGAAAACTACCACACGATGCGCTTGGAGAGCATGTGAGCGACGATCAACAAATCGATACACATCAAACACAGTTTCGACATGTTCATCTCTCCGTGAATTAAGACCATCGATGAGAAGTTTTTTATCAGAAAAAGAGTGCAGTGTATTATTTATTCTGCCAAATCGTATGAGGTCATGAGCATCACCCTGTGCTAACCATGGAAGAGCGATACCCATAGCAGTCAAAAGCTGAATTATATTATTGCGTGAGATAAGTGAACAGGCACTAATATTTGCATTATACACATCGTAGGACTCAACAGTTGATACGAGAATACGCCCATTTTCGAGAGCAGTCGGCATTTTTGAAGGACTCTGAACTCGTAAACGGACAACAGCATTCTGCGGTTCAATCGTAGTATCGGAAGTCGGCGACACTCAAGATATATCTGTAATGCTCTCTCACCCCTCCTCATAAAAAGTCAGAGGTGATGGGGAATCATCTGTCTGACCAAAGGATAGAGTTGTACTCACTATGACAGCTGCGCTCACAATCACTAAAAAATGTGAAATATGCATAGAAAAGACTAAACCAATGCTACTCTTCACGGAAGTAAAGTCAAACCAATGCTCTATACAATAAAAACTATGTTGCGAAAAGAAGTGTCATTCTTATAATAAAAATCAATGAAAAAATACACAATTATCACGCTTACAATCTCACTTTTTCTCCTCATTATCAGCGGACTTTTGATTTGGCTCGAGAGTCGATATCCGATCCTACATATGCCCCGTATGATTATCGGTTCACTCGTCGTGCTCGGAATTCCGGGATACTGGATAACACGATGGACATTTCCCCTCACAGAAAAGGAAGTCATCATCCATCCTATCGATGAAAAAGCTCCTCCCAGTAAAGATGAAGCAGAAGATATACAAGGTATTGACGGACTCGAACGATTTGTCCTCTCTGTGGCATTGTCTATCTCTGCTGTTCCTCTCTTGCTCTTTTATGTCAATTTCCTGGGCGTTCCACTCACAGTCTGGAGTGTCTATGGCACCATCGTTGGCGTCTCTCTTGCCTCTATGATAGCAACCATTTTTATCGAATATCGCCATGCCCACCCACACAAATAAATACTGGTATATCGTCTTGGGGTGTGTGGCGACACTCTTATGAGTTTTATCACTCTGATTAGATTGGTATCCACAATTTCCCTCTATGTGCGTCATCCTGGGAATCATCCTCATGATACTCATCGGAACACTCGAGCCAATACCTCCACTCAAGCGACATCATTGGCATGCTCTCTATGCGGATGTTCGTACCGGAAAAGTCGATATCGGTCGTGCGTTTTTGCTCCTCCATGCGAAACTGATTTTCCCAACACTCTTTACGATTTATCTCCTTTTACTCATCACACAGAAAATCAAAGTAGTGCCTCTTGATTGGCAATCATACGCGACAGCCGCGATTGGTACACTTCAGCTCCTCTGGGTCACACTTGGCAGTGCTGTACTAGCAAATTTCACAGGATTTGCTGAAGATGATGCCTATGAGGTTGAGCATATTTCTCCACTGGCGAATACGCTCACTCTCGTACTAATTTGTTTATTGTCGTATGGCGCCATGTGGTCTATTTTTGCCGAAATTGCTGTGATTGGACGAGTCGCATATTTTGTATCACTGAGTGTAGGCGTATTAGTCGCATTGGTCAGTTGTATGATTTTGACTGAGCCGGATGAAGAAGTAATAAAAGAAAAAAAAGAAGCAGTTAAAGCACTCGCATAACTATGGTAAAAGTAATCATTCAAATACCCTGTAAAGATGAAGAATTGACTCTTCCAAGTACTTTTCATGATCTCCCAAAACACATCCCTGGTGTCGATCAGTTAGAATATATGATCATCAATGATGGGAGTAGTGATAGGACGTCGGATATTGCTCGAGAGCTCGGATTTCATCATATCGTAGAATTAAAGGCAAATCGTGGTCTCGGAAAAGCATTTCATTATGGTATTACACGTGGTCTCATGCTCGGCGCAGATATCATCGTCAATACTGATGGGGACAACCAGTATCCTGGTCATAGAATACCTGATTTGATTGCTCCTATTCTCGCATGAAGAGCTGATGTCGTCATTGGTAATAGAAATCCTAGTAAAAATCCACATTTTAGTCCTTTTAAACGACTCTTACAACGTATCGGAAATTATGTTGTCAGCTGTGTCGCAGGTCAAAAAGTCCCTGATTCTGTCAGTGGTTTTCGAGCATATTCACGCGAAGCGCTCTATGAGATCAATGTGACTTCTCGATTTTCGTATGTCATAGACACTCTCATTCAGGTCTACAAAAAGTGACTCGCAATTGTATGGATAGATGTCGAAACGAGCGCTTCTACTCGACCTTCGAGATTATTTCGAAATATCTGGGAACATATAGGAAAAACGCTGGTGAACATCAGTGGGGTGTATATCCTCTATGAACCACTGAAAGTATTTTTTATTCTCAGTCTCCCCTCGCTGCTTTTAGGAGTTTTGTGAGTATTGCGATTTATACACGCTTATATGTTTACCAATGTCGGTCGTGATATGATACAATCACTTATCATCTCTGGAGTTTCTATCACTATTGGGATTACGCTCTTTTCTCTCTGAATCATCGGTGATCTCATGTCTAAGAATCGGACACTCATAGAACAACAACTGTCTCTCCAGAAAAGACAGGTTTTTGAAAAACACTAATATTCCTTCGTACATACTATGCTCTGGTATATTTCTGCTATTTGTTTTTTATTCTTCTGAGCATGTATCGGGAGCTTCTGTGGAGTGATACTAGAGAAAAAAATACATCGATCCCTATGGACTGGACGGAGTCAGTGTCTCTCTTGTAGCAAAAAACTTCGATGGTATGAACTCGTACCGCTCCTATCCTATAGTATACAAACAGGAAAATGTCGTACCTGCAAGACATCTATTCCAGCATGAGTTATTGGTATTGAACTCTTAGTCTGACTCTTGTGGATGGTCTTTGGGATGATATTTTTGACACATGGGTATAGTCTATGGACCATCTGAGCCAATCTTATAGTGCTTACGCTTCTCTGAATCATCGCATTCGAAGATTTACGAAGTCTGACTATTCCTGATAAGCTCACACTCCCTACGATAGTTATCGTATGTCTATGCATCTCACTATGAACATATTATCATGAGAATGATCTCTTTCCTACACCTCGAGAATCACTTATAGGAGGAATCATTGGAATGTGTTTTTATCTCCTGCAGATGATCATCCCATGATGCATATCTCTTATACAAAAAAAACATTTTTCACAACTTCCCCTCTTGCTACTCTTGCCTGTATTTTTCCCATGTTGGCTGATTATTAAGATGCTGTTTGGAGAAAAAAGAGCAGACAAATGGATACCATCAATAGCAAAAGTAGATGATCTCCCCTCATGGGTCTGAGGTGGAGATGTGCGTCTTGGTATACTCATAGGGCTCATAACAGGACCTCTCTACTTTTGGTGGGTGATATGAATAGGGTATGTAGTATGAACACTTTTTTGGGGTTTATCGCGATTGATATTAAAGAGAGAAATCAAAGTATTGCCCGTCGCACCGCTTCTCTATGTAGGAATTTTGGTAACATGGTGTCTATTAATTTACTGATAAATCAGGCATTATCATCGCATAAACTATATAAGAGAATAAGAGACAAAACGTACAGTCACGAAGAGTTGAGAAGTAAAAAAAAGAAGGGTAGGATGAGAGCAACCAATATATTTGTATGGCAAAAGACTCTCATAAAATCTCACAGCAGGCGAGTATACACGCACTGCAAGAACTTATCTCAACTGCAGAACGATCACTGCATCACGCAAAAAACCTCATGACGCAGATCTCTGGGAAGAAAGTGCTCCCACAAGTTGAGCCAGATATGGCTGGTCTTCACGCCTATAAACATGGAAAGTCAAAAGTGATAGAAGGTGTTTTTACAGGAAAAGATATGCTTGGGGTCGATAAAAAAACTTATCCCGTGCCAGCAAATTATGCCAGTAAGTCCAAGATTATAGAAGGAAGCAAGCTCAAAATGACTATCAAAGCTGATGGTTCATACCAATATAAAATTATTGATGAGATTGATTTTGATACTACAACAGGAACACTTATCAAGGAAGCTGATACTTTTATAATCATCTCTCAACAAGGAATCTATCAAGTACTTCCTGCATCAGTGACCTATTTACAGGCACATGTAGGCGATAGAGTGGCTATTCGTATACCTCGCGGCATCAAGGCAACGTATGCAACAATTGATACACTTGTCCCCGCTGACGTAGGACTTGTAGAGGCATAAATTTCTATATAAATATTTTAAGTCCAGACTAATACCAAATCCAATTTCAAGAATCAGGTATACAGATATACAGAAATAGGTTTTTAGGGGACACACTGTCTGAGCGGGATGAATACAGAAAATACGACGAATATAGTCTCTAGCGAGTTTGTGTCCCCTGAATCGTTTTGGGTACTTTTTCGACAAAAAGTACCAAACCAATCCTAAGTTCAGAAAATAATAGCATGTTAATCAATAGCCCGCTCTCAGTAAGTATAGAGAGGGATGATTTCTTCTTTGATACTTTCTACTTTTACATGATCAACAAAGCCAAGTGTCATGGTCGTCCAGAGACGTCGGATAAGATGAGGATAGATATCGAGCTGATATATGCAGAGCGATTTTTCATTTTGCATAACATGGAGCTCATGACTTCATCCCTGATCAGAAGTAATAATGTCCAGTGTTAATCTTCTCTGTGATGGTATTGTAAAATTGATATCTGTTATAGCTGCGACGACAGCACTGTAGAGTGTATGTGCATGTCTGCTTTTTTCTGCATCGAGGAGAGTATGAGAATAAAGAAGAGCATGATTCATATTCTTATACTACCCTACTTTTCTTCTGAAAACAACATTATGAAAGGGAAAATCTCAGATCATCAACAGTACCCGCTCCGAGGAGGAGAATGAGTGCATTTTTTTCTGTGAAATCAATGTTTTGGAGCTTTTCTCGAGCATCATCCAGCGTTCATGTATACTCACAGGGTGAATGTTGTGCAACCATTTCAGCCACGATTTTTGAAGTAATCATATCACGTCGCTCATCGATATCACGGGCAGCATAAATATCAGAAATATACGTCATGTCAGCATCCAGAAAACTGGTTGCAAATTCTTCTCGGAGTTCGTACGTTCTGGAATACTGATGTGGCTCGAAAAAGACAATCAATTTTTTCTCTGGATAGGCATTTCGAAGAGCTTGAAGTGTCACACGTATCTCTGTTGGATGATGACCATAATCACTCATCAGAATATTTGAATGCTCTGTGGTACGAATCACCTCCATACGTCTCCAGCTCCCTGGATAATGAGCGAGTGAATCGAGTGATTTTTTGCTGTCTAGATGGAGTAACTGACTCGTGACATACGCCAAGGAAGCATCGAGACGAATATGATCTCCTGGGACGAGAAGAGGAGGAAGTGCATAGGAATATATACCTGGTTCTACATCATTAAAGGGTTCTCCACTAAGTTCGAAAGTATTTTCTGACACCAGAACTGTCGTCGGAGAAAGCCCAATCATATCCTTATTTTTTGCTTCCTCCGCAAGCATCACGAGACACTGTGCAGAGCGAGCAAAAATACGAAATGCGTCAATATAAGCATTTTCTGTTTTGAAAAAATCGAGGTGATCAGGGTCTATGTTTGTCACAACAGCGATATCAGGGTGATAGTGGAGAAAAGCATTGCGATATTCACACGCTTCAATATTCATGATTTTATCCCCTTCAACACAGATATTTTTACCTCAAAATGCTTTCACAAGAGTACCTGTAATTGTAGTAGCTCCAGTGTCTCTATTTATTCATCAATAATCCTCATCTTTGCTCTTTTCTTTTTGCTCTCTTCTCTGTTGCACGTCATGCAAAATAGTTCCAATCATCGCACTGGTCGTCGATTTCCCATGTGCTCATGCAACGGCGATTTTCATGGGAAATGTATGGAATACTTCAGCCAATGCTTCTGGGTAGGAAAGAATGTGAATACCAAATTTTTGACCTGCTTCAATCTCTGGTTTGTGGTTTGAACGAACACCAGCAAGTCAGAGTGTATCATCATCGATAATTGCCTCTGTGTAGATAATTTTGTCAGTATTTTCTGAGATCACTGAAGCACCATCAGATACGATTTCAATGCCTTCTGAGGCCAATGTATCCAGCAGTGGCGAATGCCCCATATTTGTACCGGTCACTCGATACCCCTGTGCGAGATAATAGCGTGCAAGGGCGGAAATACCGATTCATCCGATACCGATACAGTGGATGTGTTGTGATGTCATCATATCTGAAGTATACGCATAAAAAATCCCCCGCAAGGAGGGATTTTAAAATCAAAATGGTGGGTGATACTGGATTCGAACCAGTGACCGGAGACATGCCCAAAGGCATGGCGAGTGGCAATGGTCAGTGGTGAGAAAAAAATCTGGTGGGTGATACTGGATTCGAACCAGTGACCTCTTCCATGTCATAGAAGCGCTCTAACCAACTGAGCTAATCACCCATTCGCTACGCTCAAGAAAAAGTAAAAGTAAAAGAATGGTAGTTTTTAAAAATCCGCTCTACGACTCTTCTACTATCACTACAACTTGATAAACGCGATTGTAAGGAAAAAATAATAAAAGCAAATTCCAGACTACGAACAGAAACAGGTTTTTAGGGGCGAAACTGTTTAAGGTCCTTGATAACAGAAGTGTGAAATGAAAACAGACCGAGTTTTTCGCCCCTAAACAGTTTTGGTACTTTTTCTGCAAAAAGTAAAAAAAGCTAACGTGTAATTTTTTGAATCACCTCCTTCTGCTCCGCTGTCAGCTTATTGGGCATTCTTGTATCGAGTTTGAGATAGAGATCTCCTACTTTTTTGCCAGATGTACGACCTTTCCCAGTAACTTTTAATCTCGTCCCTGGTTTCGTGCATTCAGGCACAGTGACCTTAAATCTCCCCGAATACGGTGAATCAACAGAAATCTTTGTCCCGAGAAGAAAGTCCCAGATCGGGAGCTCGACGACTTGTTCCATATCGAGCGATTCTTCTTCATATTGCTCATAAATTGGTTGCTTGCGAGATGATTTTCGACCACCAGAGAAATTCCCAAAGAGGTCATTGAGGTCAAACTCAAATGACTGAGAAGAACCACGACCACCCATATTGCTGAAGAGATCATTGGGATCAAATCACTGGTAACTCTGTCCACCTCCCATATTACCAAAATCGGCTGTACCGAATGTATCATATTTTTTTCGTTGTTCCTTGTCTCACAAAACCTGGTATGCCTCGTTGATTTCTTTGAATTTTTCTTCTGCTTTTTTATCGCCCTGATGACGATCAGGGTGCCACTGCATAGCGAGTTTTTTGTAAGCTTTTTTTATTTCTGCTTCAGTAGATCATTTTGTGACTCAGAGGATGGTGTAGTAATCTTTCTTCATGGAAAACTAATTCTAAGTATGATTCTACGAATGCAATATAAAAATAATTTGACAAATGTTTTTCTATATATTATAATACTTATGTAAATTTAATATTTACTTTTTATTTTTTCATATTTATATTATGCAAAGCCCAGGTACCGAACCAGAGGAAGGTGTAAATTCTCCTGCAAAAAGAGAATTAAGATTTCCTACTCCTATGAAATTTGGAGATTTGATTTGACAACAAGATTAAAAAAGGATTGAAGCCGAGAAAGATGCTGAACGATACGAGTATGCTGAGATGTTTGAGGGTTTACTACGTGGTCTTTCTGATGGAAGCATTAGGAGAGAAACAATTGAAGCAACTGGTGATGGCACAAGATGGTCAATAATTTTTTATCCACCAGAAGGTCTTACGGCTACAGAAGGTTTGCTTAGTTGTGCTCGAAATCTAGGATTTGTAATTACTGCTGATACAAAATCAAATTTGTGACGACTTGTAATATCTGGTGAATATTAAAATTAATGGAATAATATTTTCTAAAAATCCTCCCTACAAAAAAAGGGAGGATTTTAAAATCTTCTCTCGCTTCTCTATTCTTTCACTCAGAGAATTATAGTGATTTTTTTCATTCAAAAAATATGACAAATATACTTTGGTAACAAGAGTCAGGTTTTTTGACAAATTCTCTTTTGCTCTTTTTGTATTTTTCCTATACTCTCCAAAGAAGTTTAATACGTTTACTACGTTTCATACGTTTAATAGGTTAAATCAGCTATTTTGTCTTTTGTATTTATGAAATTGCCCTACGTCCTCATCGTCTGACGCCCAAATGTTTGAAAAAGCTCGCTTTTCAATGCCTTTACTGGGAGAAAAATAGCCATCGTCGATGAAGAAGCAAATACTACTCGAGATGTTCTAGAATACCCAATGCGAGACTTTGAAACGGATTTTCAGTGGACTATAGCCGATTCAGGAGGTCTCAATTTCGGTTCTCAACATCAGATCCTGCAAGACGTCAATAAGCGAGTCAATGAGTGTGCGGAGCAAGCTGATATCATCCTCTTTATCTGTGAATACGATCACCTCACCGATGTCGATGATCACATCATCAATATGCTTCGGAAACTCAAGAAACCTATCTGGCTCGTGGCAAATAAAGCAGACAATATAACACGGGTCAATGAGGCATACGCTCTTATGAAAACTGGTTTTCCTGTCTATCCCGTCAGTGCTTCACATCGGAAAATAGATGAACTCGAAACAGAGATCGTGAAATATCTGAGAAATAAATATCCAGAACATGCTGGAGCAGAAGAAGATGAGGGTATCAAAATCGCGCTTGTTGGCCGCCCAAATGTCGGGAAGAGTAGTACATTTAATGCTCTCGTCGGCTATGGCAAAGTCATGGTATCTCCCGAAGCAGGCACAACGCGTGATCCGACGGATACAGTCCTGATGCATAAAGGTCAAAAACTCACGTTGATTGATACGGCTGGTTTTCGAAAACCAGGAAAAATCGGTGTCTACAATGTCGAGAGCTGGTCAGTCCTCAGGACAAAAGCTGCGGTCGAACGTGCTGATATATGCGTACTCCTCATAGACAGTGTCGAAGGTGTCGTCCAGCAAGATAAGCATATCCTCGCAGAAGTCCTCGAACAAAAAAAGGGCATCATCATCATGGTCAATAAATGGGATCTCTCTCAGGCAAAAACCGATATGGAACCAGAGATGTTTCATAAGCGGTATATGGCGTATCTCCAGAGAGAATTTGCCTTCTGTCCGTGGGCCATGACTGTCTTTGCGACAGCGAGCGAAGGAAAAGGAGTGCGAGATATCCTCGAACACGCTATCGGTATCTACCAGGAGAGACAAAAACGTATCTCTACGGGAGAATTTAATCGTTTCTTAACACGTATTTGTCTCGAGCATGCGCCAAGTGGTAGTCGAAAGATTCATAATCCAAAGGTCTACTACGGCTCACAAGTGGCAATCAATCCTCCAAAATTTGTCATCAACGTCAACAAGCCAGAATTTATTCACTTTAGCTGGAGACGATACCTCGAGAATAAAATTCGTGAACAATTTTGATTTTTCTGAACTCCTCTAGAAGTTGATTACCATGGAAAAGATCCAGATAAAAATCCCTACAAGCCAGTCAAAACCATGTCAAAGGCAATCAATACTCGAGCCAAAAAACAACATTAAAAAAATCCCTCTTGAAAAAGAGGGATTTTTTATGAGAAATATATTATTTCTTTTTTGTTTCAGAAGAACAACAAGATCATGCTTTGCAACAACCCATACCACAACAATCTTTGATCAGCTTGAGAGCTTTTTGAAAGAAGACAGCGAAGAGGAGAAGGTCGAGACGGATTTGTTCGAGGAGACCAACGGCTTTCATGTAGAGACCACCATCAAGGGGTTTCAGATGAGTCAATTTAAAGAGAATTGCTATACCGATCACTGCAGAGAGGAAAAATGCAGCGTACTTAGAGGTTTTTTTGCAACCAACAGCAAATGAGATACCACCAAAAACTTCTATCAATGCAGCGAGAGTACCGAGTGCAAGTGCAATCTGAGCATGTCCAGAAACACCCACAACCCCCATTGCCATACCTCCAACACCTGTGAGCATTGCTTTACCAGCAAGGAGTTTCGCAGAACCAGCTGCGATCATGATGAGACCAGCGACGACACCCGTAATACTTGGACAAAACCACTTACAAAGTCCAGAATCAGAGCAACAATCTTTTTGCATAGAAAAATAATAAGAAATAAAAGTCCCTTCATTCTACGCTTTGGCATTTGCAAGCAATCTCTATAGGATTGATATATTTTATTTTTATGTTATAGAATTTCTAAAGTATTGCGGAATAGGAAAGCTTGTAAAAAATACCTGTCTCTATAGTATAACTCTGTCCAAAAATCCTATCTCTCATTTCTATGCAAACTCTTTTTTCTGCCCTCGATTCCATTCTCGATTTGCCTTTCTCTGCGTTTGAAAAACGACTCTCAAAACTCGAAGAAGAGTTCAGAAATATCTCTATTTCTGATATATCTGAAGAGGAGCTCGAATCCTATTTTCTACGCATAAAACATGACTATGAAAAAGCAACAGGAGAAAGAGCAAAAACCCATCTCTCAGTACTCTGATATCTCTCACATTTTGATACACTTATTGAGAAATATTTTCCAGATTACGTGCTCTTGTTTCAGGATACCATGGACCGAGATGATCAAGAAAACATCGATACTATAAACTATAATTTTCTCGAACATATAGACGAAATACTGCGAGAATATACACATCGACTCAGCGAACCAGATCAATATCCATCATATACGAGTTACATTCAAGAGCTCATACAAAATAGTATGATAGATCTCTTTTTCTGGCTCCAAGAACGTGAGCTAGTGCTTGAAAAAACCTCAAATGAAAGTGATAAAAATACTGATATACATATCGTCGGCAGTGCTCAGACAAAAAGTAAACCTCTCAAATTTGTCCGTCAGTGTCTCGAGCTACTGAATGAAGGTGTGCTCGAAAAAATATTTTTTGATCACGAGTATCCAATTCGTATATCACCCACAGATCCTGAACTACAACTCATCTGAAGGTATAAAAAAAAGAAAGACTAAGACTTGGGGAGAGCTTCACACACGATGCCGTCTTTGTCTCTATCGAGACCATATACATCAATAGAACGTACTATTTCGCCAGTAGTATCATTGTCTGCTGCTATTTTATCAGCACAATACAGATATTTTTTCTGTGCTTCTGGCTGAGTTTTGAAGTCATCACAATTGAGATTATTTGATGCACAATCTTCACCAAAAATCTTCATACCATTTTTGTGCTCAACACGAGAATCTGAAACAGATCCTGTTTCCCAGAGTTTCCCAAGATCCACATCATAGTCGAAATATTCCACACCAAATGCTGAAACCAAGAGAATAAGTATGATCCAGAGTACTACTTTTGCCTTTCACCAAAAGACAAGCAAAGCAATCATAATCAATATGAGAATGCCAATGATAGAGAGTCTACAATTTTTGTTATTTCGACAATTTTGAAGTTTTTGAAAGAAGTTCATGAAGTAAGTCTAGAGTAGCTTTTGTAATTGTAAAGAGTTTCCTCTAAATTTTTCATTTTTCATTTTTCATTTTTCATTAACATAATTGGGTGTCTTCAATGCATCACTACTTTTTTCAGAGATACCTGGGTCCTGGCGATGAAATACGGGCGATTTTTCATAGACATATATTTGTTGCCCTCCCAAACATTCTCTTCTGGATAATTGTACCCATCGGTCTTGTCTCATATATTGTGTACCGATGGTTCTTCCCTGGTATCCTGTCTTCACCATTTTTATGGCTCTTTGAATGCTATCTCTTTGGTCTGTTTTTTATCATGCTCTACAAAATTCTCGATTGGTATTGTGATGTCTGGATTATCACGGACAGAGGCATCATAGATGTTCGTTGGTCGATTTTTATGAAAGACACATCATTTATGGAATTTCATGATATCTCTGGTATTCAGGCACAGCAAAAAAGTATCTTTGATAAACTCTTCAATATCGGTGATATCACAGTCCATAAAATGGGTGATGAGATGCACATATCCCGCATGTACCAACCAGATCTCATCGTCACAAGTGTCCAATCAAATCTCCAAGAACATCATGATCATGAAGAAAATACTGGCAATGATATGCATATCTATGTCGATGGGGTGAGACAAAATCATGTTGCCGTTCCCTATAAAACTGGTTTCCGATATGTACCCACAGAAGACAATGACTCAGAATTTATAGAAACACTTCGAAAACAACCTGGCACCATAGACCTCTCAGGTAAAGCTGGTCCAGTTGAAGATAAACCTCCTCATACTCCTCATGGACACGGACACCATGGGCATTAAAACATTCCCATTTGATATCATCCTCCATTGGTACGAAAAAAATGGTCGCCACAATCTCCCATGGAGACAAATCTACGATACACCTATCAGTGAAAGAATCTACAAAGTCTGGATAGCAGAAGTAATGCTCCAACAAACACAAGTAGATCGTGTTAACTGATACTATGTGAAGTTTCTCGAAAAGTATCCAACTGTTGAATCCCTCGCTTCGACGACGTATGAAGAACTTTTTCCCTATTATCAGGGACTTGGATATTATGGAAGAGCACGAAGGATGATAGAACTTGCAAAAGTAGTCGTCGAAAACTATGTATGAATTTTTCCTGATGATTTCGAGAAACTTCGAAAACTTCCGTGAGTTGGAACATATACAGCGCAAGCACTCCTCGCCTTTGGATATGACAAGCCTCTACTTGCGATAGATGCAAACCTCCAGAAAATATTTGCACGATATTACTATGGTGCTCGTTACCTCGTACCAATGAAAAAAGAACAAAGAAAAAAGAAAAATAAAGGAAATATTCCCGTCATTCCAGAATCTTGAAATGCAAGCGACCCGTTCTCCGTAGTAGAGAAAAATGAGAATGAAAAACTACGAAGGATGAAAGCGGCATGAGAGATGTCTGGAATCCAGGAGAATATTCTACGCGAAGCGAGCATTGATGGTTTTAATATTCTACTTCTCCAACTCGAAAAACAAGTAAACAAACAAAAAATCTCAGGTCGAGATATAAATAATGCCCTCATGGATTTCTGAGCACTCGTTTCGACAACCTTCGACAAAATAGAGAGAGAAAATTATCCGCTCAAAGAATGTCTCTGGTTTACGACAGAAGGGAAGAAAGAAATTGTTAAACGTTCAACGTTTAACGTTCAACGTTTAACAAAAAAGCACGCCTGTCTGGTTTTTCTCCACGAAGCACACAAAGTATACTGGAGTAGTATATCGACTCATTATGAGCCATTTTTAATAGAACCAACGAGTAAGGACGACCGTCGCACAGTACAAGATTATTTTTCTGCTACATTTGATCTCGAAGTCTCGGTTCGGCCGAGTTTTTGAAGTGGGATATTTGAGTGAATTCCTGTGAAACTCTTTCATGCTCAGATACAAACTGGAAAGCCAAAATTTAAAACTTTCTCAAAAAGTGAAAAAGAAGAGTGGATGGAAAATAATTTACATTTACGAGAGGTATAGAAATTTACTCTTCTTCATCACTATCACCGATACCGAGTTCTCCTTGTTCCATTAATCGTATCAAAACAGGGTAACCTTCAAAAGACACTGGAAGAAGTGCTAAAATTTTATTTTGAACCGTTTCCGTCAAGCCATCAACACAAATTTCTACTTGAATTTCTGATGGTTGTCTTCCAATAAATTTGCCAGTAAATAATTCTCATTTAAGCTTCTGAACCTGTGGTCAATACATTTTTGCATACTCCTGTCGAGCTATCTCTATTGGTGAATTTTCTCAAGGCATAAAAAAATAGGGTCTAGAGTAGTTGATTACTTCCAGTAATCCTTACTATTCTCTCTATGAAGCCGAAAACAAGACTTCGAAAAAACACACGATTTTCGGAGAAAAAAATACTCCAAATTGTAGAGTATTTTTGT
>Ga0247839_1001213_pt1 | contig 44093 bp, 34 predicted proteins | sample LaCruzMarch2015__6_FD_192405 | JGI IMG/M metagenome (GOLD analysis project Ga0247839, IMG submission 192405) | Freshwater microbial communities from meromictic Lake La Cruz, Castile-La Mancha, Spain - LaCruzMarch2015_16m | ecosystem: Environmental > Aquatic > Freshwater > Lake | place: Spain... | reverse complement strand
TCAGCGTATTCTTGCCTTTATTGCGTTCTTTAATGAGACCCTGGCAAAGCCGTTTCGCTGGACTTATATTGGTAAACCTTTGCTCGTATAGGTTATCGGATATATTTCAGAAGTTGGGTACTAGATAAATCAAGACGGGGCTGTGCCGCACCAAACGATTAGCGCTTTGTCAACAAATTAATTTTGATGACTGCACACCTTTAAATACGGATATGCACATCAATAAATAGGCCTGGCTTTTTTAAACCTTTCAGATTTGGAACTACCCTTTAGCCTATGCAACTCACAACAAGCCCTTCAGTTGATAAACCAAATCCAAAGCCAGCCTTGGACTTAATTCATCCGGCTTCACTTCCGCCAGCAACAATACTGCCGGATGACATTCAGGGGCTGAGAACATATCCAATTGGTTTATGCCAATTTCCTTTTGCTGTTCCCTGTACGCAATATTTTCCAGATGCTGTAATTTCATTTTGGCTTTTTCAATCACTTGGCGTGGCACACCAGCCAGCGCGGCGACTTGCAGGCCGTAGCTTTGGCTGGCTGCGCCTTCTTTCACGGCATGTAAAAAAATGATTTTGTCCTGATGCTCCATCGCATCCAAATGCACGTTGTGGATGGTTTTTTGCTCTTCCACGAGCGTGGTTAATTCAAAATAATGCGTGGCGAATAAGGTAAAGGCTTTGCATTCTTTGGCTAAATAATCGGCGCACGACCATGCCAGGGAAAGGCCGTCAAAGGTGCTAGTACCACGTCCGATTTCGTCCATTAGCACCAAACTTTTGGCGGTGGCGTTATGCAGGATATTCGCGGTTTCCGACATTTCCACCATGAACGTTGACCTTCCGCCGGACAAATCATCCGAGGCACCGATGCGGGTAAAAATTTTATCAATCGGCCCACACACCAAGGCTTTGGCTGGCACATAACAGCCAATGTGGGCGATCAGCACAATCAACGCCGCTTGGCGCATATACGTGGATTTACCGCCCATGTTCGGGCCGGTGATGACCAACATGCGCCGTTGCGGCGAGAACACCAAGTCATTGGCGACAAAAGGAATATCGGAAACTTGCTCGACCACCAGATGCCGTCCGGCGGTGATGCGGATACCGGGTTTTTCGCTCAATTCAGGTTGCGATAAATTCAAGGTTTCGGCGCGTTCAGCAAAGTTGACCAGCACATCCAATTCCGCCAACGCGGCGGCGCATTGTTGTAGCGGAATTAGCGATTCGGCAATCGTGGTCAGCAAACCATCGTACAAGGATTTTTCCCACGCCAAGGATTTTTCGCGCGCACTTAGCACTTTATTTTCAAAGGCTTTAAGTTCTTCGGTGATATACCGCTCCACGCCTTTGAGGGTTTGTTTACGGGTGTAATGGGCGGGGATTTTGTCACTGTGCAGGTTAGATATTTCGATGAAATAGCCGTGCACGCGGTTGTAATTGACTTTTAAATTGTTGATGCCCGTGGCGGCTTTTTCTCGCGTTTCCATATCCAATAAAAATTGGTCGGCGTTCTGGCTGAGATTGCGCAGATCGTCCAATTCCTCATTAAAGCCAGCCGCCAACACACCGCCGTCGCGGATTAGTACGGGCGGATTGTCGATCAGGGCTTTTTGCAATAACACCAACAACTCAGGATGTTCGCCGATTTGTCCGCACAGTTGCGTCAGTTGCGGGTTATCGCTGTCTGCTAATACCGTTTGCAGTTCCGGTAACACCGCTAAAGTATTGCGTAACACCAACAAATCACGCGGCCTTGCGGATTTTAAGGCGATGCGCGAACTGACGCGTTCTATATCGCCAACTTGACGCAACAGGTTTTGCACATTTTGGTAAAGCTGATGATGCAGCAAACTACCGATGCAAGCGTAACGGTTGTTTAGCACATCATGATCGCGCAAAGGCCGGTTCAACCAGCGGCGCAAACAACGGCTACCCATAGCCGTGGCGGTTTTGTCCAACACCCCAAACAGCGTGTATTGTGTGTGTCCGGTCGGATGCGTGTCCAATTCCAAATTGCGGCGGCTGGCGGCATCGAGCATGATGCAATCATCGGTTTGCTCGATGCGTATGCCTTGGATATGCGGCAACGCGCTTTGTTGGGTGTCTTTCACATACTGCAACAATGCGCCAGCGGAGGCAATGGCGATGTGCATGGTATCGCAACCGTAGCCTTTCAAATCCAAGGTATTGAATTGCCGCAACACCAATTGACGGCTACTTGATGTATCAAAATGCCAAGGCGGGCGTTTGCAAATGCCACTGCGTTGTTTGAGCGGGGCGGGTGCGGGCCAATCTTCGCTGAATAATAATTCCGCCGGATTCAAACGGGCGATTTCGCTGATGAGCTGGTCTTGGGCGTGGACTTCTTGCAGGATGAACCGCCCGTTGCTTAAATCTAAGCTGGCAATGCCATAAGTTTGTTGGATTTGGGTCACCGCCGCCAAGAGATTGTCTTTGCGGTCTTCCAGCAAAGCCTCATCCGTCACCGTACCTGGCGTGACGACACGCACGACCTTACGCTCCACCGGGCCTTTGCTAGTCGCCGGATCACCAATTTGCTCGCAAATCGCCACCGACATACCGTTTTTTAATAACCGCGCCAGATAATTTTCCGCCGCATGGTAAGGAATGCCCGCCATAGCAATAGGCTCGCCCCCGGAATTGCCACGGCTAGTCAGCGTGATATTCAGCAGTTGCGCGGCTTGTTTGGCATCGTCAAAAAACAGCTCGTAAAAATCCCCCATGCGGTAGAACAGCAAAGTGTCAGGGTAATTGGCCTTGATGCGGAAATATTGCTGCATCATAGGCGTATGGGATGGGGCGGGTGTTGGCGTGGTGGTCATTACAAACAAATGTGGAATGTAAAGAATCTAGACTTTTGCATACCCTGAGGGCAAAAATAGGGGAGTTTCTGTTACAGGTTATCTATTTACAGATAACAAGTTTTAGACCTATGCTGGAAATACAAAGATAGTTATAGGCTTTATCTAGTATGGAATTCGCCTATCATCAAAATGGTGGGCAGAAAAGCATTTCCTAAAGCCTTGCACACAGTCAATCTGAATTTACGGCGTTACAGTTGCTGTTAGGTTTTAAAAAGGTCTTGTCATTAACTGAAAACGTAACCCGAAAAATATGACGGTGTGAATACTAATTGTACCCATTGCCAATCAAAAAACCGACGATTTCTTGGCAATCAAATTCCACGCCGCCAACCAGGTTTGTGGCCGGTAAGTATCGGCTGATTTATTCAATTCACCAGCCAAAACCATACGCAAGGTGTTGTTGATAATACCGAAAAAATACGCATTTGCCAGCAACGGGTCAATATTACGGATTTCTCCGGCACGGATACCGGCTTGGATGATTTTAAGGATTTTGTTAAACGCTGAGGTTTCAAAAAGCGGCTTTTGTTCGGGGAGGATTTCATTGATGGGCATAACCAGCAAAAATTGCATGACGGACGGTGCCGTATCAGTCAGCTTGAAGAACAGATCCACCACGCCGCGTAGCTGTTCGGAAGACTTTTGTGTCCGTCTACGGATATCGTCAATGGAAACATTCAAGCTGTCGAGAATGTTCTCATGCAGCTTGGTGGCAATGCCATGCTTATTATTAAAATGTTGATAAATAACGCTGACAGTTTTTACACCTGAGGCTTCGGCAATTTCAGATAATGACGTGTTGAAATAGCCTTTTTCAGCAAACAGCTTTAGTGCCGCAACGAGTATTTCATTCTGTTGTTCAGATTTTGTCTGATGAGTATTGAGTTCCTGTTCCATTTTCTTCTTTCACAGCCCATTCAATAGGCTGTATCTTATAATTTGAGTGAAATCAAAGAATCACGGGCTTTGATTTATAAATTTTAGGTTTTTGCTATAGCTAGCAACGCGGCTTTTAAGTAATTGACCATAGACCAAAGCGTCAAAATAGCAGCAATATATAGCAATACATAACCGATAAAATTGACGGGGATACCCAACAAGTCTTCCCGATACAACAACAATCCGATAGAAATCATTTGTGCTGCAGTTTTCCATTTTGCCAACTGGGAAACATTGACCGTGGCACGTTGCCCAATTTCCGCCATCCATTCCCGCAGGGAAGCAATGGTGATTTCACGTCCGATAATCACAGCTGCAGGAATTGCGAGATATGGGGAAGCCTGTTGTTGCACGAGTATGACCAACACCATGGCAACCATCAATTTATCGGCGACCGGATCCAAAAAAGCTCCGAACGGGGTTTCCATATCCATTTTTCTGGCCAAATATCCATCCAACCAGTCGGTGAATCCAGCAATGATAAAAATAACCGTGCAAGCAATATTGGCATATTGCCAAGGCAAATAAAAAACCACAGTCAACAGCGGGATCAAGGCAATCCGTAACAGGGTAATGTTAGTGGGTAAATTAAATTCAATTGCCATCTTGATGATGAAAATGTTCGTAAATTCGTTGTGCCAATGGCCGGCTAATGCCATTTATACTACATAGCGCATCGGTACCGGCTTGGGCGATTCCCTGCAAGCCGCCAAATTGTTTTAATAATTGTTGCCGCCGTTTAGTCCCTAATCCGGCAATATCTTCCAAACTGGATTGTTTTTTCGCTTTACCACGCCGCTGCCGATGTCCTGTTACCGCAAAACGGTGCGCTTCATCGCGGATATGCTGGATTAACAACAAACCACTTGCACCCGCCGTAATGTCCAAGGGCTGTTCTTGGGCCACCAAAATCAGCTTTTCCATGCCGGGTTTGCGGTCAGGCCCCTTAGCAACCCCAACTATCATAACATTGTTTATCGCTAATTCCTCTAGTGCCTTTTGCGCGGCGTTGACCTGGCCTTTGCCGCCGTCTATAAACAAAATGTCCGGAGCAAGATGTTCACCTTGTTGCAGACGTTTAAATCGACGTAAAACCGCTTGGTGCATCGCCGCAACATCATCACCGCCCGTTATGCCTTCGATATTGAAACGCCGATAAGCCGATTTGACCGGGCCGTTTTGGTCAAACACCACGCAGGACGCCACGGTTTGTTCACCTTGGGTATGGCTGATGTCAAAACATTCCAAGCGTTTAGGAATCTCTTGGCAATGCAATTGCTGTTGCAAACTAATAAAGCGCCCATACAGGCTTTGTTTGTCGGCGAGTTTCGCGGCTAAGGACAACTCGGCATTGGTCACCGCCATTTGCAGCCATTTCGCGCGCTCGCCACGTACCCGCGAAGAGATGGTCACGGTATGTTTGGCTTGGTTGCCTAGCACTTCGGTCAATAAGTCAATTTCTTCCAATTCATGGCTGACAATCAGTTCATTGGGTGCAGGCCGATCTAGGTAATATTGGGCGATAAACGCCTGCAAAACCGCACTAGGTTCATGTTCACTGTGCATATTGGGGAAATAAGCCTTATTGCCCAATTGCTGGCCATTGCGGATAAAAAAAACTTGTACGCAGGCCGTATTCAACTGGGTTGCGCAGGCGACAATATCGACATTGCCTTTTTCACCCTGCACATAGTTTTTTTCCAGCACGGAGCGCAAACGCCCGATTTGGTCGCGGTAAGCGGCGGCTTGTTCAAATTCCAAGGATGCCGATGCCTTTTCCATTTGTTTGATTAATTGCCCGATCAACACGCCGCCTTGCCCGTCCAAAAACATCACGGTATGCGCGACATCTTGGTCATAAACGGCTTTATCAACCAACCCAACACAAGGCGCTGTGCAACGCCCTATCTGATGTTGCAAACAAGGGCGGGTGCGGGTATTGTAAACCGTGTCTTCACATTGCCGGACCGGAAACAGTTTTTGCAGCAATTTCAGGCATTCTTTGGCGGCGGTGGAACTCGGATAAGGCCCAAAATATTTGCCGGATTTTTTCTTCGCGCCCCGGTGCAGGGTGATTTGCGGGAACTCGTGGTTACTAAGGTATATATAAGGAAAGGATTTGTCATCCCGAAGACAAATATTATAACGCGGCTTGTGGCGTTTGATTTGCTGGCATTCCAATAACAATGCCTCACCTTCGGTATGCGTGACCGTGACCTCAATACGCGCCACCTTGGTCATCATCACCTGTTGTTTAGGCGATGCCGATTGGTTTTTGTAATAACTGGAAACGCGGTTTTTGAGGTTTTTGGCTTTGCCGACGTAGATGATCTCGTCTTGGGCATTGAACATTTTGTAAATGCCCGGCAAAGTGGTGAGGTTTTTTAAAAATGTGTCGCTATCGAACACAGGGATTGCTGTAGCGGATTCCATGTACGAAGGATAGCCTACTGAATCGCGGGTAGAGAAGCCAAAACCGCGTTAACCTCGGCTACCGCCAGTTGCACGATCTGCGCGATAGTTTCTGCGGGGATTCCGGCCTGATGGGCGTTAATGATAGTGTCACGGCGATTTTGGGCAATGCCTTGTTGTAAACCTTCTTGAATCCCCTGTTTAAGCCCTTGCTTGATAGCCAAATCTATCGAGCTTTTTTGAATGGTAATAAAATCGCGTTTGCGGTGTTGCAGCTCCAATTCTTCGGGGCTTAGGTTGGCCTCATTGGCGACATTGAAGGCTTTTTCCAATTCCCGTTCCAGATTTTTCGGGATGTAATGCAGCGTTCCGGCGTTTTTGATGAAATATAGCCATTTGTCCTGCACGGTTTTCAGTTCGTCTTCGCTTTTGTTGAATTTGGGCAGTTCTATGAACACCAGTTCAATATCATCGCTGTATTCGATAAAACGTTCTTTTTCGAGTAATTTGAAGCAATTGATTAAAGGCTGTCCGGGTAACAGCACAAAATCGGTTAATGTCAGGGCGATAACCGGGTTCAGCAAACTAAACGCTTGGCCCTGCTGCAGTTGCGTTGAATAATTTTTCGCGGCGTTGTACAAAATCCGCTGCTCAAAACCTTCGTGGCTGAGCACCTGCATTTCGATAATCACGCGGCTGCCGTCGTTGAGTTCGGCTTTGACATCGACGAAGGTGTCTTTCATGCCTTTCAGCATCGGGATGTTATAAGGGTCAACAATCACCAAATCGCTGATGACCCGCCCGTTGAAGTCGATGACGCTATTCAAAAAGCTCAACAAAATGTCTTTGGAGCCTTCGCTGCCAAAGACTTTTTTAAAGGCAAAATCGGTGCGTATATCGAGGAAGTTCATGGGGGTTTTACGGCAATAATTGCTCGCCTGTCCACAATTGTGCCAAAGTTTCCCGTGCCCGTACCAAATGGCATTGCCCGCCATCGACCATCACTTCGGCGACACGCGGTCTGGAGTTGTAATTAGAACTCATGCTAAAGCCATAAGCGCCTGCCGAACGAATCGCCAGCAAATCGCCTTCCTGCAATTTCAACACACGGTCTTTACCCAAAAAATCGCCTGTTTCGCAAACCGGACCGACAATATCCCAGTGCATTTCTGGCGCGTTATCGTGTGGGCTGACCGGAATGATTTCTTGCCATGCGCTGTATAAAGACGGACGCACCAAATCGTTCATCGCGGCATCGACGATGGCAAAATTTTTGTTGGCGGTGGGTTTGAGATATTCCACTTGCGTGACTAAAATCCCCGCATTCCCGACAATGGCGCGCCCTGGTTCCAACAAAATTTCATATTCATGCTGGCCTAAACGGGCCAGCACCGCTTGGATGTATTCCGCAGGTTGGGGTGGTTGTTCATCTTTATAACAAATCCCCAAACCGCCGCCTAAGTCCAGATGATGCAGATGGATGCCTTCGCCCTTTAAGGTATTGACCAGCTCCAGCAATTTATCCAGCGCGTCCAAAAACGGACGGGTTTCGGTTAATTGCGAGCCAATATGGCAATCAATACCGACGATTTTGATATGCGGCATTACTGCTGCGCGGCGGTATTCGGCGATGGCGGTATTAATATCAATGCCGAATTTATTTTCTTTCAAGCCCGTGGATATATAAGGATGGGTTTTGGCATCGACATCAGGATTGACGCGGAACGACACAGGCGCGACCACGCCCAGTTGTTCGGCAAGATTATTGATACGATCCAACTCGCCGCTGACTTCAATATTAAAACAACGGATACCGATTTTTAAGGCGGCGAGAATTTCATCTTCCCGTTTGCCGACACCAGAAAAAACGATTTTTTTCGCATCGCCACCTGCCGCCAATACCCGTTCCATTTCGCCTAAGGAAACAATATCAAAACCTGAACCCAACCGCGCCAGCACATTCAGCAAACCCAGATTAGAATTGGCTTTGACTGCATAACACACCAAATGCGGGGTATCGCCAAAGGCACTGTCAAACGCCCGCCAATGCCGTTCTAACGTAGCGCGGGAATAGACATAGCAAGGGCTACCAAATTTATACACAATGTCCTGCACCGCCACAGCTTCGGCGCACAGCTCATTATTCCGATAATTAAAATAGTCCATGATGCGTTATTTTTTGGGGGTTTCGATAGGAGCAGGCGGCGTTTTATCCGGCAGATAAAGTGGCCCCGGTTGACCGCAAGCGGCAAGCAATAAGTTTAATAGTAAAAATAGGATAACTTTAGAGTGCTTCATTTTCTTGGCATCAAAAAGTGTTGATGAAACGATATATTATCTTAAAGTGGTGCGTGATAGGAAAAGAAAGGTCCCGACTTAAAAACCAACCGATTGGCGCCACTTGTTTCAGAAGCTGTCTGATAAAAGTTTAGGCTCTTTATGGGTTTTGAGGCCTTTTTTAAAACATAAAAAACGCTGTCATTCCGGCATGGATTGCCGGAATGACGCCAAATTTGTGGTCTCTCATTAATCGAAGACCCTCAACCCATATAGAGCCAAAGGTTAAACACATTTTGAAAGCGTTATTTTGCCAATGGCTATGCGGACAACATTTTCGGCAGAAGCGGCCAGTATCTCGAAATCCGGTCAGACGGCGGAATCCTCCCAAGTAGGTGAAAGTGCGCTAAACCACGATGTTTCGGCAGGACGGCAAAGCCGTCCCTGATCCTTTCCGAGATGTGCAAAGTGACACCCAGTTCCCCGTCGGCATACTTAACCGCCCGTGCTACGGTAGCCCGCATCGCCGGAAAAATTTCCGATTCCTAGACACATTCCTTTCGCACGGCGCATCACCTAGAATACCGCCACCGTGTCGTGGATGCTGGCGGCTCTTGTACCCTTATATCTTGATTCTGACTCCCAAGTGCCAGAATCAAGATATAAGGGCATAAACGGCCTTTGACCTAGTTTGTTACCGTCAATCCCGCGTCCGTCGCTGCCGAACTGGGTCTTTGCGCTTTGCGGATCGATGATGCCGTAGCTCGGCCTAAGGTTTCGCCCGACCTCCTTTCGGCATCGCCCATCCTGACTTTTCAGCATAGTCTCCTGGACACCGCGCTTGTTCCTGCGGCTATAATGGCCGTACACCATATTCCAAGGCAGGAGGTCGTAGGGCAGCATCCGCCATTGCACGCCGGATTTCGCCCAATAGAATATCGCATCGACAACCTGTTTACGGTCATGCTTGCAGGCACTCCCACGCGGGCCTTACGGTTCAAACCAGACAACTTTTTAATTTGCGGCAAAATACACCACAATCATTCCACCACCAACGCATCGACCCGCTGGAAACCTCGCGGCAATGGTGAACCTCGGTTAGCGCGTTTGCCGGAATATTGCGCTATATCAGCCGGTTTTAAGGTCAAAAATTGCTTCCCGGATAGCACTTTTAACTGAGCTTCACTAGGCAAGACAACCGCAGCTACAACACAGTCATTACCGCTTTGCACCTCAGCAGTCGTCAATTGGATCAACTTGTTGCCCTTGCCACGCGCCAGTGCAGGCAAATCGGCGACCACGAAAACCAACAACCTACCTTGCTGGGTCACTACTGCAAGCAAGTCAGAATCGCTAGAGATAAAGATAGGCTTAAGCAGTTTCGCCCCTTCCGCCAGGGTAATCACCGCCTTACCCGCTTTGTTTTTAGTCATCAAGTCTTGCAATTGCACTTTAAAGCCTAAGCCGACCTGGGTTGCCAGTACGACCCAATCTTCAGGGTTGCCCGCCAATAAATGCGTGAAAAAGGCACCGGCGGGTGGGTTTAGACGTGCAGTCAGCGGCTCGCCTTGGGTGCGGGCGGAGGGCAAATCGTGTGCGGATACCGTATAGACTTTGCCAGAGGAATCAAAAATATAAATTGGCTGAGTGGAGCGGCATTTAACGGCATCAAGAAAACTGTCACCGGAACGGTAATTTAGGCTCGCTACGTCAATATCGTGGCCTTTAGCGGCACGAATCCAGCCTTTCTCCGACAGAATCACTGTTAATGGCTCATTGATGATTAGCGCGACGGCTTCCATAGCTTGTGACGCTTCACGTTCGACGATGGGTGAGCGGCGGTCGTCACCGTATTTTTCAGCATCGCTTTGCAATTCTTTTTTGATGAGGCGGTTCAGCAAACGTTCGGAACCTAGGGTTTTTTCCAAACCGTCACGTTCTTTCGCTAATTCGTCCTGCTCACCGCGTATTTTCATTTCTTCCAATTTCGCCAAATGCCGCAGCTTTAATTCCAAAATGGCTTCAGCTTGCAGATCACTGAGACCGAACCTTTCCATCAACACCGGTTTTGGCTTGTCTTCGTTGCGGATAATGGCAATGACTTCGTCGATATTCAGATAAGCAATCAACAAACCATCCAAAATATGCAAACGCGCCAGCACTTTATCCAAACGGAATTGCAAACGGCGGCGCACGGTTTCGGTGCGGAACGCCAGCCATTCGACCAAAATTTCATGCAGGTTTTTGACTTGCGGCCTGCCGTCCAAACCAATCATGTTCAGGTTTATGCGGTAGCTTTTTTCCAAATCGGTGGTGGCAAACAAATGCGACATCACCGCTTCGACATCCAAACCGCGTTTGCTTTTCGGAATGATCAAAAAGCGCGTCGGATTTTCATGATCAGACTCGTCACGCAAGTCTTCTATCATCGGTAATTTTTTCGCCAGCATTTGCGCGGCGATTTGCTCCATCAATTTGTTGCCGGAGACTTGATGCGGCAAGGCGGTGACGACAATCACGCCATCTTCCAACTCGTATTTCGCCCGCATTTTCACCGAACCGCCGCCGGTGTTGTAGATTTTTTGGATGTCTTCCGCCGCCGTGACAATTTCCGCATCGGTGGGATAATCCGGACCTTTGATATGCTGGAAAACCCTATCCGGCGGACTATTGGGATCATCCAATAACATCACGCAAGCATTTGCCACTTCCCGCAGATTATGTGGCGGAATGTCGGTTGCCATACCCACGGCTATGCCCATCGTGCCATTGAGCAAAATATTCGGCAAACGCGCGGGTAATAACGCCGGCTCTTTCATTGTGCCGTCAAAATTATCCGTCCATTCCACCGTGCCTTGTTCCAACTCACTCAACAAGGTATTGGCGTAGGCGGTCAGGCGCGATTCGGTATAACGCATGGCCGCGAAGGATTTGGGATCGTCTGGTGATCCCCAGTTGCCCTGCCCGTCAATCAGGGGATAACGGTAGGAAAAATTCTGCGCCATCAACACCATCGCTTCATAACACGCCGAATCGCCGTGCGGATGATATTTACCCAACACGTCCCCGACGGTACGCGCGGATTTTTTGTACTTGGCAGCGGCATTTAGCCCCAACTCGGACATCGCGTAAACAATACGCCGTTGTACGGGTTTGAGGCCATCTGCCAAACTAGGCAAGGCACGATCTAAAATGACGTACATGGAATAATCCAAATACGCTTTCTCGGCAAAATCTTTTAACGGTAGTTGTTCAAAATTTTCTTGTAATACCACTTAACAATCATCCTCGTTGTCCATTTCTAAGGCACGGCTTCTTTCCAGGCTTTCCTGCCGCAATTTCTTACGCATTTCCGCCGCCGCATACAGCCGTTTTTCTTCGTCAGTCTCCAATTCCAAGCGCGGGACTTCGACTGATTTCCCGTTTTCATCAATAGCAACCATCGTGAAATAACAGGATGTGGTATAACGTTTTTCATACGTGCGTAAATGTTCGGCAATCACCTTAACCCCCACTTCCATGGATGACCGTCCAACATGGTTGACCCGCGCATTGAAAGTCACCAACTCGCCGACATTGACATGCTGCTTGAAAAACACTTGGTCTAAGGCCGCCGTGACAACGTATTGTTTGCAATATTTTGCGGCACAGGCATAGGCGACTTGATCTAACAGCTTCAATAATGAACCACCGTGGACATTGCCGGAAAAATTCGCCATGTCCGGTGTCATCAACACCGTCATCGTTAAAGTTTTTTCTTGTTTACTCATTTTGTCATGACTAATTTGGTTAAAAATCCTGTATTTTGCCCAAGCAAGAACTTGGACAGGCTGGTAATCACTTATTAAATTATTGTTGACCAAATCACTAGCATGTTCTAGCGTAAACCGCTATTTTATCCTCCAAACATGTTTATGTACGATGCCAACTTCAATAAAACCGCCGTCACTGGGTGCTGAAAATCTAGCCCGTTTGTTCTTGCAATTGGCGCACTTGGAAAAAGCTGGGCTTCCGGCAGCGGACGCGTTTGTTTTGATCGCCAAAAACGACCCGTTTTTGCGAAAACACCTAAAAACCATGCCATCACGATTAAGAAAAGGTCAAAAAATTGCCGAAGCGGGTTATACAACGGGACTTTTTGATGATAATCAACGGGTATTGGTAACGGCGGGCGAAAACAGCGGCAAGCTTGCGGATGTTTACACAAAATTGGCGGATTTTTACGGCAATGACGCTCGGCGGCGAAAAAAAATGCGCTCACGCCTATATTTACCTGCTTTCGTGCTAATCCTTTCTTTTTTTGTACAACCCCTGCCGGCTTTGGTCACCGCCCAAATCACGATTGGCAGCTATCTGTTTGACAGCTTGGGGCAATTGCTGATTATGGCGGCAGGAATCGCTTTGCTTTTAAAGATGCCGGACATCCTCACCAGCATAGGTCAAGCGGCATTGCTGCATCACTGGCAAATGGCATTTCCACCAGTCGCCAATTGGTTGGTGAACCGTCAGCTGAACAGCTTCTATTTTATGCTGGCGATGATGTTGGACGCTGGACTGGCGTATTCAGAAGCTTTGCCGCAAGCCGTTGCCAGTATCAAAAACTCCTGCCTAAGAAAACAGTTTGATCCGGCATTAGTATTGACAAAGTCCGGTACAAGCGTGGAAGAATCTTTAGCTGTGGTAGGGTGTATCAAGGCGTCCAGCTTACAGATCATTAACACTGGTGAACTCAGCGGACAACTGCCGGACACTTTACTGCATTTCACCCGAATTGATGAAGAAACCCTAGCATTGCAAGACGAGGCATTCGCCGAATGGCTACCCAGATTGGTTTACACTGCTATTGGTTTATCGATAGCTTACAGCATCTTGCAACAAGGTTTGCCTACGTTGCCACCAATTCAATGACGATTTCCAGTGATCATCAATATTTTTGGGTAAGGTGTCAATTTATTTACGGTCCTGCGTCCGCCATAACTTCACAATCTCTTCGACATCCAGATCGTGTGCGCCATCACGCCAATTGCTGTAATAATCAACGTCGTTGCTTTTCGGTTCAGGATTTGGGCGGTAGATTTGCACCCGTGTCGGTAACGGGGCCGCTTCTCCCAACACTAAGGCTTCACCACGCCCCAGAGAACTTAACATATCCGCCAAATCACCCTCCGCCTCCGGCATCAAGCCTTTAATGTAGGCTTGGTCATCTGGGTTGGACGTACGCAGGCAAATAAACGAACTGCATTGTGCGAGCATAGTTTCTGATAATTCCGTCGGACGTTGGCTAACCACACCGATAGAAATACCGTATTTTCGGCCTTCTTTGGCTATCCGTTCCATGACTTTTTTGGTGCCGTCAAACTGCCCGCCTTTTTCCCTAGGGATATAAGCGTGGGCTTCTTCACAAATCAGCGTGATAGGAAATTCCCGCCGTTGCGGGTTCCAATAATTAAATTCATAAGCCAAACGCCCAACTTGGGCAGAAATGGCAGGCCGGATGTCCGTCGGTACCGAGCTTAAATCGACAATATTGATATTCGCCTTAAACTCACCCAAGCCCACAAACTGCCGCAACAAAGGTGCCATGCTCTCGGAGGTGTTACGGACTTTCGGCTTAAGCAAAAAGTCGTAGCGGACGTCATTAAACCGGCTTTGCATTCTGATCAAAAATTCATCAAATTGTCCGAATAGCGCGCCCTGCACCTTACCAAACTCGCGCCGCTCTTCATTGGCCGATTTAAAGTGCATGTATAACTCGGCCAGCGAAAAATAAATCGGCGTATCGACCGACACCGTCGGCATACCGATCCTTTGCGCTTCTTTGCGTTTCAGTTGTTGGATCAACTCACGCATATACGACATTTGCATGGTCGCACTTTTGTCTTCCCTGTCGATAAACAAATCCACCAACTCCGCATAGCTCATCATCCAATACGGCATTTCCATTTCCGTGGCATCCACATAATTGACCTGATGGCTGGGAAATGCCGATTTGATCGTGCCATTAGCAGTTTTCCAGCAATATTCACCATGCAAGTCCAGCATAATCATGTGGCAATTGGGCATGGCGTTGATGGTACTTTGGATTAAGCTGGCCACCGTCCAGGATTTACCGGAACCTGATTGCCCAATGATGGCAAAATGGCGGCTAAAAAAAGCTTTGGGATCGAGGCTGACTTGATAATCTTTGTGTGAAGCCAATTGCCCGATAAAAAACCCGTAATCCCTAAATTTTGCAAAAATCGCATTGATTTCCTTGATCCCTACCGCAAACACTTTGGCACCTGGGGTCGGATAGCGGCGTATGCCCCGGAGAAATGTCCCGTCATCTTTTATTTCCCCTACTGGAATCAGCGAAATAAAACGGTCTGTAAGGCGTTCATCTTGGTTGTTAAAACGATCTTGTTCCCAGCTCTTAAAAACCATGGCCATCAAGGCAATATTGGCCTGACGGATCAGCACATAAGCACCAACATTTCCTGCAAGAATAGATTCATTATCAATTGTTATTAATGGTATGTCGTTGGTATATTCCTCGGTGACCCTAGCGTCCATGCCATCACCGCGGACTTCAGTCAAATAAGCTAATAAAATATCGGGGTGCAATTCGGACATTGTGTAATTTAGCGGATATAGTAAACAAAATTAAAAAAGATAATTAGCTTAACCCAAATAAGAGCCGTATTGAAGTTTTAACGTGTTGGCTTAAGAATTCGCTTCATCTTAGGCTGAAATGGTTTAATTGTTTAGTTCCAATAGAAAAAAATGCCTGCAGTCTTTTGTGATCCAAAATATGCCTTTGCGATGGGATGCAAACCCAACTCTACAAGACTATTAGATGATGACAAATTACCCTAAAATTCAAACCCATGTGCTTATGCTTTGAGGCTTACAATTTTTGATTTACAAGTTTGCATAATAGGATTTAAATAATGTTTTAATTGCATAGGAATTAAGATGACTAAAAACTCACCTAAATCAGCCGCCAAAACCAACGCACCTAATACGGCAGAACCAGAACATGATGATGACGACGTTTTCGACGCCGACTTCGTCGCCTTGCCTGAAAGCATTGAGAAAGAGACGATTAAACGTGATGCAAGGAGAAAAATCGAAATATACTGGGAAAAGAAGCAACTTAGGGAGCAATTTGAAGATTTTGATGAATCTGAATTTGGATTTTGATCTCGCAACTCCCGAACTCTAAGAAAAGATTATCTAATTTCCTAACCGTATAGCAAGCTTGTAGATGTGCTGAGTTACCCTTATCGAAACGCGCCTTCAAGAGCAGTTTTCACAGATTGCGCTCTAATTTGATGCCTATCGCCAGAAAACTGCTTTTTGACGACTTTAGTTTTTTCCCCTTTATTTTTCCACGCAATAAACACCGTACCCACTGGTTTGTTAGGTGTCCCTCCTTCAGGGCCGGCGACTCCGGTAACGGCAATGGCACAATTTGCTCCGCTATGTGCCAATGCACCAGCCACCATTTCCGTTGCTGTTTGTTCGCTGACCGCCCCGTAGTATTCAATTGTTTTTGGACTAACTCCCAACATATCAACTTTTGCCTGATTGCTGTAGGTTACAAAACCCCGCTCAAACCATGCCGAACTGCCGGGAATCTCGGTGATGACCTGGGCAATCCAGCCACCTGTGCATGATTCGGCAGCGGCGATGATTTTGCCATGCACCGTTAAGAAGCGGCCTAATTGTTCGGCTAATGCAAACAATTCCCCGTCTAATTTGTTAATGCCAGCCACCATATTGCGTGGTCGGATCGCCGCGGAATCCCGTGGATGTCTTATTGGCATCGGGCGCATTAATCATACTTTCAGCAGCAACAACCATATTGGCGCGGGTGTAACCACCAAGAGCTTGGGCTTTTTTGGCGATTGCGGTAGTTAATGGATTGATATCATATTGGTTAATGGTCGGATCAACAACTACCGATAGCAATGTCCCTGTTCCGGTAGAGACACTGAGAACCGCTGGTAAAGGTGTGTTTTCAGGCACTTCCAATTGATAATGCCCGTTTTCTAACGCAACACTTACGAGCAAATGGTCTTGTGCGTCATTAAAATTGACGTTGCCCGTCTTCACAGTGCCATTGGTATCGCTGACCTTACCACTCAGCACCGAGGCGTTGACGAACTTCTTACTGCCTTGTTGAATGGCTACCGTTTGCGGCTGGTTTTTTTCGCAAGCCGTAATGATAGAAACAATACACAAAGCCAATAACATGGATAAATGTTGTAACTTGATGCCGCACCAAGTAATCGGGCTGATCATAATTGACTCCGTAAAATTGGAATAAGCCATTCTTCTGCCATTTTTCTACCTATTTGCAAATGTTTAGAATGACGGATGATTTGAACAAATGAAACCTATAATTTCGCCTGCTTCAAAAAATATGGATTAGGTATGGTTAGCGCCCTCTTCAATCCTTCTTTCCTTTTTTTCAACTGCTTTTTCAATTTTTGCAAAAACTTTCAAAATATCAGTCGCTGAAAGTATTCCAACCAGTTTATTGTCTTTATCAACCACAGGCAAAGCGCCAACACGGTTATTAGCCATAATCGATGCGGCTTCTGATGCGTAGGTGTCGCGGTTAACGGTCAACACCCCCCGATGCATAATATGCTGCACTTTTTTAGGGGCGACATGCATCGCTACTGCGCCAGCTGATGCTTCAATAGCATTGGAATTGTTTTTAGGCCCTAAGGCTTTGTACAAATCCCGATCCGAGACAATACCGATGACTTTACCTTTTTCAACGACGGGCAGATGGCGAATTTTTTCGTAGTGGATCAAGAAAAAGACGCGATCAATTAAGTCGTGTTCCTCGACTGTAAAAACTTTGGCAGTCATTAATTCCTCAACGCGCATGGTTATTCTCCTAAAGGTAATAAACACCTTAGAATAGAGAATTAACTATTCTTTTACAAGAATAATCACTCCCGTTTTAATGGATTAGCGTCCAGTTTGTTTACCAACTGATCTCTATCAATTTCTGTAGGACAAAGTATCTGGGATTACGCTTAATAAGCTTAGTGGTAAATTCAAATCATTTGTGCCCAACCCAAATCCAAACTTCTGTCCAATAACCAAAATATCGCGACGGCGGCAATCAGCCAAGACCCTATCCCCAAAGTCAGGCGTTGATAACACCAGGTTTGGCGCAGATAAAAGGCCAAGGGCAGAAATAAACTGACTATCGCAAACTGTCCGGCTTCCACACCCAGGTTAAAGCCTACCAAAGCCAAGGCCAGGGCGTCATCAGGCAAGCCTAAATCGGTCAGCACACTGGCAAATCCTAAACCGTGGATTAGTCCGAAACCAAAGGCCACGAGCCATATACGCTTACGGACTAAGGGATAAATATTGTTGAGTGCCGCCAGTAACACCGATGCGGCTATTGCCGATTCCACCCAGCGCGAGGGCAAATTAAGGACTTGCAAAGCCGCCAGACTTAGGGTAATTGAATGGGCGACCGTAAATGCGGTGACAATTTTAGCAACTTCTATAAAAGCCGTGCGGAACTGCCTAACGGGTTGCCAACCATTATCAGCACGCCATAAAACGGCGGGCAATAGCAGGCTGATCAGGAACAGGATGTGGTCATAACCAATCCAAATATGCCAAACCCCTTCTTGTGCAAATTCACTGAAGGCCCGCAAGTTTGATGATTTTTCCAGAGACAATTCACGTATCGGTTGTTCCGGGCTTAACACCGCGGTTTGGGTTTGGCCTTGGTTTTGTAAGCGTAACAAGCCCCGGTGCGATGGATCAAGGTCAAAAAATAAGAGGTAATCCACACTCAAATCCCTCGCGGCCGTAGTGCAAACCACCGCAAATTGCAGCACGGCATAAGCCCCGTCAGTGTGTTTATCAACCAAATGGTTTACGGGGTCAAGCCGGCAAGCCTGATGGTTAGTGCTGATCACCAAATGCGTAAACGCATAATTATCTATTTGTGCCTCATGCTGTTGCAATTCGCCCCAAGTGATCCGGTTGTCGCCATTATCATCCAAGCCTAAAGCGTAATTCAGGTCACGCAAGGCAATATCCCATTGCCCTTTGACCGATTGTTCCTGGATGTTCAGCGACAAATAACTGTCGCTAGGTTTGTGCGCCCATACAGGCAAAGCCAATATCCAGAAGCAAAGCATCAGAAAAATGCGCATCAATGTGCCTCCAGTTTGGCAAGATAAGTTTGCAATTGCCCGTCTTGGAGCTTGGTTTGGCGTAACCAAGCCAATACGGAACTGGCCGCTTCAGGTTTGCCGGATGCCAATGCCGCTTCCAGCACCAATCTGGCATCCCAAGGTTCGTGTTGTACTTGCCAATTCTCCAACGCCAGCCTTAAGGCAGTTTCTGGTTGTTTCGCAAGTGATAAATTAAAACGGGCTTCTTCCCGTTGATGGATGTTTTCCCCGCGCAGGCGATAAGCGTCTATACGCCGTTGCAGTTCTCCGATATGTTGAGGCAATAGCTTTGATCCAGTGGCTTGTTCGGCGATAGCCAACCGTAACAATAGGCCATCTGGACGGGTATCATCCTTCAATAATGCCACGACTTCTGAGGGACGGTTTTGATCCAGCAAAAAATCGCTGTAGGCATTTAACAAATAAACATCACGCTGCTGCAAGGCCATGGCCTGTATAAAATGCGCCTCGGCATTTTGCTTATCGCCCAGTCGGGCGGCAATTTCGGCCAGCACCGTCAGTGTCCATAGCCGGGTTTGCAAATCGGTTTTCGCCGTGTTGGCAAAGCTTTCCTGCAAAACTTGATATGCCTGTTGGCCAGAACCGCTTAGGCTAGCGGCATTTGCCAGACAGGTCGTTGCCGGTAAATTGGCACCCAAACGTTTTAGTATCGAGCAACTCCGCAACGATGCGTCATAGTCGCCACGCACTGTTTGAATCACGGCTTGTGTCAACCAAGCTTGGGCATTGCGTGGCTCGTTCGTAAGCACTTCCTGTAAATCTTGTAAGGCACCGGTAAAATCATGCCGATGTTGACGGATGGTCGCCCGTATCATCAACACTTCAACTGGTGGTTGGGGTTGCCGCCACCAAGTTTTAACCGCCGCTTCGGCATAACCGTAATAACGCGGGTCGGCTTCGGTTCGGGCAATTGCCAATAAGCGGGTGGCGATGTCTGTCGCTAAAGACAGATTATCGGGATTGACATTTAGCTGACGCTGCAATTTCTTCAATTTCAGGTCAGCTTGGTTGTTTAGTACGGGCAGTTGCTCCAACACCTCATCGGACGACTTAGGTTTATAGGGTGCTGCCAGACTGATGTCCAGCAACATCCAAAGCAATAGCGCCCAAAGAAAGGCAGATAATTTTGGCACGAAAAAACCAGAAGCAAGGTTTTGGATAAGCAAGCAAGGGATTGAATTATCCATTCCCGCGATTTATGTAGGAATGGATAAACCCAAATTAATTACAAGGATTGGAGCGCCGGTCGCTGCAATCGATATGCCTGCGGTTACGGCCATCATGGGGTTTGGGCAAAAACGGGAACACTTTGTAAATGCCGTTTTTGGTCAAATTAATGCCTTGGGCACCGATATTAAAATTGACCCCGTCACCCAAATTAGGCACTGGAATACCTAACAAAGCGCCGGAAACCACACGCAAGGCAATATCCGTCACATCATCATTCGGGCGGCGACCATTCGGAAAACCGGCATTATCACCAGCCAACACCGTCAAGCGTTTTTGTGCAGCAGGTGCGATAGGCGGGACACTAACATTCAAATGCAATAACTCAGAACAAGGGTTGCCTTTAACACATTTTGCTGGTTGGCCAGGATACTTCAAGAATACCCCTACTAAATCAGTACGTCCGGTCGTCGGAAAACCCGTACCGAAGGCCGCATTAATCAATCCGGTCAAACGGGGATTGAGATAAAAATCCAGAAATTGCGCCTCTTGATATGGCTTGGTCGCATTCCACAAGTCTTTTTTTCCTGTGCCGATAATGAGTTCGTTCACTAAGGGATTAGCCATACGAGAAACTTGTATGAAGTCCCCAGAGTAAACGCTTTCGCCCATTTTGTTTATGATTTTATTGCGGGGGCGGCTGGTTGACGCATACATGCCAATGACGGCGTTGGCATCCGAAGTCACTTCGCTGATAGGCACTTCAATGGCTATTGAATTGACATTAAAACCAGAGAACATGTCATTACCAAAAGGATTGGCAAAATCGTTGGCATCTTGGTCGGCTGTCAAAATAGGCGGGGTACGGAAATTCAGGGTGTCGAATGTCGCCCCTAAATCGATATAAAACGATTCATCGCGTTGGCCTGCGAACACCCGTCCGCCATTAAGCAACGGATAAATGCCTTGTTCGCTTAAATTTTGATAATCGGGCATCGTGCGCGGGCCGACATTGGACGGGACTGCCACTACCGTTCCTGTGCTCAATTCGCGAATGTCTGTCCCTTTAATTTCAGTGACTGTATAGGTTTGGCGCAAACCCAAACCCACCGAATCTGCCCCGTCCAAACTTTTGATTCCGGGAGGCAAACCGGGGACAGTGTCAACCCCGGCATAAGAAAGCGGCAAATCTGTAAACGGTGCGCGTAGTTCGGTTTTAAATTGTACTCGGTAAACTATATCATCGGCTCTGCCATCTTTGTTAGTATCAAGGTTGATGTCATAGGCCACATGGTCATCAAAATTATAATAATTAGGCCCTGCGCTGGGTTCTTGCCCTGGCAACACGTTCATGATAAAAACCAGTTTACTTGGGTCTTCCCAACTGCGGAACGCATACACATCGGTAATATCAGCGGCAGGATCAAAAGCAATGGCTGGTGCTTCACGGTGACTGGCGGCAAAACTCAGGGCAGGTAAAGCCGTAACAATCGAGACAGCTAATATTTTAGGTATCATTTTCATAATCTAAGTCTCTCTTAATCAGTGTGAGATTAAATGCAAACAAACATGAGGCAATTTTTTAATTAAATTGCATTTAATCTACGCAAAGGCCAAATAACTGGATGCAAAAAATGAACTTATTTTGTCTACGCTTAGATTTGCTTTTGTGCCGACAAAAGTAACACCATAGGGTTTTGGAAATACACTTACTTTGAACAGATCAATTTTTTAAGCAAAACGGTTATGTCGATTTTTTAATGGAAATCGCGAAGATAGTGCGTACCCAAACCAAAAACTCTATCATGCAGAATTACCCCTTTATCCTCCTCAAGCGGCTAGCCATCAGTTCGCCAAGCGGCCAATCACCAAATGGCGGGTCGATTGCAAATGGTAATAAACCGATGTTTTTGCGGTGCTCCAGGTATATCCGACCACAGTGCCTGTATTGTCGGCATATAAACGTAATTTACCGCGACCTACGCCAGAATCCCAAGTACTCGCCGCTAGAAAACGGCTATCACCATTACCATGACCAGTTTTGCTGGAATCAATGATGTTGATTTCGTATTGTTGAGTATTGGCGATAATTGGGTTGGTTGCAGTACGGGCCACTGCAATATTATCGGCCATCATTACATGTCCGGTAGCCGTGGCATCTTCTTCGTTATATTTAACAGCCAAAATGTCGCCTTTTTGGATGTCGCTGATGTCCGTAACAGTAGTGAAGCCATTTTGGGCTTCAATTGCATCATGATAAAGCGCGGCAGAAGGGCTGGTTGAATTAAACCATTGTGTGAAATCACTATCTGTCCAGCCATATGCTTGTTTCAACAAACGGGTCACAAACGAACTGCATTGGGTGCGGTTTTCATAAGTCACCGAGCCGTTCACACCCGCCCAGTACACATAGGTTGGGTTATTGGCGTATTCGTTTTTTTCTGGAGTGATATGGGCGACCAAATTGTCGGCCCAATTAACATGCGCAGGGTCTGCAGAAGCGGCAGAAGCGGAAAATATGCTGGCGACCAAAATAACACGGGCAATTGATGATAGTGTTTTCATAGGGTGACTCCTAAATTGATTAATAAATTGGAACGACTGAAACGGCTGTTAGTTTAACTGTGCATATCTGGAAAAAATGCAGATAATTTACATCATGCCTGTTAAATATTTACCTGATACCATTGCCTAGATACGCCGTAACGCTTATTTCTTTATTTACATCATCTGTAATAGAATGGGAAGTTTTTTGCTACTGGCTAGTCTGGTTTGCAGAGAAAAATTCTATGTTAGCGATTGGCAAAAATGCTTACTGTTGTTGCGCCCGATTCAAGAGGATTAAAGGGTTGAAGCGGATGATTGTGGGTAAATAATAAATACGAGGATAGTGTTATGTGTTGGAGCGGGGAAGCATCAGGGGTTTTGGCGGCTGTAGGATTAAGTACCGCCGTGTATGTCGCGGTAAAAGGTGAATCTAAGGAGTTATGGATTCCACTGACTTATTTCGCCTTAATGGAATTATTGCAGGCTATTACTTACGTTTACATAGATTTATGTGACAATCCCAGCAATCAGATACTGACGTTATTTGGTTATCTGCATGTGGCTTTCCAACCATTTTTTGTCAATATGGTGGCCATGTACTTTATCCCTGAAGCCGTCAAAATAAAGATACGCACCATGATTTACAGTATTTGTGCTTTAGGTGCTTTGGCAATGCTGGTAAAAATGTATCCTTTTGTATGGGCTGGGACTTGCAATGTTGGTGTTGAAGGTTTTTGCGGCCCGGAAGTCTGCTCAACTACCGGGGCATGGCATATTGCTTGGCACATGCCGCTGAATGGACTGCTGTCTGACCCCATCACTTGGTTATTTGATTTCAGATGGGGCTTACACGCCCTCACTTATGTTCTCGTTGGGTTTTGTCTGCCCGTTATTTACGGTTCTTGGCGTTTTGTGGGCTTCCATTATGTCATTGGCCCCTGGATTTCTGATGTCACCACCGATGACCCTAATGAATACGCTGCGGTCTGGTGTCTGTTCTCGATTGCCTTGTGCGTATCGGTGATCAAAACGCCGATTAGAAAATACCTGCATGTTAAATATTGGCCGTTTTATCAAAATGTCCTCGGTAAAGTTTTCGAGGCATCTGATAAAGATGAAACTGTTCCAACCGCCATCAGCCGTCCCGATTGACCATAAGCATAGAAACTGTTTATTAATTGAAAACGAAGAGTTAATCTTTTATGCTCCCAACTGAAAGTTTGGCCACAACCAAGCTTTAGCCCTGCCCTAAAACCCTATCACAGGAGATTCTATGAAGATTGGAATACCAAAAGAAATACTCGCTGGCGAAAAGCGCGTCGCCACCACACCGGAAGCCGCAGCCCAGATCATGCAACTAGGCTTTTCTGTAATTATAGAAAGTGGTGCTGGCCTGAACGCCAATATTTCCGACGCAGATTATCAGGCGGTGGGCGTTGGCATTGTTGCCGATAGCCAATCCCTTTGGCAACAAGCGGACATCATACTCAAAGTACGCGCCCCCCAACGTCGTCGGCGTCTTGAAATAGATGAACCCGCATTACTCCGCGAAGGCCAAACCCTAATCAGTTTTATCTGGCCGGCACAAAATCCAGAATTGATGCAAGTGATGGCGGATAAGAACGTCACCGTGCTGGCGATGGACAGCGTCCCACGCATGTCACGCGCACAAAAAATGGACGCGCTCAGCTCAATGGCCAATATTGCCGGCTACCGCGCGATTGTCGAGGCTGCGCAACATTTTGGGCGTTTTTTTACTGGACAAATCACCGCCGCCGGAAAAATTCCGCCTGCCAAAGTCTTGGTCATCGGTGCCGGTGTTGCTGGCTTGGCGGCTATCGGTGCGGCGAAAGGTATGGGTGCCATCGTCCGGGCGTTTGATACCCGCCCGGAAGTTAAAGAGCAAATCGAAAGCATGGATGCGGAATTTTTGATGCTGGATTTCAATGAAGAAGGCAGTGGTGTAGGTGGATATGCCAAAACCATGTCGCCCGAATTTATCGCCGCTGAAATGGCTTTGTTTGCCGAACAGGCTAAGGAAGTCGATATTATCGTCACCACCGCGCTGATCCCTGGCAAACCCGCACCCAAATTGATTACGGCAGAAATGGTGCAATCCATGAAAGCCGGTAGCGTGATTGTCGATTTGGCTGCGGAACAAGGCGGTAACTGTGAATTGACGGTAAAAGATAAGGTCGCGGTTGAGTACGGCGTCACAATCATCGGTTATACCAATTTACCCAGCCGCCTCGCCAACCAATCCAGCCAATTGTACGCCACCAATTTGCGGCATTTATTGACTGAACTCTGCCCTAACAAAGACGGAATGCTAAACGTCAATATGGATGACGAAGTAATACGCGGGGCTACCGTGATCAAAGAAGGCAAAATCACTTGGCCGCCACCGCCACCTACCCTATCTGCCGCACCCACCGCCAAACCTGCGGCCACAGCACCACTAGCCCACGCGAAAGAACCCGAGAAACCCTCAGTCATAAAGCAACTGTTGCCTTTGCTTATTGGCGGTTTGGCATTGTTCAGCGTTGGCGCGGTTGCGCCGGAATCGTTCATGGCTCACTTTACCGTATTTGTCCTGGCATGCTTTGTGGGTTATCAGGTGATCTGGAATGTCACGCCGTCGCTACACACGCCCTTAATGAGCGTCACCAACGCCATCAGCGGCATCATCGTCATTGGCGCCATCGTCCAAGTCGCTTCACCGCAAGTCGGCCTATTGGCTGGCCTGGCCGTACTTATTGCCTCTATCAACATTGCGGGGGGCTTTTTAGTCACGCGCCGCATGTTAGATATGTTCAGAAAATAACCGGAGAGTAACGCAATGTCCCATAGTTTACTTACGATGTCTTACATCGTCGCCGCCATACTGTTCATTTTGAGCTTGAGTGGTTTAAGCAACCCTGAAACGTCCCGGCGCGGCAATTATTACGGTATGGCGGGCATGGCGATTGCCATTATTGCCACCGCCATTGCCATAGCCGGTGCCGCCAGTGTCTATGCCACTTTGATTATCGCGGTTTTAATTGGCGGTGCGATAGGCGCGATATTGGCATCAAAGGTCGCCATGACGCAAATGCCGGAATTGGTCGCGATAATGCACAGCTTGGTCGGTATGGCGGCCGTATTAGTGGGTTTCGCCAATTTCATGGACACCTCCATCAACATGACGGGTAGCGAAAAAACCATCCATGAAATTGAAATTTATCTCGGCATCTTGATTGGTGCGGTGACGTTTTCCGGTTCGGTGATTGCGTTTTGCAAATTGAGCGAAAAAATCAGCGGCAAGCCTTTATTATTGCCCGGCCGCCATTGGTTCAACCTGGCGCTGCTAATTGCTGTGGTTGTGCTCGGCGGCTTGTTCCTACAACAAACCGAGGGTAGCGAAGGTAGCTTGCCGATGCTATTACTAGATCATGGCGGAGCTTTACCATTATTACTGATGACTATCATCGCGCTGACTTTTGGTGTCCACATGGTCATGGCGATAGGCGGTGCAGACATGCCGGTCGTGGTGTCCATGCTCAACAGCTATTCTGGATGGGCGGCGGCGGCAACGGGTTTTATGTTAAGCAATGATTTGTTGATTGTGACCGGCGCCTTGGTCGGCAGTAGCGGCGCGATCCTAAGTTATATCATGTGCCGCGCCATGAACCGCAATTTCATCAGCGTCATCGCCGGTGGTTTTGGCACCGCTTCCGGTGGGGTAGCGGCGGCTATCGAAGGCGAGGTGCAACCGATAGATGCCGATGAAACCGCGCAACTGTTGCTGGCTGCCAAAAACATCATGATTATCCCAGGTTACGGCATGGCGGTCGCACAAGCCCAGCACACCGTCTACGAAATCACGAAATTTTTACGCGAAAAGGGCAAAAAAGTGCGTTTTGGCATCCATCCGGTCGCCGGGCGTATGCCAGGGCACATGAACGTGTTATTGGCGGAAGCCAAAGTGCCTTATGACATCGTCTTTGAAATGGAAGAAATCAACGAAGATTTTGCCAATGTCGATGTTTCCATCGTCATCGGCGCCAACGACATTGTCAACCCTTCGGCATTGGATGATCCAAACAGCCCGATAGCGGGTATGCCCGTATTGGAATGCTGGCACGGTAAAACCACGATAGTCTTAAAACGCAGTATGGCTTCGGGTTATGCAGGGGTCGGCAACCCGCTGTTTGTTTTGGAAAACACCCGTATGTTGTTTGGTGATGCCAATGCCACCATGCAGGCGGTTTTGAAAGCATTGAAGGGCTAATGTCCCTGCAACGGGTTTAGAGAAAAAGGAACCTCATCTGGGGCTTAGGCATCCTGCCCGCCAGTTGCGGTCATGATAGCCTAAGCTCCCAGTACCAAAAACATTGCCGTTAAAAGTATAGATTTATCAATAAAACATAAAGGAAAAACTGAATGCTGACTGAAAAACACGATTTACTCCACGAATTTCCAGAATTCAATGATCGTATCCACGACCTTAAAACCAACAACTCGCATTTTGCCAAGCTGTTAAATGAACACGACGAGCTTAATGATGTTATCCACCGCGCTGAAATTGAAGTTGAAATAATCGCCGATGATTATTTGGAAACGCTGAAAAAACAACGTCTGGCACTAAAAGACGAATTGTTTCAAATTTTACGTGCTTGATGGCTACCAAGTAAAAACCCAAATCCCAGCCGTCAGTATAATTTGTCGTGCTGGGATTCTTGGGCTTCTTTGCCACCAATTCCCTTCCCAGAATGCTAAGTCACACTGGTTAATACAGAAATCCCGCCGTGCATACTTACAACTTTTGCAAAGCTAGCGACAATTCCATACTAAACTGCCCCAGCACTTGGCTGAGCGCCTGCACGGTTGCCGGATAGGATTTATCGATTAAGGCCCGGCTGATTTTGCTGCGGCCGTTGTCAATGATCCGATGGTCGCTTTCATTCATAATCGCCCAAGTCGCTTCCAAATTGACTGCTATGCCAGGACGGGTGTCGAAGCGGCTAATATCGACCAACAATCGGTAATTGACCGAACCGTAAGCGCTCCACGGATACGGCCTGATAAAATTTTCCGGTTGCAACTGGGTCAGGTTTTGCGTCAACACTTCCAGCACATTGTCTTTTAATGGCGCAGCCCATTGGTGGAATTCCGCGACTTCAATACCGTTATTTAAGTTACGGGTGACGATTTGCTTACGCTCCAACAAGGGCGGTAGGGTGATAGGGCCTATGCCGATCAAACGTTTTTTTAGGTTTTTGGCAACCCACGCCGGAGGCTGGCTGACGGCCTCCAAAACATAAAAATGGGTTGCCGGGCTTGACGCACATCCCGCTAGTAACAGCACGACAAGCAGCGTTACAAATTTATTCAACATATTCAATCGGCCTTTTTCCCGCGAATTAGCGTGTCTGGATGTTGTTGTAAATAATCGGTGAGTTGCTTGACCGAACTAGCGGTTTGCGTGAGTTCTTGGAGGAGTTTGTCGAGTTCGTAATGCGTGGTCGAGCCGGGTTCTAGCGAATTCAACAACTGTTGGGCAGAAGCCATCGTTTTGTCAGTATTGGCTAAGGCCTGTTTCGCACTGACCAAAGTATCGGTCGCAGCTTTTGAGGTCGTTTGCAAAGTCTGTAAGGTCTTGGTGGTTTCCGTCGTCATTTCCTCCAAAGGCAATTTGGCAACTTTGTCCATAATCGTCTGCGCGGAATGGGCAAATTGATCCAAGGTACTGGGTATCGTCGGAAATTCGGGATAAATGCTGGAATTGTGGGCAGTCAACGCGATCTTTATTTTCGGGTGGAAATCCAGATCAACCAACAATTGCCCGGTCAACAAGCTCCCTGTTTGCAATTGGGCGCGCAGACCTTTTTTGATCAGCTCTGCCATGATGTCCTTGTGGTTGATATTGGGCAAATGATTGACGGCTTCAATACGCTCCGGCTCGAGTTCAACCGTCACCGGAATGCGGATGTCGGCGGTTTTTTCATCCAGTTCCAACTTGATTTGGATGACTTTGCCGATTGGGATACCGCGCAACTGCACGGGGGCGCCATTGGTGAGCCCGCGTACGGAGCCGTTAAAATACATGACATATTTCAACGTATTGCCGGTAAACACTTCCTCGGATTGTTCGTAAGTGTCGAAGAGCATAAATTCGCTGTTTTCCGGCTGAACATCCGTCGGCTTATCGTAAGGTGAGGTGCGGAAGGCAATGCCGCCGCTTAACAAGGAAATCAACGGCCCGGTCCTGACTTTAAAACCATCTGCGCTGGCGGACAAATCCACGCCGCTGTCTATCCAGAAACGGGTGTTCTTCCTGACGAATTGGTCATAAGGTTTGTTGATGAAGATTTTCAACTTTATCGCATCGGCGTTGGATGAGAGTTCGTGGCTTAGCACTTCGCCAACGCTGATACCGTGGAAACTAATCGGCGTACCGGCATGTAGTGATCCTAGGTTAATGGTTTCCAACGTGAACTGCCGACCTTCGGCATTCGTTTTCAACAACGGCGGTGTAGGCAAACCGACAAAATTGAGTTTATCGCGCCCTCCGCCCGGTTTAAGTTCAATGTATGGCCCAGATAACAGCGTACCCAAACCGGACACCCCGCCTAGACCAACTTGTGGCCGGACTACCCAGAAACTGGTCTGTTCTTTCATAAACATGGCCGCACTGCTATGCATTTGTGCAGTGACCCTGATAGTTTTTAAATCATCACTGATATTGATGTCAGTGACTTTGCCAATTTCGACATTCAAATATTTGATTTTAGTCTTATCCACTTCCAAACCTTCGGCAGTGGGGAAGCTGATGGTGATTTGCGGGCCTTTTTCAGAAATGGACTTATAAATCAACCAACCGCTGACCAGCACGGCAATCAGCGGCAAAAACCAAACTAAGGGGAAACGGGCTTTTTTATCAATGTCAGGCGCTTCGGCCTGATAAGAATCAGGGTCAGTAAAATCGTTCATAGCATAGAATGGTTATCCCAAATCAGACGTGTGTCAAAGCTTTTTGCAGCGATCATGGTCAATACCACCACCGCCGCAAATGCCGTCGCCGCTGGGCCTGCGATCACATGGGAAACGCCGCCGCTTAAATCTACCACGGCGACTAAAATGGAAATCATAAAAATATCTAACATTGACCAACGCCCGACAAACACAATCAAGCGGTAAACACGCATCCACCAACGGGCGTTGCCTTGCCAACGCAAATGCACATACAGCACCAACGCGCTCAAGCCCAACAATTTTAACAGCGGCACTAGGATACTGGCTACGAAAACCAGCACCGCAATCGGCGTCATATCATTTTCGACCAAAGCAAAAATGCCACCTATGATGGTATGGATTTCGGTCATGCCCAGTTGCGTGACCGTCATGATCGGGAAAATATTGGCTGGGATATACAAAGCGAAACTGCTGATCAGTAACGCCAAGGTAACTTGCAAACTATGTGGGCGTCGGGCATGGAGCAAGCCGCCACACACCTTGCAATGGTGGGCATGACGATTTTTTGCCAACGGATGCAAATGCCCGCAAGTATGGCAACGCACCAAACCCTGAGCCAACGCGCTTTGTCTAAGCATGTTTTTTCACGTCCAATTCGGCAATGCGTTGCCAAAACAAATACCCGTCCAAACTGGTGGTCAGCATGGCATTTACCAGCAACAAGGCGACAAAGGCATACAAACCAAATCCTAGGTGCACATCGGCGGTGTCAGAAAGTTTCACGCAAGCGACAATAATGCCCAACAGGTAAACTTCCAACATCGCCCATTCTTCCAAATGCTGCAGCCAGCTCAGCCAATGGGCAAGGTGCGGATGTGGACGCTTGAAGTGCAAATGGACACTGATAAGAAATGCCAACAAGGTATTCAGCAATGGGATAAAAATGCTCGCCAAAAACACTAAAACCGCCACCAGCCACAAGCCCTGCCCAAACAAACTCACCGTACCCGCCCACAAGGTGCTTTCGTTGCTGTTGCCCATAAAGCGGATGCCAATCAAGGGCAAAAAATTGGCAGGGATGGCGAGGATCAAACCTGCGATGGACAACGCCAAAACCCGCTCAATACTTTGTTCCCGCGCCCTGTGCAGCAAATACCCGCAACGCGGGCAAACGGCTTTTTCGCCGACCACCAAGTCAGCGGGTTTGAGCAGTAAATCACATTCGGGGCAGGCGGTTAAAAAGGGCATAGCGGATATTAAAATGGATTGGCCAATTTTCAACCAATAAATCGGGTAATTTTATGAATTCTAATAAAGCATGTATCCACTTTGGATATATAACAATACTCTGTACATGACAAAAAATTAACAATTGCAATGATTTTGTTTTAAATCAATAAATTGCAAGAATGTTTGGCAAAGCAATCGGAGCGGGTCAACTGGATTTAATAAACCGTCGCGAAGTAAATCAAGCCCTAGCCTAAAAATACTTTTTGCCAGACGCTGGTGCTTTTTCACTTTGATGGGCTTGACGTAAGCGTGCTGCCATTCCCCGATACGGTGCGCCCAGCAAAAGGCCACCACGGCGACGACCAATAACCGCTTGATGCGGGTCCGGTCGGTGACACGTGTTTCTTCGAGATTGAACCCGCGCCCTTTCAGACAACTAAACAGCGTTTCGATTTGCCAGCGTTTACCATAAGTTTCAATGGCATCGGGACAAGCTTTGCTGGAGGCCACAATCAATAGTTCGCCGTCCGCCAAACGCAGCCCGGACAGATAGACATCGACCCCCGTCATGGTTTTGGCGGCAAGCAACACCAGCGCCTCCCCAGCTTTGAGGCTCTGGAACAACCGCTTGGCTTGTACCGGTTCACCCCGGCTGTTGGGTACTTTGGCATCTTTTTTAATGCGGATGTGAAAGTCGACCTGTTCGGACTTCAGCCAGGCCAGCCACTCTTGCCCAATGAATTCGCGGTCTGCCAACAACCCCTGTAGCCGCCCTTTGCCGAACTGCCTGATAAACCGCTTCATTAGCGCAACCCGTTCTCGTGTGCTGGAATTGCCCCGCTTATTCAATAGCAGCCAATACACCGGAATCGCCACGCCTTTATAAACCACGGCCAACACTAAGATATTGATGTTTTTCTTACCCCATTTCCAGTTCGTCCTATCCATCGCCACACGTAAGGGCTACCGATACAGCCGAACAGCACCATCACAAACCACGCCACGCTGTCGAAGTTGATGTGGTGCCCGTGGACAAAACGCTGGATACGCCGGTATCGTGATCCTGGCTGTATGTCACTGGCAAATCCGATGGCGATTTCTGCCAGGTTGATGCTTCGGGTCTTAAGTAAACCTATCAACATCCCCACAAAGCAATCCATCTTGGCCTTGTTCCAGTTGAAATGTTGGTTTAACCGCTTCGATAGTTCGCTGATTTGGTGCATTCCGTCGCTTGTGTTGTTACAAATCAGATATTTTGCAATACTTTCAAAGAAATAGCATTTTTGTCATGTACAAAGATAACAATATCAAGCCGAGCAGGAAACAGTATCAAGTGACTTCTTGGTTAAAACTCTCTAATGCCTCAATGTCCTGACGATAAGTGGCAAACATTTCCCATAATTCATTCGCTATTTCGGTAGCTAAAGCGTGGGCTTCAGATTGGTTGTCAGCTAAACATGCAACAATGTGATCTATGTCAGTTGCTACAAATCCCTTTTTTCCATCTCGTAAATATTTCCATCCGACCCACCAACCTTCTGGATTTCCGCAACCATTGCTTAACATTTTATTAGTCAAATTGTTTGTTTCAAGCATTGAAGACGGCTGTTTTTTTAAATCAACCCATTGGGGGCGATACCATCCAGCCCAACCTTTATCTTTCCGAACATTAAACACATGCTCGGCAACCATTTTGTAATTTGATTTTGTTTGATGCCTTAATGTTCTTATATCTACCACTAAGGTATTGTCATTTTCCCAATAAATCGATTCAGCTTTCCATTTTGTTTGAAGTTCGGAGTTTACGATTTTTTCTTGGAGAATATTTTTAATATTCTCTCCAAACCCTTTTATCACTTGGCTTCTGATTAATTGGGCTTGATGCTCAATTTCGAAAGTAACCCTAATATTTTCCGGTTTTGTTAATAAAGCGGATAACTCTTTATCTGAGTTAATCACATCTATTCCTCCAATATGTTGGCAAATTGTTATGTACTGATTGATAACATTCCGAACTGATATTTGTTTGATTTGGCTTGATAATGGAATAAATGCTTCCGCCAAATCCAGATAAGAAAATTGCAGGTAATTCCCCGCCTTACCTGTCACTGACTCATGCCCAGTTGGCGTTAAAAATATGAGGTGTTTTTGAGAATATCCTGGCTGTTCTTGTAACCATTCGGCATATCTCGGTAACTGTTCTATACCCTCACCTGCATCTATTTTATTTTCAATGACAATCAACCAATCTGGTTTACAAAAAAGCACAATATCCATCCTGCCACGATCTTTTTCTGCGGAATGTTCAGTCGCAACTTTTATACAAGACGATTGCCCGATACCGAGTTTAGGCAAACCCATTTTTGCCAATAAGGCATCAAGAAAAAGCGAATTTTGGCAATGGTCTTCATTCGGATCCAACAAATAGGCAAGAAATCTTGATTGAATGACTTCTTTCCGGTCAACACCTAACGCAAAAAACACATTAAACTTTGCTGCATTCGTTTTATTGTCTTTTTCTATACGAGTAACGTGTGGTCGTGTGACTGTTAGTAATCGGAAAATATGTTGCTTGCTAATATCTTGTTGGTTAACTAAAAAACCACTAACGTCATTGAACAGCCTGATTATTTCTGGAGAAAGTTTGCTTTGATCCATATCAGATTTTCATGCCGTTAAAATACAGGAAAGCCAGCTCACCATTTCATCCACCGCAACCGGTTGGCATTGGTCACCACAGTCAAAGAAGACATCGCCATCGCCGCCCCGGCGATCATCGGGTTCAACAAAATGTCGAACATTGGATACAACAAACCCGCCGCGATAGGAATACTCAAGGTGTTGTATAAAAACGCGCCCAGCAAGTTTTGCTTGATGTTGGCGACAGTGGCTTTGGATAAGGCAATGGTTTCCGGCACTTTCAGCAAGGAGCCTTGCAGGATGACCACGTCGGCACTTTCTATCGCCACATCCGTGCCTGTGCCTATCGCCAAACCAACATCGGCTTGCGCCAAAGCAGGCGCGTCGTTGATGCCGTCGCCGACCATACCGACAATTTCGCCTTGCGCCTGTAAAGATTTGATCAGCGCGGCTTTATCTTGCGGCAAGACTTGGGCGTTGACTTCGGAAATTCCGGCTTGTTTGGCAATGGCATGGGCGGTGATTTGGTTGTCGCCAGTCACCATGATGATGCGCATGCCCATTTGTTGCAGTCGGGCGAGCGCGGCAGGTGAATCTTTTTTCAAGGCGTCGGCAACGGCGATGATGCCGACGATTTTATCGTCCACCGCCAACAGCATCGGGGTTTGCCCCAAAGCGGAGAGTTTTTCCAGCTTGTTGTTATAGCGGGTGAATTTGACACCTTCTTTGTCCATCAGGGCTTTGTTGCCGAACAACAGCCGTTGCCCTTCACAGGTCGCGCTCACGCCCAAACCGATCATTGCGGCAAATTGGCTTACCGGTTTTAGGGACAATTGTTTTTGTCCGGCTGCCGCCACTATGCTCGCGGCCAAAGGATGTTCAGAAGCCGCTTCTATACTTGCCGCCAATTGCAAAATAGTCGTTTCGTCCAAATCTGACATCGGTTCGATGCTGGCGATAGTCGGTTTGCCTTCGGTGACGGTGCCGGTTTTATCAACAATCAGGCAGGTCAATTTGCCCGCCATTTGCAAGGCATCGCCATTGCGGATCAATATCCCGGCTTGGGCGGCGCGGCCTACCGCAACCATCACTGAAATCGGCGTCGCCAAGCCCAAGGCGCAAGGACAGGCGATGACCAACACCGTCATCGACGTCGCAAACGCGTAACCCAAGGAAGGGTCTGGCCCGAACACCAGCCACAGCAAAAAAGTCAGAACAGAAATAGCCACTACGACGGGTACAAACACGCCGGAAATTTTATCGGCTAAACGGGCAATATCAGGCTTACTGTTTTGTGCTAGCCTGACGCTTTTGATGATTTGCGCCAAAGCGGTGTCGCGGCCTATGCGGGTGGCGGTAAACAAAAAACTGCCAGTTTGGTTGAACGTGCCGGCAACCACTTTGGAGCCTTTGGTTTTTTCCACGGGCAAGGGTTCGCCCGTCAGCATGGACTCATCGACGGTCGAATGGCCTTCCAGCAACACGCCATCGACAGGGATTTTTTCCCCTGGCCTGACCCGTACCGTTTCGCCTAAACCGACTTGTTCAATAGCGATGTCGATTTCTTCACCGTTCCTAACCACCCGTGCGGTGCGTGGTTGCAAACCAATCAATTGGCGGATCGCGCTAGAGGTTTTGCCTCTGGCACGGGTTTCTAAGGCAGTACCTAAGTTAATGAACGCCAAAATCACCACCGCGGCTTCAAAATAGGCGTGTTTCGCCAAAGACGGCAAAACCGTGTAATAGTCGATGACGACGCAAGAATACAACCACGCAGAACCCGTGCCTAAGGCAATCAAGGTGTCCATATTAGCTTGGCCTAATTTCAGCGACTTGACCGCTCCGCTGTAATATTGCCAACCGGAATAAATCATGATGCCTAAGCTGACCAAGGCCAATTCGGGCCACAGCCACAAACCCGTCGCCGAGCCTAAATCCGGCAACCAGTTAAAATGCTCGCTAAGCATCAAAAACAGGCCAAACGCGCCCGCCACAGCGGCTTTTTTGATTAATTCTTGGTAGCGGCTTAATTCCAATTCTTCTTGGGTACTGGGATCTTCTAAGCCCTCCATTATTGCAGCATCGTATCCGGCTTCTTTGATTGTTTTGACCAGCAATTCAGGATCGGCCTGGCCTTTCACCATTGCCGTATGGTCGGCAAAATTGACATTGACCGAGTCAACTCCGGCAACTGCCGCCAACGCCGCTTCCACGGCGCTGACACAACCCGCACAACGCATTCCGACAATAGATAATTGGATTGCGTCGTCTTGTGCTTCCGTATTCATATTGCCATCCTGACCAAGGCTAAACTGAAATGACGGTAAAACCCGCGTCAGTAATGGTTTGTTTGATTTCGGCAAGCGATGTTTTTGCGGCATCAAAATCGATTTGCACTTGCTGGTCTTTGCTGGATGCCTTTACTGTTGCGACGCCGTCAAGTTCACCCAATTTCGACGTTATATTGGCTTCACAGCCGCCACATTTCATACCAGTTACACTTAAAATGACTGATTCGCTCATTTTTCCTCCTAAAGGATTTAATTTATTGGATAACGGTTAATAGTTTCACCGTTCTTGGAAGATTTCCCAAAAGAACGGAGGGTGATTTTCACACTTCAGTGAATTCACCGAGCAAGTAAAGATAAGACTGTTAAAACAAAAGGCAGCTTGGCCAAATATATTACGCCCTTTAACTTACAAACACAGCCAAAAGTAAATTGAACAGCCTTGTTTATTCTTGATACGATAGTAGACCAATCAAAGTGCAGTAATCATCATGCAATTAAAGACCATTACCCATCAAACCATCGCCTTGGCTGGGATTGCCCAAGCTGCCGCCTTGGTGCAACAGCTTGCCACCACCGGAAACGCCGACACCACCGCGATGGAAGCCAGTATCGGCAGCATCTTGAAACTTGATGCTGACAACGTCATTGAAGTTTATGGGAGCTTAAGCAAAATCAAGCTCGGACTTGAACAGCTTAAGCAACAAATGACGGGCTACAAAATCCCCAATGCAGATTTGGCACGCTATGCCGCTTCCTTAGTATTTTTGGAACAGCAGTTAACTAAACAACCCAAGATGCTCAAAACTATCACCGCTGGCGTTGAAAAAGCGCAAATCCAAGCCGAACATTTTGGTTTGCTGCACGACAATGTCCTCGCCAATCTTGCCGATGTTTACAGCAACACCGTCAGCAAGTTACAGCCTAAGATCATGGTCAACGGCGACAGTAAGTTTTTGTCTAATTCGTACACCGCCGACAAAATCCGCGCCTGTTTATTGGCAGGTATCCGTTCCGTGATTTTATGGCGACAATGCGGCGGTTCCCGCTGGAAGTTCCTGTTCTTACGCAAAAAAATCCAGGCTGAGCTACAAACTCTGTTGACGCAAACCTAGCCATCCATGTCCCATTTAATCGAAGCAAAGCAGCTTTACCGTTATTTTGGCAAACACTGTGCGGTCAAGGACGTCAGTTTTGCGCTTTCACGTGGTGAAGTGCTGGGCTTTTTGGGGCCTAACGGGGCGGGCAAAACCACTACCCTGCAAATGCTCTGTGGCTTGCTTGCCCCCGATAGCGGCGAAATCCACATCAATGGCATCAATTTACTGACTCATGCCAAACTCGCCAAGCAATCGCTAGGTTATTTGCCCGACACGCCACCGCTTTACAAGGACTTGACCGTGCAGGAATTTTTGCGCTATTGCGGACAACTGCACGGACTTGCCAAAACCCACATACCCCATGCCATCGCCCAAACTCAAGTGCGGTGCGGTTTACAGGAAGTGACGCACAAGTTGATCGGACAGTTATCCAAAGGCTTCCAACAACGTTTGGGCATCGCGTCAGCAATATTGCATAATCCCGACGTGGTGATCCTCGATGAACCCACCGTCGGCCTCGATCCCTTGCAAATCCGCGAAATCCGGGCGTTAATCCGCGAACTGGGGCAAGATCATGGCGTGATTTTGTCCACGCATATCCTCAGTGAAGTGCAAGATGCTTGCACCCACGTCCAAATTATCCACCAAGGGCAATTGGTCTTGCATGAAAGTGTCGCCGGGCTTAACCAGCACCTGGACACGGGGTCGTTGCAAGTGACCACCAAGCTTGCGCCGGACTTGGCAGTGCTGGCCGCCATACCTGGCATCACCCGCATCGACACTGTGGCGGACACCCAATTGCAAATCCATTACCGTGTCAATAACAACCCTACGCAACAACTCACAGAGACGATTATCACCAACGCGTGGGGTTTACAGGAACTCACGCCAGTAAAACAATCGATGGAAGATATTTTCGTCAGCCTGACTAGGGACACGTTAACTCAGGATAAACCATCATGATCCTCACCATTGCCAGCCGCGAATTTAAAACCCTGTTCTTATCGCCAGTTGCTTGGAGCATTTTGGCGGTGTTGCAGTTTATACTGGCGTATTTGTTTTTGAAGCAAGTCGAAACCTTCATAATTTTGCAGCCAAAACTGGCGGAAATCCCCAACAGCCCAGGCCTCACCGACATCGTAGTGCCGCCCTTGTTCGGCAATGCCGCGATTATTTTATTGCTGGTCGCACCGCTCTTGACCATGCGTTTGATCGCCGAAGAACGCCGCAACAAAACCTTGCCGCTGCTGTTGTCTGCACCCATCAGCAACACCGAGATCATCATCGGCAAATTTATGGGCTGTTTAGGATTATTAGTGATTGTAGTTGGCTTGGTTGCGGTGATGCCGCTGTCTTTGTTGCTGGGCGGGGAATTGGATTTTGGCAAATTATCCGCAAACGTCCTGGCTTTGCTGATGCTAGTGGCGGCCTTGACTGCCGCCGGATTGTATCTGTCCTGTATCACCCAGCATCCGATAGTCGCAGGGATAGGCAGTTTTGGTTTGCTGCTGATTTTATGGTTACTGGACACTGGCTCGCAAATGCGCGACCAGCGAAATGAGCTGTTGGAATATTTATCACTGCTGCGACATTTCCAAAATTTGCAAAGCGGTTTGCTCAATTCCGTGGATGTGGTTTATTTCCTGTTGTTTATCGGCGGATTTGTTTTCCTGAGCATCCGTAGCTTGAATAAATTGCGTTTTCAACAATGAATTCTGCCAACCGTAGAAAAATCGTGTTAAAAAATAGCCTTTTAACACTGGCCATCCTGATCGTGCTAGCTGGCATCGGCTGGTTAAGCACCCGCTACCCGCTCCGCATTGACATCACCACCCACTCCAACAACACCTTATCAGAAAGCTCGCAAAAATTATTGGCGGCAATGCCGGATAGCATCAAAGTCACGGCGTATTTAAAAAAAGGCCTGCCGATACGCTTGCAAATCGGACAATTGCTGGAGCGTTACCGCCGCCATAAACCCGATATAAGCTTTGATATTATTGACCCGGACAGCCAACCGGAAAAAGCCCGCGAATTGGAAATAGGCCCTGAAGGTGCGATGTTGGTGGAGTATCGCGGACACTCGGAAAAACTCACCTTTGTCGATGAATCGACTTTAAGCAATGCCTTGTTGCAACTGGTAAATGCGCAACGGCGTTGGGTGAGCTTTTTGACCGGGCACGGTGAACGCGCACCCGATGGCATCGCCAATTTTGCGTGGGGGCGGTTTGGGAAAGAACTGGCCTTACGCAACATCACCGCCTTGACCATCAATCTGGCGACGGTTTCCAGCATCCCCGACAATTCAGCGGTGTTAGTGGTTGCCGCCCCCACCGTTGCGCTGCTGCCTGGCGAAATCGGCATCATCAAGCAGTACATTCAAGGTGGCGGCAACTTGTTATTACTCAGCGAACCGGATAACAACCCACTGGCAATATTGCAAGAAGCGCTAGGCATACGCCAACATCCAGACAAAATCATTGACAACAGCACCCGCATTTATGGCATAGACGACCCCAGTTTCGTCATTGCCAATAGTTATTCCCCGCATCCCATCACCCGTGGTTTGCAACTGATTAGCCTGTATCCGGTGGCTGCGGTACTGAGTTTTGACAAAAGTAGCGAATTCCAAGCCCAAACCTTGCTTGAAACATCGGGGCAAGCCCCAAGCCCATTTGCCTACGCCCTAACCCGCAATATTGACAAGAAACAACAACGGATCGTGGTCATCGGCGACAGTGATTTTCTGTCCAACGCCTATTTAGGCAATGTTGGCAATTTGGATGTGGGCATAAGGATCATCAATTGGCTGATGCACAATGATGAATATATTGATATTCCGGCGCAAACGGCGACAGGTAAAAAATTGGAATTAAGTGCGCCCGCCGTTGCCGTGATGGGTTTTGGCTTTTTGCTGGGCTTGCCGCTGCTGTTGCTTGGTGCGGGTTTTATTATCTGGCGTAAGCGTAAGCGGCGTTAGTTATTTGTCCACGAAAAACACGAAAGGCACGAAAGGCACGAAAGGCACGAAACAATTAAATAATGATTTTCAATAAGTTATATTTTATTTAGTTTTACACTTTCGTGTTTTTTCGTGATTTCGCTTCGCGCTCTTCGGGTCGTGGACATAAAAAAAATACTTTCACAGTCTCTCTGGCTTGGGAACAATAGATAACAACAAAAAATCCCGATGGGCTGCCCCACCGGGATTTTTTTGTCGCCAATAGGCTTATGTCGGTGCTACACCAACCAAACCCCGCCAGCCTCAAGTCCGTCAGTATCCAGATTTGAAGCCAAAACGCCCGTCAACTGCACCGCCGTATCTGTTACGCCATTGTCTTGGAAGACATAGGTGTTGCCCACGGCAGTGAACGCTACGGTTTCACCTGCGCTGAAATTGGCTTGCAAATAGTTAAACGCCGCCCCCACGTTTTTGGCTGACAAGGTCAATGCCGTGCTGTAGCTGTCCGCGTTGTCAAAGCTGATAATGCCGCTGGCAATGTGGTGGCTGCGGAAAGCCCCCGCATTGACTCCATCTTGCGCCAGCACATCGGCGGCAATGAGCGTGCCGGACAAAGCGAGCTGGTCGATGCCCGCCGTCGCCACGCCGTCCGTCAATTTAAAACCAGTGACGGTATCATAAGCACTGAGCAAACTGTCACCCGCTGCCACCACCACTTTATCGGTAGCCGCCGTGGTTTCGGTCAGGATGATCTTGTCCTTGCCTAAACCACCCGTTAGCGTGTCGGCACCGTCAGCACCGCTTAAACTATCCGCCCCCGCATCGCCGGATAAAGTGTTCGCCGCTGAATTACCTTTAAGCGAGTTGTTCAAGCTATTGCCGATACCATCGATGGCTTTGTTGCCGATCAAACTTAAGTTTTCCAGATTATCACCCAAGGTATAGCTGACCGCGCTGCTGACGCTATCAACGCCTTGACCCGCCAGTTCGGTGATGCTGTCGCCAGTGTTATCGACGGTGTAAACATCATTGCCGTTGCCGCCTATCATGCTATCCAAGCCTTTGCCGCCGTTCAGCTTGTTGGCGGCGTTATTGCCTATCAAGGTGTTGTCCAGCGCGTTGCCTGTGGCGTTGATTTTGGCATTGGTCGTCAAGGTCAGTTTTTCCAAATTGTCACCTAAGGTGTAACTGACCGAACTTACTACGCTGTCAAAACCTTCACCTAGCAGCTCAGTGATACTGTCGCCAACATCATCGACCGTATAAACGTCATCGCCCGCACCGCCAGTCAGGGTGTCTGAACCCTTGCCACCGTCCAGCAGATTGGCCGCACTGTTGCCAATGAGGACATTACTCAGCGTGTTACCCGTGCCGTTAATCACATCGGTGCCGGTTAGGGTCAGATTTTCGATATTACTGCCCAAAGCGAAACTGACACTTGCCAGCACTTGGTCAATTTCTGTAAGCAATGTCGAAGTTTCGGTTACGGTATCGCCGCTGTTGTCAACGACATAGCTGTCATTGCCCAAATCACCTTTCATCACGTCGGCACCGAAACCGCCATCCAGCAAATTTGCTCCGGTGTTTCCGGTCAAGGCATTGGCCAGACTGTTGCCCGTGCCTTTGATTGCTGCTGATCCGGTCAGGATCAGGTTTTCCAAATGCTCGCCCAAGCTATAAGCCAATCCAGTCCGCACGGTATCCATGCCTGCGCCAACACCTTCCTGGACTAAGTCCCCAATGTTATCGACCAGATACAAATCATCGCCCAAACTGCCAGCCATCGTATCTTTGCCAGTACCACCATTTAAGGTGTTGTTGCCGCTGTTACCTAGCAACACGTTATTGAGTTTGTTACCGATACCATCGATGTTTGCGCTACCCACTAGCGTTAGGTTTTCGAGGTTGTCGCCTAAAGTAATGCTAATTGAGGCATTCACTTGGTCAATTTCGGTTGCCAGTGCCGAGGTTTCGCTCACGATGTCGCCGACGTCATCAACCACATAACTGTCATTGCCCAAGCCCCCGCTCATGGCATCCGCACCCGCGCCGCCGTCCAGCACATTTGCCGCACTATTGCCAACCAAACTGTTCACCAAACCGTTGCCCGTGCCGTTGATCGCCGCCGTTCCGGTCAAGGTCAAGTTTTCGACATTATCAAACAGGGTAAGGCTGATAGAACTGCTGACGCTGTCCGTACCTTCACTCACCAATTCGGTCACCGTGTCGCCGCTGTCATCGACTACATAACTGTCATCGTCTAAACCACCTTGCAGGGTGTCTGCGTTGATACCGCCGTCCAATACATTATTGGCGGCGTTACCGACCAAGTTATTGACGAGATCGTTGCCCGTGCCATTAATTGCCGCCTTACCAAGCAACAATAGATTTTCGACATGGTCAGCCAAGAGGAAAGAAATAGAGGCCGATACCGTGTCTACGCCTTCGCCAAGCAATTCAATGACCGAATCGGCTGAATCATCGGCGACATAACTGTCATCCCCCATGCCACCTTTCATGATATCGGCACCGTTCTTACCGTTTAAGCTATCGTTACCGCCTAAGCCACTTAAGGTGTTGACACTCTCATTACCAGTCAAAGTATTGTCTATACCATTGCCAGTTCCTGTCTCTGCACCACTTAACAATGCAAGATTTTCGACATTGTCAGTTAAGGTATAGCTTATATCAGCTAGCACGGTATCTTTTCCGGCATTTTCGGCTTCCGTCACCCCATCTTGGGTATGGTTCACGAAGTAGAGATCGTCACCCGTTCCACCGTTCATTATGTCGGCGTTGCCCAGGCCATTCAATGCATCATTTTTGGCAGTGCCATTTAAGGTATCTTTACCGATAGTACCGACGGTAAAATTGTCTAGGGTGTCGCCGCCAGCGAATTGGAATTGGTTGACTTGGTAGGCGATACCACTGAAATAATTATCTACAGTCAATTTGCTCGTTGTGCCATAGGTCATCAATAAACTATTGACATCCTTATTGATGCTGGTCAAATCAATCAATGCCACATCAGTGAACTTAACGATGTCGACAGACTTGTCGGTGTCGTAGTTGTAAATCTCATCTTTGCCGTCGGCCTTGGCGATCAGGTAGGTGTCGGCCCCCGCGTCGCCTTGCATATAATCGTCGCCCGCGCCGCCCGTCAGGGTGTCGTTGCCCGCGTCACCATGTAAGCCGCCATAGTACCAGTCATCACCATCACCGCCATTGAGCACGTCATCGCCAGTACCGCCGTAAAGCCCGTCATCACCCGCGCCGCCATCCAAGGTGTCGGCCCCTTCGTTGCCCTCCAGGTAGTCAAAGCCCGCACCGCCGTCCAGGTTGTCGGCAAGGTTGGCGCCGTAGAGTGTGTCGTTGCCGTCCAAGCCGGAAAGGGTGTTGGTTTCGTCCTTGAACCCATAGAGGGTGTCGTCGCCCGCCGTGCCAGTCAACACCTTGGTTTTAATGTCGTCCCAGCCCCAGAAGTCGCCGTTGGAAAATTCGAATCGGTCTATCCGGTAGCTGATGGCGTCAAAATAATAGTCGACGGTCAGCTGCCCACCCGTCCCGTAGGTAAGGAACAAGGAAGAGCCATCGGAAATGACACTGTTGATGTCGCCAGAAGCTAGGTCAGTGAACTTAACGATGTCGACAGACTTGTCGGTGTCGTAGTTGTAAATTTCATCTTTGCCGTCGGCCTTGGCGATCAGGTAGGTGTCGGCCCCCGCGTCGCCTTGCATATAATCGTCGCCCGCGCCGCCCGTCAGGGTGTCGTTGCCCGCACCACCCTGTAAGCCGCCGTAGTTGGCCCAGTCGTCACCATCACCACCATTGAGCACGTCATCGCCAGTACCGCCGTAAAGCCCGTCATCGCCCGCGCCGCCATCCAAGGTGTCGGCCCCTTCGTTGCCCTCCAGGTAGTCAAAGCCCGCACCGCCGTCCAGGGTGTCGGCAAGGTTGGCTCCGTAGAGTGTGTCGTTGCCGCCCAAGCCGGAAAGGGTGTTGGTTTCGTCCTTGAACCCGTAGAGCGTGTCGTCACCCGCCGTGCCAGTCAACACCTTGGTTTTGATGTCGTCCCAGCCCCAGAAATTGCCGCCGAGAAATTGGAACTGGTCTATCCGGTAGCTGATGTTGTCAAAATAACCGTTGATGGTCAGTTGCCCGCCCGTCCCGTAAGTGAGGAACAAGGAGCTGCCATCGGAAATGACACTGTTGATGTCGCCAGAAGCCAGGTCAGTGAACTTAACGATGTCGACAGACTTGTCGGTGTCGTAGTTGTAAATTTCATCTTTGCCGTCGGCCTTGGCGATCACGTAGGTGTCGGCTCCCGCGTTGCCTTCCATAGAGTCATCACCCGCGCCGCCCGTCAGGGTGTCGTTGCCCGCGTCACCATGTAAGCCGCCATAGTACCAGTCATCACCATCACCGCCATTGAGCACGTCATCGCCAGTACCGCCGTAAAGC